>Ga0210058_1000050_pt1 | contig 111064 bp, 109 predicted proteins | sample CryGeymeta201511_FD_183979 | JGI IMG/M metagenome (GOLD analysis project Ga0210058, IMG submission 183979) | Groundwater microbial communities from Crystal Geyser aquifers in Utah, USA - Crystal Geyser metaG 2015-11 (SPAdes) (version 2) | ecosystem: Environmental > Aquatic > Deep subsurface >...
CGATTGGCGCTTCATAGTTGTCAGTAGACTTTGCAATATTCCTAAAATAATCTATTTCAAGGAGGTGAATTAAATCTTGAGGTGTCCAACGTGAATAATCTCCAGATAAGTATCTATCACCTGCAAGTCTACCATTATTGTTTGGATCGTTAATAACCAGAGGAATTTTGATATTCTGTTCATTATTATTTACATCAAGATATTTGCAACTTACTCCTACTTCGACAATTTTATTGTCAATTGTTTGGAAGTTTGGATAAATAACTTCAGTTACGTTGCAGAAAAAGACGTAAGTTGATATGCCACTTAATAGCAGTGGAAAGTGAGTGTTTGTTATTTGTGAAGTTTGGGTGATTGGCTTATTAACTTGATTTTTTTTGTAGTTATTGTTGTCAATGAAAAAATAGCTTGAGGCTAAAACTATTATGATAAAAACTATCGCAAAAAAAACTCTAACATTTTTATCATTAATGGTCATAATGAAATCATATCATCATTAATTGATTAGATTCAATCGCAGGTTGAATAAAATATTAATTGTTATTGACTTCTCTATATATGATAAGATTATCAGGTAAAAGAAATTGATGATCTTTAATTGAGCTTGGAATAATTCCAGTTTCAAAATATTCATTTAAATCCACGCCATTAAGTTCAGATAGAGATTGAGTTAGACCAAGTGCTTTAATAATCTCATATATTTCAGCAATTCCAGAATGAATATTCTCTTTTAGAAATGCATAAGTAACTTTATCACCTTTTCCAAATTGAGGCTTCTTTGCTGTAGATTGTTCATACTGTTTGCTCAAATCAGCGCTAAACGGATCATCATATGGAGTTCTATCATCTGCTCGCATTCCAAGATACATATTGAATGGCAAATTAATATTAATAATGTCATTATAAGATCTCTGATTTGAAGAATCATGAATAACTGATTGAAGAATCACAATTATTTTTTTATCGACACTGTACAAAATTACAGGAATTTCAGCTTTTTGCCATTCACCATTAACTTTGTTTATAACATCGACTGAGTAGGGAACATAAGCAACTATTTTTCCAGAAGGATCTTGGATAGGTTTCGCACCTTCATTTGGGTTTTCTAAGTTTGGTGCCCCATAATCATGAACTTTTGTAACTATCCCTTTTTGCTCAAATAATTTAATATCTCCTCCAACCCATTCCATTTTACCCATATCAACTAGATCTTCTTCTCCAAAAGGAAGAGGAATCCAATCACCAGTTTCATCATCAAACATTGAAACTACACCACCTTTTTCGTTATAGCCGTAATCACCTTTAATCGAAATAGTTTCTGAGCTAGCTTGTTTGGCTTTGTCTAAACTTAATCTGATATCCATTATTTTTACAACTTGTCCATTTTTTAGATTCAACCATGATACTGGTCGTCCCTTACTATCTCTTTCAAAAACAGTAAAAAATTTTCCATCTTTACTTTTCATCAATTCTTGAGTATTTCCAGGATCAGAGAGTGCTTTTGTTGTTAGCTCCCATTCGTCAGAATTTATATTAAAAGGTGCTAGTTGGATATATGGTATATCAGTCCCTGCACCAACGGCGTACCATATTTGACCATTTTGGTCTGAAAATACGATACTCCAACCATGTTTTGCAAGTCCATAATGGAACTGAACAATTCGAATATTTGCCTTACCTTGTTTATTCATTTCTGCTACTCTATCTTTCAAGATTTTTTCCATGATTGCTGGGGCACCTGGAGCTTGTGCTTCAATCAGTTCTTTATTATCGTTTGAATCTCCCGCATCTACCCAATCCATGTCACTTTCTGGGTATACTAATACTATTGGAGTTGGGTTAGTTTCTGCAGTTGCAGTTCCTATAGTTGGAGCTTTTGGGCTAACTGTGAAAACTCCAGTAATAATAGGAGTTGATGTAGCTATAGCAGTATCTGTAGGATGCGGTTCATATCTAGTAGCAACTGGTGATGGTGTATCATTGGCATTTATAGGCATAGGGGCACAAGCTGCTGCAAATATCATTAATAAAAGTAATAATAATGTCAGCCTCATAATTATTGAAGAATGTTCAGATCTCATGTGAGGAGCTTGATCGGGGGTTTTTTCATCACCAGATTTTTTTCCATCACCACTGGGGATTGTTTCGTCGTCGAGCATACTTTGCGCAAGATTTACGACTGTATCGGGATCATCAGGTTTTGCTTCACCATCTGGATTTCCTTCTTTCTCATATATCTGTTGCGCAAGATTTACAGCCGACTCGATTTGATGAGGAGTTGCTGCTTTGCATGCATCATCAAATTCTTTACTAGCAATAAAGAATAATCTAGCAGCATCTAATGATGATTTGTTTTGTACTTCTAAATCAATAGGCCCAAATCTTTTTTCTGGTTTTTGGGGATCCTTTCCCCTCCAACTGCTTTCATTATTTTTTCCTACAAAAGCATCCATTTGAGATCTACCCAATTGAGCAAAATTTCTTGATTGACCATATTGCCGTGTATCTACATTTCTTGACTGCATAAATTTATTTAATTCTTGATAATTTACTCAAGTTTCCCAAGCTATATTCTACAATACTATCTTATAATATTGCAATATGTATTCATTACGCATTCCTTTTTATTTTTTTAACCATTGTATTTCTTGTATCCCACCAATTTTTATCTGGGCATTTTCTCTCTTCAGATCTTTTTAGAAATCCGAGAGTGTTCAAGGCATTTCCGGTAGAAATCACTCTTGGATCTAGTGTAATTTTCCAATTACTGTTATCAATAAGATCTAGCAGTAATGTATACGCAGGAGATCTCAAAAACAATCTTTCATTATTTAAAATTCCTTCCTTACTAGATTCTTGAATAATTCTAGCAAGACGCATCCACAGATTAGTCAGTCTACTAATTTCAGAATTAACATTTTCTTTGCGTCTTCTGAGTTTTTGTACATATGTTTTTATATTTGCATATACCTTTTCATAGTCATAAAGTGGCATTTTCAAGGCATCTTCTTCGTTATTATCGACAAATAGATTTATGATTTCTTGGTAATAATGGCAATACATAGTGTGCAGCCGTTTCAGTGATTCTGCTAGATCTGAAAAGTTTTCAGTGCTTTGGGTTTCAAATTCCATTTTATCTGATTTAGTTCTTGTTAAGTTTTCACTAGATAAATCTCTTTGAAAGCTTGGAATAGAAAGTATTCTTCTTAATATAAAGTTCGTCGGATCATTGACAGTGTCTTTTTCATCTTTACTTAATGGCTTGGCCTTTTTATTTTCTTCAGTGTCCTCATCTGTTAAGACAAAAACATGTAAATGCAGTAAATTTATTGTTTGTGCGTAGGTTTTTTTCTTAAAAAAAACATTTTTAGCAGGAAGTGGGTCATCGTGAAAATTAATTGAGATGGCTTTGTGAACAATATTTTTTCTAGTTTTTTTGGCTACTTCGGAGAGCGACTCGAGTGTTTTTTTGGCTTCACTGAGTATTTGTCCGAGCTCAAAAGGACTCATATTATCAATACTATATATATTATGATCAGACTCTTGAGATACAATCAGAAACATCAGATCTAGAGGGCTTTTTGATGTATAAGGAGTTGTTTTTTCAAAAACTAGTATTTCGAGGTCAGAATTTTTTAATGTGATTATTTTAAGCGCACAATTTTCTAGCCTTTTTAAGGCTTCTAAGTATTTTGAGGGCGTTCCATTTTCCAATATTTCTATGTCTTTTAAATCAAAGACATGCCGAGAAGTGTTATCTTCTCCAGATATCCAAAATCCCTCAACAATTTTTACTTTATTTTCATTCATGATTTTTTCTTATTATAAATGAATGTTACAGGAATCTGTTATTAAATTTTTTGTGATCTTCAATTAATTTTCTTATAAAATTTGCTTTTGAAGAATTTGTTGCTCTAGAGGCTTTTTCAAGATATTGAAAGGTATCAGAAGAAAGTAAAAAACTAAATTTATAAAATTTTTGTTTTATTATTGCTGTTTTAGTTTTTAGTTTCTTGTTTGCTTCATCTAAAATTATAAAATTTTGGAATTCTAAATTCAACGAAATTGGAGTTGGTATATTTTGCAATAAAGGTAACTTTTCTTTTTCAAAATTACTTAAAAACTTTTTATTGGCAGATTTAAGAAATATATTTGCTTGTTCTTGATATCTCATTGAGCCTGTGGTTGTAAAAATTTCAATTAAAATTAAAAGGAGTTCTCTTTTTTTAGGTACTCTACTCCCTCGTTGCCAATGAGAAAACAAACTTAAATCATAGACAATGCCTTTTTTTGCTAATGCGTTGGCAAATTGAGAATAAGTTTTAAAACCAGAGCTAGCTTTGTAAAACTTAAAAAGTTGTGCAAAGTTTACTGCTTCTGCAATTTTCATTTGGGGGATTTTATCTTTCGAAGGCTTTTATGGTCAATGTATATGCCGTATACATTAAGCAAAGTGTGGAGTGATGTTAGGATTTGATTATGTACGCAAAAAATGATGATGAAATCAATGAAAGCTTTAGGATAATGGGAATTGTGTCTGGAGTTTCTTTTATATTAATGATTATTTTATTAATAGTTGGACTATAAAAAACAATAACTTATATAGATTCTTTTTTATATTTATTAAGCAATTTTCTAATTAACGTTGCTTTGGAGATACCTTCTTTTTCCGCTGCTTCTTTTAGGAAGATGCTTTGTTTTGGTGAAAGTAACATGTTAAAGCGAATGTTGCCAACATCACCAGCATATTTAATTGCTTTTTTGATTGTGTCTTTTATAGTTGCTGTTTCATATTCAATTAATTGAAAATTTTCGTCTTCGATGCCGATTGCAAATCCAGGTTCATTTTTATTTGTATAAAGGGCAACGACTGGTATTTTGATATCTAGAGCGTACTTGATTAAATATCCCATGGTTATACTATGCGTTGAAACTTCAAGAATTACTAAATTAGATTTTTTTATTGACTCAAGTGCATATTTGTAAATTTCAGATTTTTTATCATCTGAAGAAGCATAAAATTTTTTTGGATTTGTATTAATTCTATAATCATCAATATTTTTATGTCCTAAATTTTCTATAGCATCAAAGATTTTTTGATAATTGTTTTTTGTTTCTGGAGTAGCTCTGGCTGATGCGGTAAAATAGATGTTCATAATAGATATATTATTTACTTGAAGTTGATTCTTTTTTATGTTTTTTAGTATCACATACAATTTTTACTTGAAAAAATCCATGGAAGCTAACTTTAGGTAGACCAATAAATTCTATACTTTTAATTGAAAAACCACTTTTATGCAAGATTTCTTTCCATTCTTTGATACTTTTAAATTGGAAAGGTAGATTCATATTTGTTAATCCTTGGGTAACTACATTTCCATAGAAATCCATTAACTTTATGGAATCTTCTTTTGCTGTTTCAGATAATTTAAGGAATTCTTCGATATTTTTTGTTTTTTTCTGTTCAGAAATATATGATGAATCCCATACATCTTCAATAATTATTAGTCTTTTAGATATTTTGGATAGCTTTTTTAAAGAATTTATTACGTGTTCTTCGGATATATGATGTAAAACGGTTATTAGCAATGATGTGTCATGCGAAGGTATTTTAGAAGATATGTCATTAGTTCCATTAACTTTAATAAACGGAATGTTTATATCATCAATTTCTCTATAATCTATTACATCTGCTGAAATTGAATTAAAACCATTGTTAAATAAAAATTTAGACATATGGCCTTTGCCGGTTCCAAAGTCTAGAATATTTTTACCAATAATATCCTTTTTAATTAATGAATAGTAATATTTTGGCTTTAATAACGATTTATATTGGTTATATTTTTTGAAAATATTTGGCATATTTTCACTCGAATATATGTTTTTAAAGGTGAAGTCAATTGATTGTTTTAAGTTTGAAATACTAATTCCATTAGCTTGACTATCAGCTAATAATTTAAAAGTTTTATCAATTAATAAAATTTCTGATTGATCCTCTTTGAAAAATTGTTTGTAGTTACTAATTATTATTTTTTTTACAAAATTAATGGCATCAACATCTCTGATAATTTTGCATAGATTCGCCATATACAATGTGTCTGTGAATATGCCAATTGAGCTAGGGTATTTATTTTTTTTTTGGCTAAATATCATAATTTATTTCTCAAAACAATTTTGCCATTATACCAGATCTAGCTAGTATTTGTGTTAGGTGCTTTGTGTTAGGCCTAAGTTCGCAATGGAATCCGCGCACCTCGCAACAAGGGGTAAAATATGCGGATGGGAAAAAAACACAATAAACTAACTGCTTTAGAACGGGAAAAAATATCAATTTGGTTAAATCAAAACATCAGTAAGCGAGAAATATCTGATAGGCTAAATCGTAGTGATAGTACGATCAGAGATGAAATTAAGAGAAATAGCTTTGGTAATAACTACGTAGCTGTCCATGCTCAGGTTAAAGCTGAAAAAAGGGTAATAAAAGCTAGACATAGACATTCTCTAAAAAATAAATCTGTTTACAAATATGTAATCAAGAAATTAAGATTGGGATGGAGTCCTGAACAAATATCTGGAAGACTAAAATTTATAAAACCAAATAATCCATATTGGGAAATTCATCATGAAACTATTTATAGATTTATTTATGCGAAACAAAATAAGTATAAAGCTTTATGGGAATACTTACCTAGAAAACAAAAAAAGAGAAGAAAAAAGTATGGTAGAAAAGTTCTCAGATTAAGAATACCAGATAGAGTTAGTATTCATGATAGACCAACAGAGATAGAAAACAGAAGAATATTTGGTCATTGGGAAAGTGACTCAATTGTAGGAAAGAATCATAAAGGAGGTATCCATACTGAGGTTGAGAGAAAAACCAGATTTGTAATGGGCAAATTTCTTAAAGATTTAACAGCCAAAGAAACTGCAGATAAAGCATTTGAAATGTTCGATGATTTACCAAAACAAGCAAAGAAAAGTACAACTCTAGATAATGGTTCAGAGAATGTTCAACACAAGAAATTTGGATTAGATACTTATTTCTGTGATCCTTACTCCAGCTGGCAAAGAGGCACTAATGAGAATAGTAATGGACTCATTAGAAGATACCTACCAAAACAAACTGATTTTTCAAAATATCAACAATGGGAACTAGATGATATGATTACCGAGATTAACAATAGACCAAGAAAATGTTTGGGCTATCGCACACCTCAAGAAGCTTTTAGAGAAGAATTAAAAAGTATTAGTGCGCGGATTCCAAATCGAATGTAGGAGGTGCTTTGATAGGATCAATTATGATACAATACAATATTGCTATTTTTAAACAATTTACAGCATTTGTGATCAGGAATTAATAGAAATATGAAAATTTTTTATACTGCATCTTTAAGGGGCGTGAAGAGTTATCGCGAAAGCTTACAAAATATTTATAATTTAATAGACAAGCTAGGACACAAAAATCTTGATAATGTTCTTTTCAATATTGAAGATAGAAAAGAATTTTACAGCGGCGATCACGATGCTCAAATAGTACATTTCAATAGGATAATTAAATCGATAAAAGATTCAGATATTGTTATTTTAGAAGTTTCAACTCATAGTCTTTCTATGGGTTTTATTTTACACAAGGCCCTAGAAATGAACAAACCAGTAATTGCTCTTTACCAACCTGGTAACCCTCCATTTTTTGCTCAAGGAATTGAAAATGAAAAATTGCAGGTAATTGAATATTCTGACGCAGACGTAGAGGGAACACTTAAGGATGCTATTGACTATGCTCAAGGAAAAGCTGATGTTCGTTTTAATTTTTTCATTTCGCCATCAATTGGAACTTACTTAGATTGGATTTCAAAAGTTAAAAAAATTCCTCGTTCTGTTTATTTGCGTGGCTTGATAGAAAAAGATCAGTCTAGTAATGACGAATATAATTCATAAATTTTTATGAAAGTATTTTTTTCTGCTTCACCTCGTTTTTTAAAAAGTAACGAGGATTTGCTTCGTAAGATTTACTTTGAGATTGAAAAACTCGGACATCAAAATCTTTCCAAATTAGTAATAGAAAATGATGTAGATCTTTTTTATAATCTTGATGACGCAGGTCGTGAAGAGCATTTTAATATAACTATGGATCATATCCAAAATTCTGATGTTGTAGTTGTTGAGGCTAGTATTCACAGTATGTCTATGGGTTATATCGTGGAAAGAGCATTAAATTTATCTAAACAAGTAATTGTGTTATATACAGGAGACAATGAGCCTTTCTTTTTTTCTGGTAGCAAAAATGAAAGATTACAAATTATTGATTACACAATAGAAAATATAGTAGTTTCTTTGAAAGAAGCATTCGATTATGCTTGCAATGCCCAAGACATTCGTTTTAATATGATTTTTTCTAGCGAGCTTAATAGTTTTCTTAAAAAGGTTGCAGAGGCCAACAATATTTCTAGAGCCTCCTATATCCGCTCCCTGATTCGTAAACAAATGGAAGAGTAATTCTGCTTCCTAGTCCTCCCATTGCATTTTTACTTATTTCTAAGGTATTATTATTGTAGAGTTGGAACTCACTTAAAATGCAGAAAAAACATTCTGGTCAAATTGCAATAGTTATCTTGTTAATAATGGTTGTCCTTTTGACGGTTGGCTTGTCATTGGCCTCAAGAACAACTCAAGAAGTTTTCTTATCTCAACAAGAGGCAGAATCCACAAGAGTCTTTAATGCAGCTGAGTCCGGAGTTGAAAACGCCTTATCTCAAGATTTCTCTGTCATTTCAGAAAGTTATACAGTTCCTGATATAAGCGATGATAACGTATCGGTGACAACCATAATTACTCCTCAAGGTGTTTTAGAAACTCAAATAACTGAAGGTTCAACAGTCCATCTCAATCTTGCCGGTTCTAGTACTGATGTTACGATTGAATGGTCAAAACTATCTGGATGTGATTCTTCAGCATCCATCATTACTTCAACTTACTATGATGATGACGGAACAACAAAAGTTGAGCATGAAGCATTCGGGCCAGCTTCACCTTGCACTGGTTTAAGAGACACGGATGAATTTGATCAAGTAGTGGACTCTGGTTTAGACGATTACATATACAAAAAGGTTGTTAGCATCCCAGCAGGTTCTTTGTATATGAGAATAAAAGCTGTTTATAATGACACTCCGCTTAGAGTAACAGGAGCAGAAGCTTCTAGTCAATTTTTTGTCATTAACTCTGAAGCTGGCAATGATTTAGGTGATGAAAACAGAGCAATTGAAGTTGGAAGAAGTCTTTCAACGGGCCCATCATTTATGGATTATGCAGTTTATTCGGGAGGAGCTCTCGCACAAGAATAGTATTTAATTAGATTGGAACAAAATATGCCTGCCGTAGCATTAGACATTGGAACATACAGTATAAAATCGATTCACGCAAAACCTGGAAAAGTTCCAGTTATTCAGAGAGTCGTTGAGGTTTTTAACGAAACCGGGATAGCTCTTCCAACTGACGACATGACTTCGTCAAAACTCGGAGAATTGCTCGATTCATTTTTCGGAGACAATGATCTTCCAAGAAATGATGTTAGATTATCACTGCCTGAGACTGTTGTTTCAACAAAAATTATTAACATTCCCCCACTCTCAGACGCTGAGTTATCATCAGCTATTGGTTGGCAAGCTGAGCAACATATTCCAATTCCTCCAGAAGAATTATCTTTGGAGTATCAAGTTTTGTATAGACCAGCCAAAAAAGAGAATGCTCAAATGCGTGTTCTATTAGTAGGCACCAGAAAAAAAATGGTCGAGAAATATGTCGCTATGTTTAACGAAATTGGTATTGAGCCTACCCTACTAGAAACTCAAATGATCTCAATCATCAGATCATTGCAATTTACTCCAGAGGATCCAACAACATTAATTGCTCACATTGGTTCTTCTAGTATGAATTTGGCAATTATTCATAATGGCGAAATAAAATTCGTTATTTCTCAAATGAATGGTGGTCAGATGCTCACCAAAGCACTTGAGGCTTCAATTGGCTTGGATGCATCACAAGCTGAGCAATACAAGCGAAGCTATGGTCTTGATGGCAATCAATTTCAGGGCAAGGTTAAAGATGCTTTGCTTCCAGCCATGAATATGTTGATTAGCGAGATTAGAAAATCAGTTCAATTTTTTGTAAATCAAAATCCTCAAGAAGTCGTTCAGCGTATTGTTCTTTCTGGAGGGACTGCTTTGTTGCCAGGAATTGTTCAACATATTACTAATGAACTTGGTGTCGAAGTTCTTGTTTCTTCACCATTCACAGGTATTGAAGGAGAAATTCCTGAAAATGTAAATCACCCAGCAATGAGTGTCTGCATGGGGCTTTTGCAACGAGAGTTATAATGTCACAATCAATTAATTTTGTCGGAGACAGAAGAAAACGTCTAAATAAAACCCAGAAGCAAGATAAGAAAATCATGAACATCATGATAAATGTTTTGGTGGGTATTTTTATAATTTTCTTGGTCGTGATGGGATTAAGAATTTTTTATGTATTTAGACTAAAAACAGTCAAAGATCAACAAACAGACGTGAGGACGGTAATTTTATCTCACGAAACCATTGAAAAAGAATACATTATATTTGCTCAAAAACTCAAGAAGTTATCGGTGTTTTTTGGAAAAAGAAAAGATAAACAGGAAGCTTTGATTTTTTTCAGTGAGATTTTTGGAAAAGATGTGATTGTCAGTGGAATTGATTATAGTTCTGCAGATGAAGATGTAGTTTCTTTTACCATTAAAGCTCCAAATGTATTTGTAATGGAAAGAGTTTTTGAAACTCTTGAAGACCCAAAAGTTAATATTAATTATCCGAATATTACAAAGAGTAATATGACTCGTTCGGCATCTGGAAATTACACACTAAGCCTGGCTGTGGTACTTCCTGAGATGGTTGGATTACCTAACGTTGGTTCTAGTACGAAAGATGTTAATACAAAATGAAAAATCAAAAACCACTAAATATTGAAATGATTATAACCAACAGAAGGCAGATGGTTATTGCGGTTCTATTAGGAGTGGTTTCATTTGGATTAATATTATTTGCTATTGTTCCTCAATTTCGAGAATTTTTATCATTAAAATCTGAGTTAGATAATGAAACTCCAAGGTTGGTAAAATTGAAGCAAAAACTTGTCGAGCTTGAAAATATTCAATTTACTCCAGAGTTTGCTCAATCAGAGATTGTAAATGATGCTTTACCTTCAAAAAAACCATTACTAGAATTGCTTTCAAGCTTGAGCTCAATTGCCGCTGCAAGTTCAGTTCAGATCAAAGACTTTGATTTAAATCCAGGAATTATTGCGTCTGACACCGCCGAACTTCAAGCTTATTATGCAAAAGAACTTTCCAAAGATGGTATAGATACTCTCGATGTGTCAATGAATGTTGTGGGGTCTTTCGAAAATATTCAGGTTTTCTTGATTAATTTAGAAAAGATTTCCCCTTTTACTACAATAACTACTTTGTCTTTAAATTCTCAAGTTCGTGGAGATGACTTTGATCAGCAAGAGCGTGATATGTTGGCAAAGTTAACAACCAAGTCACACTTTTTTACACAAACCGTTTCTGCCACAATTGAAGCACCATTGCCAATACTTAGTACCAAAGAGCAAGACGTTCTTAAAGAATTAGCCAGCTTTTCAAGTTCTGATTTACCAGAGCAACTTGAAATCAAGGGTGGTGGTTTGGAAGATTTGTTTGGAGTTGATCCAATTAATTTTGAATAAATTATTTTAGATCGGTTTCGCGTTCATTTCCATCAGCAATTGTGATTCTGGCTCTTATGCCCTCTTTTATTGCTCTGATTCTGCCAATATTTCTGATTGAATGAATGATTGCTCCACCTTTGCCAATAACTCTGCCAATATCTTCTGGATTAACATGAATGGTAAATAGTGAGCCTCTGTCGTCAGTCTCTTCTTCAACTTTGACGTCTTCAGGGAATTGAACTAAATGAATTAGGATGTATTCTAGTAGGTTCTTCATTGTTCTTTTGTTGCAACTAATTTAGCTTTTGCTTTCTTTGATAATTGACTTTTCTTTTTTGGAAATGGTTTTCCAGATGTAAAACGTTTTGTAAGCGCAGCAACTGTTTCGGTTGGTTGTGCACCTTTTTTAAGCCATTCGTTATATGCTTTTATGTCAATTTCTAAAAGTTTTGGAACTTCAGCTGGAGCGTAAGATCCTAGAAGTGCAATATATTCTCCATCTCGCTTTGAACGAGCTTCGTTAACGATAATACGAAAATGAGGTTGATTTTTTTTACCGAATCTTGCTAATTTGATTTTCAACATATTTAGTTTGTTCTTTTCAATTTATTTTACTCAAATCCAGGTTTTCTTGCCCAAGAGTGAGAATTATACTTTAGATACACATTTTTCTCAAGAGGCATCAAATTTCTTAAGAGCCTCAATAGCTGCTGCTTGTTGAGCCTGTTGTTTGCTCTTGCCAATTCCTCTACCAACGACTTTGTCACCAATAGTGACAGTAACAGTAAACTCTTTGTCGTGGTCTGGTCCAATCTCTGAAATTACTTGATATGTTGGTGTTTCTAAGTTTTTTGCTTGCACAACTTCTTGGAGAAAACTCTTACTATCTTTATAAAGTTTGTTTTCAATAATAGTGCTAATTTCTGGGAAAAGAATTTTTCCTAACAGTTCGTCAACAGCTTTTGAACCTTGATCGATGTAGATTGCTCCTAAAACCGCTTCGGTAACATCTGCTAAAATACCCACATTTGTTCTACCACCGGTAGCTTCTTCGCCTTTGCTCATTAAAAGCATTTTATTTAGTCCTAGTTTAACTGCAATTCTTGCTAGAGTTGTAGTTTTGACCAAAGAACTTCTATATGCAGTGAGTACTCCCTCAGGTTCATCTGGAAATTTTTCGAATAAAAACTTTGTAGTTGAGAGTTCTAAAACCGCATCACCCAAAAATTCTAATCTTTCATTGGAAACTTTAGCGTCTGACTTCTTTTCATTCAAAGCACTTCGATGAGTTAGCGCAGTTTCAAGAAGTAATTTGCTTTTAAATTCAGGTAGCATATTATTATCCAAGTTCTGATTCGTCCTGAACCAAGATAGTTAGTTCAGTTACTGTTTCAATTTCTTCAGAGATTTCTTTATGATTAAGTTCAATATTAAAATAGGAGTTAATAGTCTTTAGGATTCTTTTGAAATCAATTTCTGTGATTCCCAAATCATCTTCTAGATTGTATTGAGGATCGACATCTTCAATTTCGTTTCCAGTCATGTCGGCGATAATATTTTGGATAATGGTAAGTATCTCTTCAAAGCGAGCGGATTTAGAGGTCATATTTTTTAATTTATTCAGTTAGTAATATTTTTGCAAGCACACCATTCACAAATCCTGGTGACTTTTCGCCACTATAGTCTTTGGCTAATTCAATTGCCTCATTAAGTAAAACTTTTTTTGGCGTTTTCTTGTTAATTGATTCAAACACAATTAACCTTAATATTGCAAGGTCAACTTTGTTAACATCTCCAAGGGGTCTCTCGGGAGCAGATTCTTGAATTTGCTCATCAATCGAACTCAGATCAGCTACTATCTGGTAGACAATCGAATCTTTGAGCCTGTGTTTGAGGCAATCTTCGATGCTTCCAGGGGTAAAAGTGCAAGCAAACAGATCTTGCATCAATTTAACGCGATGATCATGTCTATGGTCTGGCATTGCAATCCTTCTACATTAGACTTATTTTTTTTCTATACCAAGAGATTTAAGAAATTGTGCAACAAAACCCTGTTTGTGCATTGGAATAGATGTAGTATTAACGTCCTTATTTAATTTAGGAGTATTGCCTCTACGTCTTTTACCTCGTTCCGCTCTTGTTATTTTGTTTTTTGGTAGTGCGCCCATGGCTGCCTTTCAACTTATTAATCTCTGGTTTTTCTTATTAAAGTATACCACTTAACCAAAAAGTGGTCAGAGGGGAATTTTACTGTAATAAGGCACAAATGGCAATGAGGGATTATTCTTCAAAAACGGCCTGAATTTCCATGTTTGTTTCTCTTATTAAATTTCTCATTTGTATCACGACGCCGTCACTTTTGTCTAAGTCTTCGATAATCTTATGATAGAAGTTTGTAATTTCGGGTAAATAACCACTATTAACCCATTCGTTAGCCACATGTAAAGACGGAATATTTTCAAATGTGTTATAAATATCTAATACCTTTCTTTCAAATTTAACCCATATGTCACTCAGTTTTTTATCAACATCATCGGCTTTACCTGGTGGTTGAATAGAGTTTGATTCAACAATTAAATTTGCTTTCATTATAGTACCTAAATTTCCTAAGGCGGAAAACAGTCTTGCATGATCATTTTTTTTTGGTCTTAGACCTCTAAATTCTATAGCTTCAATTTTTTCATCGAGACTAATTCTTGTAAGAAGCATTTCTCTTTTGCCAGTATCTGTAAACTTAGTAATTTCTGTTGTCATGCCATTTATATCATTAATAGCGCTTTGTTCTTTAATGTCGATAATTGCTTGCATATTTGTCCATCCAGTTGTCATCAAAGCAAAATTTAATATAGAGGCTTTTTTAAGTAAATCAGAGTTATATATTTCAAAATTTCTTGTTTTTTTATCTTCTTTCCAACCAATTGTTGCGTGAATCGGTCTAGATTTAAGCTCTAGATCATGAAATCCAGCCTTTGCAAGCTCCCAAGTTTGTCTCATATTTACTCGGTATGGGTTTTTAAAATTTGGAGAGGTATATTCTAAGTTATACTCTCCATAAGCATCTGCACCGACTGGATGACCAATTGCTTGAATTTCTCCCATATGATGACTAAACAAATCCAATAAAATATGTGTTTCATCTGAAGATTCCCATGGCAGGTTAGTACTTGTACTAGTTTTTTGAGGCCGATAATTAGCAGATCTCTCTTTTTCTAGAAAAGAATAAAAAGCAAGATCTGACTTTCCAAGTTCTAAATTGGTACTTTTTGATTTATTCTGAAAATATTTTTTTATTAATTCTAGAAATTCTTTACTAACTTCATTTGTATCTAGCCAGCCTAAAAGATTTGCTTTAATTTTTTCATCCTGAATGTTATTAATTAAATTCTTGATCCGATCTAATATTTTTTGTTCCTTGTTTTTATCATTTAAAGTAAAATCTTCCAATATTCGTTCAGCTTCCGAGAGTTTTTCATTGACAACTTGAAGCTCTTGTTTTTTGTCGCGGTACCTAGATAAATGTTCAAACATTTCTTCAATTTTTTCAGAATAGGCAATTGAATCTCCATATTGCTGTCTATCTAAATTTTCATACCAAGCATAGATTAAGGCAGTTTCAAATGGTGGTTCGCCAATCTCGAGCTCAATACCCATGCTAACTCTTTTATTTATAAACTTTTTATTTTCTTCGACTTTTAATTGAGATTTTCTTTTCTCTAGTTCTATCTTTATAGAAGAATCTAGTATGGCTGCTATTTCTGTCTCAGAATAACTTAATACGGCTTTTTTTGTTAAATTAGCTCTTTCTGAAAAACTTAAAGTTTCATGATCCATATCATTTTTGTGACAATATTCTTCTAATAACGGTCTTTTGAAAAGCCAAGTTTTCCAAGCAATGGTTGCGGCTATTCTGGCATAATCAATATTATGAGATTTACTCATCTCTAGTTGTTGCCAACAAGCTGCTTCTTTAGCAGAGTCGTCTAAACCAAAAAATGATGACGAATCATTCCGACTAAGATATTTAGGGTAACGGTTTTCTGCCAGAATATTACCGCTATTTGTTGACAATATAATGAGTTTATTTAGCAATTCAATTTTTTGTTCTTTTGTTGGTGATTTAATATTCATTGTTGAATCAAAACCATACGCCTCAATTAATTTGGTAAGCTGTGATTCTGTAAAATTTGAAATGACTTGATCATAAAGCCAATCAAAATCTTCTTCATTTTCAGAAATTAATTTAACTAAATTAAGAAGTATTGATTTTATTTCAAATAGAGGTTTTTTTTCTTTTGATAAGGTAAGTAGCAAAAGCATTCTTACGGCTGTTCTAGATTCATCATCAAATTTTTTGTTAAGATTGAATGCTGTAACAATGCAATCTGACAACGAATTAATATCATGCATACCAATACTGCCAACTCCATTGTTTTCAATTGAGGTGCATATTGCTGAAATTAAATTTCCTCTGTTGGTACTTAAGCTATTGACCCATTCATGTGGATCTGAAAATAGCCTTTTAGTTTTTCCTGTAGCATTTACTGGAGATTCTAGAGTAATCATAGAATTTTAGTATGTCATTAGTTTTTAAGTTTTACAAGAATAATGTCCTAAATTGAGATATTAATAACATCCTGTAATATTAATTGTTGACAATAAAGACAACTTACTATATAATAAAGTCTGTTGTTACATACAAATTTAATAACTATTAATAGGGAATTGTAAATGTTTTATTTACAAAACATTTTACGAACCAGATTAATAAAGGTTCTTTAAAAAATCTACTTAAAATAATCTGTGGCATATTTTTAGGCATTACTGATGTTTAAAAATATGCCATGGATAAGCGCCGACGCAGTCGGTTCGTTCATGACATAAATTTGTCCGAAAAAGGAGAATTTGAACATGTACCCGAAAATGCAGAACATTCAGCGATTGGCCGATTTAATTTCCGCCACTGGGCAGGAAGTTAATGAACTCGAGGCTCAGATCGCTGAACTCGAGGCCCGTAAGGCCAACAAGATGAATGAATTCCTCGGATACACTGAGGAGATGCTCATGACGTTGCAAGCCAAGAAGTAGATTAGAACCACCCAAAAACGCCCTGTCCAAGTACAGGGCGTTTTCACGTCTGCAGGCAAAATATTATTGAAAATTTATCTAATTAGCCAAAGGTTTTATTGTATGGACAGGCAAATGGCAATGAAGGATTATTCAATTACATTTCTTAGAATTACGCCAATTGTTTCTCCGCTAGAGTTTTTTATTGGGATGGCAACTTGAATGTTATCCGAGTTGCCTGGATAGTAATAGGCAAAATAAAAATTGCCAATTATTGGGTCATTTGTTTTCCCCTCAAGTAAATTTAACATTTCTTGATTTATGTTAATCTCTCTCAATTCTCCGCTAAGTTCCATAAGTGTAGCGCTATTTATATTGTTTGAAGTTTCATTTTTAATAAAAGAGGTTGATGAAAAGTTACTAAAAGAATCTGTGTTTGGAAATAGTTTGAAAACTGTTTTTTGAAGTTGAGGACAATTGTATGGGGTTGAGTCTAAATAACCATTGCAGTATGTTTGCATTGTGGGTATGACTTCTGTAAAAATTTTTATAATGTCGTCATTGTGTTTTTCTATATAAGGTTTTATTTCTTGTGAATACTGTTCTATGAGTTTAATTTTTCTTTGTTTATTTTGGTATTGTAAACCAAAAATAAACAATCCAACTAAAGCTGAAAATAGTAGCAAAAAAGCAAAGCCGTAAACGAAACTAATTGAGTTACTTGTTATTTTTTTCACTATTTGTTGCAATAATGCTTATATTAATCATGATATTGATCATGACTGAAGAAATAATAATTATTAATCCAGAAATCATTATAAATCCTAAAAATGTTTCAACGTTTGGTGGAAAAAGATCCCAGTTAAAAAATAAATCTGCAAAAAAAGTAATTCCCGTGAATGTCATTAAAAACAATAATATAACCGCTATTGATGATGTAATTTGTTCGATCAATTTTTTCTTCATATAATTATTATAGCAAACATATAGTCATATTATATGATTATTTTAGTTCGCTAGAGGTTTTACAGTATCTTTATTACTGCTTATTTCAAAAAAAGGTTCCCAAGTTTTTGGCAAAGTTTCATAAGTCTGTTTTGCTTTTGTGATTAGTTCTAAATTCGTCCAGGTTGCAAACTTCAGTTGTGAAAACCCACTTTGGGTGGTCCCGAAAATATCTCCAGAACCCCGATTTTTAAGATCAAGTTCAGCTAATTTAAGCCCATTATTTTCTTGCGAAAACTGTTTGAGTCTTTTCTCGGCCAGTTTTGATTTCGATTCAGAAAAAAGTAAACAATATCCTTGTTGCCCTGCTCTGCCCACACGTCCACGCAACTGGTGTAAACTTGCCATGCCAAATCGATCAGCTGTTTGAATGACGATTATTGATGCTGTTGGTAAATCGATCCCTACTTCAACTATTGGAGTGGTAACTAAAATATCAATTTTATTATCGTAAAGTTTCTCAATAATTTTCTGTTGTTCATCTTTATTCATTCGTCCGTGCAGAAGGCCAATTTTCAATTCAGATTTAGTGGCGCTAGTCTCCAATTTTTTGTTAGAAAAGTATTTTTTCACATCTTCATAAGTTTCTTTAGTGGAGGCAACATTTTCTAATGCTTCGTAATTTGAAGGGTCGATAAAAGGACAGATGATTAGTGCTAGTTTGGAGTCGACATGATCTGTCGATTTGATTGTTAATTCATTCTTGATCCATTCATAGCTTGCCTCTCGTTTTTCCTCCGGAACAATCCAAGTCTTGGTGGTTTTTCTTCCAGCTGGCATTTTATCAATAAAACTTACTTTCAAATGAGAAAAAATTGTTAACATCAAACTTCTTGGGATTGGTGTGGCTGACATTGTCAAAGTGTGAGGAGTTGGAGTTTTGGTAGGGAGAAAATTAGAATTACCATCCATGTTGGAATTACCGTCGATGTTAGAACTGCTGTTCATATTTCCACCCGTAGATCTTTGATTGACGCCAAATCGATGTTGTTCATCATAAATAATTAGTCCAGGTTTAATTTTATCGAGTTTATTTATAACCGCATGAGTGCCAATAAATAGTTTTGGCATTTGCGCTTCGTTACTGGCACTATTTTGAGAATCGCTCGGCTTTATTTTTTCTGTGAATTTTGATTTCCCCGCCAATAATACCAACTCCATTTTCGGAAACAGTTTTTTTAGAGTTTCAAAATGTTGCTCAGCTAAAATTTTTGTTGGGGCCACAAATGCAACTGAATGTCCACAATTCAAAACTTGTTGGGCGGCAATTCCAGCGACAACTGTTTTTCCAGATCCAACATCACCAATTAACACTCTATTCATTTGTGTAAAAGATTGTAGATCTGAAAGAATTTCTTTTACTGATCTTTGTTGAGCTGAAGTCAATTCAAAAGGAATAGTGTCGGGTATTTGTGGCTCAGATAACGTAATTGCTTCGGCAGATTGCAAATTTTTCCAGTGTTCTTTAATTTTTTCTGAAGTTTTTATTAATGAGAGCAATTCTTCAAGAGCTAATTGCTCGCGAGCACTGACAATTGCTTCTTCGGTGTCTGGAAAATGAAGTTGAATAATGGCATTGATGATTTCAACCTGATTTTCATTATTATTTTCCAGTTGGGTGGTAATATTACGTAAAATTCTTCTAAGTCTACCTTGTTGAATATCAATCGTACTTGAATATAGGGGAACTAGCCTTCCAGTGTGGATAGTATCGGCTTTATCTATTTCTACCGTTGGTTGGGTGATTGTGCCTCGATCATTCAGTTTACCACTAATCATATAGGTCTCCCCTACAATTAGGGACTTGCTAATAAATTTATTGTTAAACCACATGAGCTTAACTTTTGCAGTATCATCTTCCATCACAGCTGTATCCATGCGACGACGATTTTTGTAGAAGCTACTGATGCTTTTTAGCTTTGCTTTGAAAGTGACAAGTTTATCCAGTTCAAGGTCTGAGATTTTAACAATTTCCGATCGATCGGAGTATCTTAAAGGCAAAAATAATAACAAGTCTTTGACTTTTAAAAAACCTTGCTGTGATAATTTTTCAAATAGTTTAGGACCAATACCTCTGATGGTTTGTAGTGATGTTTCTAATGAGTACATCTTTTTATAGATAAAAAAGTGCGGTTGCAAAAGAACTCAGAACCATACCTAATATAAATATAATCACGAAGACTTTCACGATTCTATCTTTTGTTCTTTTTTTCATATTTTTCCTTTTTTTGAGTTGTTGCAAAAAGTGCAACAACTGGGTCTATTTCAATATTATTTTATAAAAATTTCTTTTGCCAGTTTTAAGAATGCTGCCTGATTTTGGTGTAATTTCGCCATTGGGGTCAGTAATTTTTTCTCCGTCAATACTGACTGCTCCCTGCTCTATTAATCTATGAATATTAGAGTTGCTTTCGTTTGGCATTGCCATTTTAACAATTTCAAAAATTGAGGCGTTTGTGGCTATGTTGTGAGAACTATCACCGTTAGTTTGTAGAACAAGGTTAGGAGTGATATCAGATGCACTTTTGTTCTGTACAGTAATCTTGAAATTTTCTGCTGCCGCAACTGCTTTTTCTGAATTGTGATACATCTCAGTGATTGTTTGGGCTAATTGTTTTTTAAACTCCATTGGATTATCGCCAGTAGCAATTTTCTTCTTCATTTCAGAAATTTCTTCGATAGAAATGTCAGTTAACAAGGTGAAGTACGGAATAATCATTTCATCTGCGACTGACATTAATTTGCCGTACATGTCATTTGGATTTTCAGTAAGAGCAATAAAATTATTATATGATTTGCTCATTTTTCTGCCATCAGTGCCATTAATAATTGGAGTTGTAAGTACCCATTTTTCATGATTATTGTAGGTTTTTTGTAAAGTTCTACCCATCATCATGTTGAATGTTTGGTCAGTTCCTCCAATTTCGAGATCAACATCCATCGCAACTGAGTCGTAGCCCTGAAGAAGTGGGTACATAATTTCATGTCCGTAAATTGGTTTGCCCTCTTCAAGTCTTTTTTGGAACATATCACGCTCAATTAACTGTTGAACTGTGACTTTGGCCATCAACTTAATAACTTCAGTCATTTTGAGATTATCTAGCCAATCACCATTGTATTTAATTTCGATTTTATCAAAATCAAGCACTTTACTAGCCTGCTCTTTCCAATTTTTGAAGTTTTCGGCAATTTGTTCGTCAGTTAGTTCTGGTCTGGTAGTATCTTTGCCAGTCGGATCACCAATTTTAACGGTGCCATTACCAATCATCAAAATTACTTCATGTCCTAAATCCGCAAATTGTTGTAGTTTGCGCAATACTACTGAATGACCTAGAGTTAGAAGTGAACCAGTCGGATCAATTCCCAAGTAGACTCGGATTTTTTTTGTGTCCATCAAATTCTTGAGTGAATCTGTATTAGGTAGAATTTCTGCAACACCTCTTGATAAAACTTCATCAATATTTTTTGTCATATTTGCCCTTGATTGTATATTAAACTTCTCCGACTAATTTTGCTTTGTAAATTGAATTTAGGACCTGTGCCACTTGTTTTCTAATTGGTTCGACATCTTCGGCAGATATATTTTTAGCGTTATCATGATACTGAATCGTGAATGAATAGTTTTCGTTATATTGATTTTTAAGTTTTACATCTGTAATCATCTCGGACAACTTTAGTATTGAAGTCATGAGATCGCCAACCAAAGTTTTTGGTTCGAGTGTAAAGGTCATGTCTTCCATCATAAATGCCGTTTTAGGAATTGGTACATATTTTGGGTGAGTTTTTACTACTGATAATAGTTTGGCAAATTCGATTTCTACTACAGTTCGGCCGTTGTCTAAAACTTTAATTGCGCCTAATACAATTGGTTTCTTTTCATTTGAATTTAAAGCTGTAATTACACCAATATTTTCATTATCTGAACTCATTGCTATGTCAATGTTAAAATTCTCAACAAATAATTTTTCCATTAAACTTTCAAGAATTCCCCTGACTTCTCTATATGGAAGTGTTGAGACTATGCAGAAATGAAGTTTTTCATTTGGGAGAGAATCTTTAACTGGAGGATAAACATTGGCAATTTCAAAGACAGACATTTCTGGAACTTGGGGATTCTGATCAATAATCTCTTCGAGTGAAGGTATCAATGAAAGTCTCATATAAACTCTGTCATCGGTTAGCGGGTTGCTTATTTTTAAATGGTTTTCTAGAGCATCGGTTTTCAGCGCAATTCCTTCACTGACCATAGAATAGGAATAAATTTCTTGAAGTCCGATGCTTGATAAATATCTCTTTATTCTATTTTCAATTGTGAAATCGACTCCTTTTTGTCTATTTGTTGGGATTGGCGTATTCATCAAAACGCTTGGAAAATTATGATATCCGTAAATTCTTGCGACTTCTTCAATAACATCTGCTGGGATTTCAATGTCAGGTCTAAATGTTGGCGGATAAACGGTGATGAGATCGCTGGTTTTTTTAGAGCCGTCAGCAGTTTTTGTGTCTCCAACTTTAACTCGGCACTCAAGCTGTTTGAGAATGGAGACAACTTTTTCCATCGTGATATCTATTCCTAGGTATTCATTAATTCTAGTAAGTGTCACTTCTACAGTGTTTGGTGATTTTTTGCCTGGGAACTGATCATAAATTTTACTAGCAACTTTGGCGTCAGTCAGCTCTTTATATAGTTCAATTCCTCGGAGCAAAACATCTTCAGCTAAATTTGGATCGACATTTTTTTCCATTAACTGAGCGGCAATTGTTCTAATGGCGTGAGTCATACTGGCAAACCTGACTTTTTTGGGGCTGATTGATTCGAGCAAAAGCAAAACATTTTTTGTTGAATCATCGATGGAAGTATTTGCAGTACCTTTAATCGATGGCAAGTCGATAATTTTATCTTGCCCATTTTTAAAAACCACTTCTCCACCGACAGTTGTAAAAGTTTCTCCATCAAGTGTTGAAAAGGATTCACCTTTTTTGGCCTCCACGACGTTAATTTCACCACCGGTTTTCATCAATTTATCATAATCGAAAGCATGGCAGGGGTGCCCTAGCTCATGGGTAATATAATTAGTGATATCAATGGCAGCGTCATGAATGTTTTGGCCAGTTTGTATTAATCTTTTTGCCATCCAATCTGGAGTTTCATTTCTTTTAACTCCGCTTAAGACCACGCAAATAATTCTTTTTGATAGTTTGGGATCATTATGTATTTTTGGGAGTGGCAACATCTCCGATGGACTTACATCAATTTTGACATTTCTAACAATTTTACTTGGGATTAATTTAGCCCTAACATCAAATTGTTCTAAAATAACTGCTGCTTCTCGAGCAATACCTCTAACAGACATACTGTCGACTCTATTGGTCGTAATTTCTATATCGTAGACGCTTTCACCTTCTATTTGGTAGATGCGTTCAATTGACGGTCCACAGAGCGAAACATATTTTTGAATTTCAGCTTCAGTAGCCTTGGTATCAAGGTGTTCCAGTAGCCATTTGTGAGGTATTAGTATGTTCATAATTTAATTGATTCTTTTTTAAACAAATATGTAAAAATTAAACTCAATTTCGCAGATTTAATAAAAATTGTAAATCTTTGCTTCATTAGGTTTAATTTTTACATATTTGTTTAAACATAATTATTAACTTTCTTTATAGATAAATTAAAATTGCTCCAAGAATTTCAAATCTCCACTGTAAAGTAATCTAATATCATCAATGTTAAGTCCTTCTTTTAGAGTGTAGGTTCTTTCAACACCCCAGCCAAAAGCAAAGCCTGTATAGATGTCTGGATTAAAACCACCGGCTTTGAGAACATTTGGATGGACCATTCCAGCTCCACCAACTTCATGCCAACCAGATTTACAAAACTTACATTTTTGTCTTCGATCCTCTGGAGCATGCCCCAGGGCACCTTCTCTGGCTTCGCCATGGCCCAGGCCAGCTTCTCTTGCTTCGCAATTCACCTTCTTCACCTTGTCTGTTTTTTCGTCCAAAAATCCTGTTCCATGACAAATATGACATGAAAAATCTACCTCTAGAGATGGTTCTGTAAATTGAAAGTGAAATGGTCTAATTCGAGACTTTGTTCCCGGACCATAAAATTGTTCGGCAAAGTAATCAAGCGTGCCTTTTAGATGTTGGATATTAATTCCTTTATCAATAACTAAGCCTTCAAATTGATGAAACATTTGAGTATGAGTTGTATCTTGTTGGCGTCTGTAACATCGGGCAATATTGATCATTCTAATTGGTGGTTTGCCTCCAAGTCTTTCCATTTCACGCACTTGGCCATTTGAGGTGTGGGTAGTTAGAACGATCTTGCCCATTTTTGGATTAATTGGAGCGTCAATAAAAAATGTTTCCCACTCGTCGCGGGCTGGATGATTTTTTGGCATGTTCAAGCTTTCAAAAACGTACCAGTCCCAATCAACCTCTGGGTATCTAGAACGGCTGAAACCAATTCTTTCAAAAATTTGAGTAATTTCTTCCATTGCCTGAGAAACTGGATGCATATGACCAGTTTTTGGTTTGATTCCAGGAGCGGTGAGATCTATCCACTTTTTTTGAGAGTTGTTGGAGGTTGGCGCAGACTTTTCTATGTTTTGAGTGATTTCAGTTTTTAGTTCATTTAGAATCTGACCTGCCTCTTTTTTCTTTGAAACTTCTATTTGGGAAATATTTTTGGCAAGGTTATTAAAAAGACCTTTTTTTGCTAGATATTTAATTCTTAATTTCTCTTTTGTTAAGTTCTCATTCAAATCACTATTTATTTGAGATTTAATGTCAGCAATTTTTTGTTTAAGTTCGTTGATCGACAGATCATTGTCTATTGAGTCTGATTTTCTCTCTTTAACTTTCTCATTAGTTTCTTTGTTTGGTTTTTCGATTGAATAATTAACTCTCCATTGACCCTTTTTTTCCTGAATGCCAGTTATCGAGATCTTGGAACATTCGCCAGTAGTTTTTAAATGAGTGCCGCCATCTGGCATTGGACTATACGAGCCAATACCGAGTATTCTAAGATCTTTATTTTTTGGAAGTTCAAACTGAAGTTTAATTTTTCTCTCTTTGATTTCTTTTTCCGAGACCATCTCGGCAGTGATTTTGAGATTTTTATTAATGATAGAGTTAGCTTCGTTTTCAATCTTTTCTATTAGTGACTCATTAACAGGCAATTTAAAAGCAACAAATGTTCTTTTACCAATACCGTGATCACCATCAACTCCATAATTTTTATTATCAACATTTTTAATTACCTGATCAAGTATGTGGCCTGCTGTGTGTAGCATCATGTTGTGATAACGGGTTTCCCAATCTATTTTTAGCGAAACCTCGTCACCAACATTCATTGATCCTTCAAGTTTGCCCTTATGGAGGATTGATCCATCATTGTATGAAACGTGAGAAACTATGAAAATTCCTGTTTTTGTTGAAATGGTTCCAGTATCTGCTGGTTGTCCGCCTCCTTGAGGATAGAAAATTGTTTTATCTAAGATGATTTCTACCTGGGGAGTTTCAGTATTGATAGCTACTATTTTTGCTGAAGCTTCTTTTTGATAAGAATTCTCTAGATATAAAAGTTTTGTTTTCATGTTAAATTTGTTTTTTTCCGTTATTACCATTGTAACTCATATTTTTTTAGATTTTATTGCTTTTTAAATATAAAAAAACTCCCTTTTTTGGGAGCTGAGGTTTTTTTGTTAATTTTTAATTAGCAACCTGCTCCCGTTATTTTTGGAAGTTAAAAAAGTAGCTAGAAAAAAATTTAATATTTACCATCTGAAACGGATTATATAGTGGATTGTTAATTGTGGCAAATTTGTTTTGAGTTTGCACAAGTAAAACACTGCATTTAATCGCCTGCTGTCTTTAATAGTCGAAATTAATTCAACTACAAAAGACTAAGCAGGCGATCAAAAGATTGCCTAACTTAGTCAATAAAAAAATATTTGGGTTGAAAAAATTAGGCAAGCCCGTCTTTATGGCGCTGACGGGCGTGCTGTTTGATTTTATTTTCCTCCTTTTGTCTCCTCTCCTCTCTTTTTCTTATCCGCTCGCGTTGAGCGCACAAAGAACATCCCCCAAAAAACCCGAGTGTGCCGCCACAATCGGGACATTTGGGCTTAACCCTTTTGGGCTTTGCGGGTACTTGGTCATCATTTCTTTTTCTGGCCATTTTCAATTCTCCTTGAATTTTACTCACCCAAATTTTAAGACAAGTTTCTTTTGGGTGGCCGCCAACAGATGTCAGTTTTTTTTGAAATCTACTCGCGGCCACCCAAAAATTAATTTTTTTTATTGACTATGTTAATGTGCAGTGTCCACATTTTTTTGTTTGGTTGTATGAAAAAACGCTTGTGTTCCTTCTAAAACCAAAAAACCTCGCTTTTGTTGCGAGGTTTGTAAAATATGTTTATGAAAGTATTATTTACGCACCCCGCAGTTCCTTAATCCATGTAAGGTTAATAAAGACGTAGCGGTGAGTGGTGCAAAATATACTCATGTTTTTGAATTTTACAGAATTAACGGGATATGTCAAGAAGTATTATCGAGTTATTGTGACTTATTCATCATCTTCAGGCTTTAATTCTTCTAAGTTTTTTATTCCTGCCTGTATTAATCTGGCAATTTCAACGGGAGTTACCGAGGATCTACCAAGATCTGTTCTAGTTGCAATGCGTTTGCCAAAAACATTATTTATTGGCTCAGGTTTTTTATAAGTTTCTTCAAGCTTTTTTCTCCATGCTTCACGCTCTTTAGTTTTTTTACTCATAATTTTTTGAATTGTATATAAATTCCAAAATATTGCAAGGTACATTGTCACAGGTTCATTGTCGCATTGTGACTACAGAAAAATTAGGTACAATTAGAAGTATGGAAATAAACCTATCAAAGCTAAGAAGGCAAATCGTAAGGTTTTTTAAAAAAGTTTATCCAAGACGAACTATTTTGTCTGGATCAGCTAAATCAAGAATGAGCGAACAAAACAAACAATTATTTTACGCAAAACTGATGAGATTTGTGGCCTTTGGAAGTTTAATTGCTGTCATTGGCGGAATTCTGATATTTTTTACAGCGTTTGCTTGGTTTTCTAGAAATTTGCCAAAGCCTGGAGAGGTTGTTAGACGTGAGGGCTACAGTACAAAAATTTATGATCGCAATGATAAGCTTCTTTATGACTTATTTGATGATGAAAGAAGAACACCGGTAACAATAGATCAGATCCCAAAAGATTTACAGAATGCCACAGTAGCGATTGAGGATAAAGATTTTTACAAACACCAGGGTTTCGATTTGTTGACATTGATTAGAATTCCATATAATGCAATTTTTAAAAATCGCGTCATTGGTGGTTCTACTCTCACTCAACAATTAGTTAAAAACGCACTGCTTACCAATGAGCGAAGTGTAGTTAGAAAGTTCAAAGAGTTGGTGCTTTCTCTTCAAATTGAGCGCAAGTTTTCTAAGGAGCAAATTCTCGAAATGTATTTGAACGAAGCGCCATATGGAGGTACAGCTTGGGGAATTGGTACAGCTGCTGAAATTTATTTTAATAAACCAATTAATGAGCTAAACCTAGTTGAGTCAGCAATTTTAGCTGGTCTGCCTCAAAGACCGTCTGCCTATTCACCATACACTGGAAAAACAGATGAAGATGGTCAGCCTTTGTGGAAATTAAGAGCCAAAGGTGTTTTAAGAAGAATGCAAGAAGATGGATATATTACAGATTTAGCTCACGAACAAGCTCTAGGAGATTTAGATTCAGTACAATTTGAGCAGTCAGCTGTTTCGATTAAAGCTCCTCATTTTGTTTTTTATGTTAGTGATTTGTTAGGTGAAATAGTAGGTCAAGATGCAGTTGAAGCCGGTGGTTTCAAAGTCACAACTTCACTAGATCTAGATCTTCAAGAGAAAGCTCAAGAAGTGGTGACTACAGAAGTTGACAAAGTTGAAAGCTTAAACATTACCAATGGGGCTGCTATAGTTATGGATCCTAAAACTGGTGAAATTCTGAGTATGGTTGGAAGTAAAGATTACTCAAACAATGAAATAGGTGGTCAATTTAATGTTGTTGTAGATGGCTTGAGACAACCAGGATCTTCAATTAAGCCAGTTACTTATCTAGCCATGATTCAGAAGGGTTTTTCACCTTCAACTATGATTGTTGATGTTCCTACTGTTTTTGCTCCACATGAAAATGCCAAAGCCTATGAGCCAAAAAATTATGATGGCAAATTTCGTGGTCTAGTTTCTTTAAGAAATAGCTTGGGAAGTTCCTTAAATATTCCTGCTGTTAAATCTTTGGCTACGGTAGGAATAGATAACTTTTTAAGTCTTGCATATGACATGGGCTTTGTAACTTTAGAGCCAACTAAGGAAAATATGCAAAGATTTGGTTTGGCAGTAACACTTGGAGGTGCTGAAGTTCATATGATTGATATGGCAACTTCTTACAGTTCTTTTGCAAACTATGGTCAAAAAGTAGAGCCAGTTGCAATCTTAAAAATTGAAGATAAAGAAGGCAATATAATTTATGAACACAGACATGTCGAGGGAAGACAAGTTTTCCTTCCTCAAGAGGCATTTTTAATTAATAATATTCTTTCGGATAATTTTGCTAGAGCAATGGCATTCGGAACAAATTCATTATTAAATGTTAGTCCAAATGTTGCAGTTAAAACTGGAACAACTAATGATCAAAGAGATAACTGGGCAGTTGGTTGGAGTCAAGATGTGGTTGTTGCTGCTTGGGTTGGAAACAATGACAACTCCGCAATGAAGAGCGTTGCTTCGGGTGTGTCTGGAGCTACTCCTATTTGGAGAAATATTATGATGGAAGCTCTAAAACTTGAAAGTTATTCTGATCCAGAATGGACTGTTCCAAGTGGAGTCGAAAAAATTGGTGTTGATAAAATTTCTGGATGGCCAGCTCATGATGATTTTGAGTCTCGCGAAGACTATTTCATTTCAGAATTTATTCCTGCTCTGCCCGACCTAATTCATCAGAAAATGAAACTTTGCAAGGGTGAGTCAAAGCTGGCGAGTGATGCTAGAGTTGCAGCCAATGACTATGAGGAAAAAGAGTTTGTTGTTATTAAAGAAAATGATCCTTTTAGCACCGATGGGGTGAATAGATGGCAACAAGGAATTGAAGCTTGGATTAGTGGCCAAGAGGACGGCAGATACAAGTATCCAACTGAGTATTGTGGAGATACAAAAGAAATTTATGTCAAAGTGTCTGAGCCAGAAGATCATAAAAATTTTGACGAAAATACGACTAATATTAAGGTGAGAATAGAGTCTGATTCTAGTGACGGTATTGCAAAAATAGAGATTTATTTTGATGGCAACACAATAGATATAATTAATGATCAAAGAAGTTATGAAGGATTAGTTCCAAACTCATTATTGAAAAAGGGAAAACATGAAATCAAAGCTAAGGCATATTCAAGATCTGGCGAAACAAAGGAAAGCGATGCGGTCCATATCGGAATTGGAGTTGCTTGGGACGCTCCAGATCCTACGCCAGAGCCTCTTTCTTGTAATGATACATGTACCACTGACACTCAATGTACTAGTGTAAATTCATTATGGACTTGCGATAGCGCAAGTAAAAAATGTAGACTTACAACCAATTCTACTTCTACCACTTGTCAGGCAGCAATAGTTTTAGATTGTAATGATATATGTACCACTAATGCTCAATGTACTAGTGTAAATCCATTATGGACTTGTGATGCGACTAGTAATAAGTGTAGGTTAACAGCCAACCCTACTTCCATTACTTGTGAGCTTTAAAACTATTTTTATCAATCAGATTCAGTTAAAAATACAGCTGAAAAAACAAGGAGCAACATTCCCGCGTTTAAAGTCAAAAAATAATGATCTAGCAGTGCAATGGGCAGTAAAACTATAATTAACCACCAGTTTTTGCGTTTTTCTTGAAGTATTTTTAAATGATAAAAATTTGAAGCTTTATTTTTAAAATACATTTTGTATATTGATGTTCCTAGAACCACTAACCCTAGAATTCCAGTTTCTGCAAAAAATAATAGAACAATATTATGTGAGGGCTGGACAAATCTCACAACTTCCGAATTGTTACTATAGTATTCAACTTTAGAGGTAAAATTACCCAATCCTACTCCTACTAAAATATTATTTTGAGCCATTTTAAGTGCCGCAACATTCAAATAATTTCTTCGATTCAAGCTTTGGTCTTTTGGATATGCTTTCGATAGTAAATTTACCGAAATAACACTCAGAAAAATAAAACCTAATGTTAGTAGTGCGATGTTTCTTAAATTAAGATTTTTTTGTAAATATTTTTTTGTTTTGTTTGAGTATTTTTGATAAAAAATAAAGCACAATCCTAGTATAAAAGTAAAAATTGCAGTAACAGATTGAGTTAAAAATAATGCCACAATTGCTAAGCAAAGGATCAAACTCTGGGTCATAATAAAGATCGTATTATTAAACTCTAATTTTGATTTCCACCCTGTTTTACTAAATAAATATAGTAAATATAAGGCTAAAAATCCGCCAAGCACATTTGGATGAGCCGTGGTTCCATATGGAAGAATTTTCTCTATGCCAAATAATTCACTTTTTGAAACTCCAATGTAATTATTTAGATTGGGTTCTCCGAGAAGATAGTATCCGATTAAAGTTTTCTGATTAACGTATTGGTAAATTGCTACACTAGATTGAAAAAATAACGTAGCAAGTACTGATTTTTCTATTAATTCAGGATTAATTTTTGCTTTATTTTTGATTAAAAACCCAGCAAATAATCCCAACTCGATCACTCTAAATAGGTAAATCACAGACGATAATGGGTACAGAGTCAAAAACTGTCTAAGAAAAAAAATTACTAGCAATGAAATGAGTAATGGTTCTTTTGTTAAATAGCTTTTAAATAATTTCCAAGTTTTATTTTTTAAACTATTTCTTTTGAACCAGTTAATTAGCCAAAATAAAAGTAGTATCAAAATAAAAATATCACTTAAGTATAATTTGGGGATTAAATAATCAATTCGCAGACCATTTACGTATGCTCCGCTTTCAAATAATTTCAGGAAAAAATTTGTTGGTAATAAAAAAATTATAATTCCAATTAGTGAATTTAATACTAAATTATTCAAATTATTTCTTTTAAACATAATTTCTTTGAATCAATATATTCTAACAGAGAAAATCAAAAAACCCGCTATTAATAGCGGGTTTTAGTTTTTAAATTTTAGTTGAGGTAAAAGATTATTTTTTATCTGATTTAAGATTACTAGTGGTAACAATATCTTTGAATGTTCTAAAATCTGCAATTGCAATTTCAGAAAGCATTTTTCTGTTAAGAGCGATACCTGTTTTTTTAAGAGCATTCAAAAATCTTGAATATTGGAATGTTTCTTGGACTTCTTTAAGCGCGGCGTTGATTCTGAGAATCCAAAGTTTGCGCATGTCTCTTTTTCTAAGTTTTCTGCCTACGTATGCATAATGGCCAGCATGTAATAAAGCTTCTTTAGCTCTTTTGTATAATCTGTTATTAGCGCCTCTAAAACCTTTTGTAAGTTTTAGTACTTTTCTGTGTCTGTTGGCTCTTGTGGTTCCTGATTTAACTCTGGACATAATTTATTTTCCTATCTATTTTATGCTAAACCAAGCATTCGCTTGATTTTTTTAGCCCACTTGCCGGTAACTTCGGTTGGTTTTCTATAGGCTCTAATTGCTTTTTTACTTTTTATTCTTCTTCTGTGTCTCATGTTTTGTGAGCGCCTTAGAACTTTACCTGTTGGGGTAATTTTGAATCTTTTTGCTACACCACTTCTTGTTTTTTGTTTAATTTTTTTCATTTGTTATTCCTTTTTTTGCTTGTACCCTTGAGGGTATTGGCATCAATTGAGCCATAAGTTTCTTGCCCATCATTTTTGGCGCAACTTCTACAATCGAATATTCTTTGGTAGCTTCTATAGCTCTTTCAAAAATATCGTATCCAAACTCTTTCTTTGTGATTGCTCTACCTTTAAAAAGTAGTGTCAATCTGACTTTATCCCCTTTTTTCAAGAACTTTGATACCTTGTTAAGGCGAGAAATAAAATCTCCATCACTCATAAAAGGTGTCAATCTGACTTCTTTTATGCTTTGAATCTTGGCTGTTTTACGGCTTTGAGACTTTTTCTGTTGTTCTTGATATTTAAATTTTGCTAGATCAATGATCTTCACAATTGGAGGCGTTGCTTTTTCATTAATTAGCACGAGATCTTTTCCAGCATCTCTTGCTTGTGTTAAAGCTTCATCTCTCGACATTACTCCAACCATTTCTCCACGTTCTGTTAGAACTCTCACTTCTGTTGATCTAATCAATAGGTTGGCTGTTACTCTTTTTTGAAAAGAGCTGCTCTTTTTTCCTGGTTTTATTCTCACGTTTTAAAGTAATGTCCTTTTTTAAATATCTATTTTTAAATAGAATGAGTATTATATCATCTTAATCTCCAATTGTTAAAGAGAGATTATTTGATATAATTTAGTCTTGTTGAACAGAGTGAACTTGTAGCTCAGTTGGTTAGAGCGCTTCGTTGACATCGAAGAGGTCAGAGGTTCGAGTCCTCTCAAGTTCACAGATCAGAAGCATGTTTTTCCTTTAAAACACTATCATATTCATCTTCGCTGTCTGTTCTTACCAGTGGTTTAAGATGCTCAGCAAAGGCAGATTTATTCTTTAAAAAATCAAGAAAAAATGAGTCTGTGTATTTGGCGAATCTTAAAGAAACATAAAGATCTAGAATATCTTCTTGATGTTTAAGTTTTTTTAGATCATCTTTTTTCTGAATAAAACCAAATTCCTCGTGATCTTTCATGAAATTTATCTTGGATATATCTTTTAATTTAAGTGCAAGATATGGAATTGCTTCTCTAACTCCAAAACTTTTTTCAGAAATCAGGACTTGAAATCCAATTTGACTAATCTCTTCCCACTTAAAATTATATGTCCTACCATCAAAAGTAATAGATAGCCTTTCGATATCTATAAATAATCGATTTCGATTAAGAAAATAATTAATTACTGGGTAAATTAATAAAAGCGAGAAAAACAATGAAAATAAAGGTGGCATCAATGACAAGTTCCTAGAATCAGAATTTATAAAATTTGTAGCTGCAAAATGTGATTTAAATAGAAAATACGCTATTATGATCATTCCAAATGAACAAATCGAAAACAAAACAACTAAGGCTTTATTAAGCCTAGGCCCAAAATATATATAAATTTTTTTATTCATTTGTAAAAATAGTTAAAATATAAAACATAACTCATAATTATAATTCCAACAATGATGTTAAACATTGCCCAAAAACGTGCTGTTTTCCCTCTCCAATGATAAATAAAATAATCACCAAAAATTATAGAATGTTTAAATGACAAGTATCCGAGTACTATAAGTGAAAAACCCATCCAAAGCCCAAAAGCAATATCGACAGAAGGAAATAATACAATGGCTATTATAAATAGAGGAAATAAAAAAAATAATGATATAAGAATCACTTTACGATCAAACTTATCATTTTCCTTTTCTTCATTTTTAGTCATAAAAATTATTTTTGGGCCAAGAAAAACCCATGTGTTACCTTATGAAACCAAGAAGTGTTATTCTTTAATAAAATCATAGTTAAAATATTTTAAAAGTCAAAAAAATAAGTTTTGTACCTAGCTCAAATTTTTTTCTTTGTCTTTCATCAGCTGGATATTTTAATGTCAAAATATATAGTTTATTATCTTTTATCCTCCAATATTCATGTGCTTCAGTATATGAACCAAACGAATACAAACTTGAGACTTCTTCAAAGCCTTTTGGGGAAGACTCCTTAGGAACAATAAGTTTATACTGTGAAGGACCGGGGATTATTGGTAAAATGCCCGATTTTACTCGTAACTCCTCAGAATTTTGAAGTTTTTGAATATAATCACTTACCGCCTCTGCGTCATTTTCAGCTTGATGCGTAGTTATCATAACAAATCCTCCATTGTTATGACTAATCTCACTATCTTCTATATTATTCAAAGAAAAAATAAGACCGTCGAAATAATTTCCATTTTCTATTAGTTGTTTATGCCACCATGAAGGATATATAAATCTATAATCGCGATCTAAAGATTGATAATACCTAAATCCCATCATTGTAAAGATAAAAATTAATACAATATAATTTATTATTCTTTTATTATTTTTCATGGCTCATTAATTTCATCAAGGTCAATCACAATTTTAGAGTAAGGCAAATATTTTATTGCAACAGCTTGAACACACTTACCACCATAAAATTCTGTTGATAAGAAATTGTAGTATTTACCTCCGATCTTAAGTGATAAATTGGGATTTGTAATTACTAAAAAATGTTCCACAGAAACAGTTGTGAATTTATTTTTAGTCTCACAATTTCCTACATATTCTATTGGACCGGTTAATAGGTCTTTGTACGCAGTAACAGGAGAAAGAAAAAAGAAAAACATAAATAAAGCCAGATATCCGATCATGTTTTTAATTTTAAGTTTGAAAGAAAGAGTTAGATTTTTACTATTATGTCTATATCGAATCGTTAAAAAAATTATACCTACAGCATAAGCTACTGCAAAGATTATCCTTGAAATCACAATCCATCGCCAATTTAATAAATTTATAAGATTGGCGATAAAAAGAACATAAAAAATTGACACAAACATTGGAAAAATTAAACATGTCCAAAAAAAATTTGTAAAAAAACTACTTTTTTTCATTATGATAACAATGTATATTGTTATATTGATTCAATCAATATGCAAGGATACAATAAGTATTATGGTTAATATTAATTCTTTAAAATGAAAAAGAATATATTTCTTATATTTAAACTTTTTTTATTACTATCTTTTATTGTTTTTGGTGAAATATTTCTTATCAGAGTATTATTCTTCCAAATCATTAGTTTTATTGATTGGAAAACTTTTTCTAACCAGAACAGAAAGTCTAGCGAATTTAAAATATCAGAAAATATTTTTGAGTGTCCAACAAAAAATAAAGAGTTACAACTGGAAGAGCTTTCTACCGATAATTTTTCTATTTATATCCCGAAAGATTTATCAAAAAAAGATTCTTCTTTCTTTGCGACACCTACTTGGATATTTGCTTGCAAACATCCAGACGATAAAACAAAAGGATCTGAAAGTGTTAGAATTTATATAGAAACAGCTGGTCCATTTAATTTAAAAACACTTCAATCAGAAGACGACTGCATGACTTATTACAACGAATTGTATTCAAATAACGATTTGGTTACAACACAGTTGATTAATGTCGAGTTTGATACATTTTCAGTAGAATTCAATAAATGTTATTTTAAATATTCACTGGATGGAGCAAATAAAATTCCCCTCATTTTCGAAAGTTTGCTTATATTGCCCGCATATCCAAATTCTGAACCTCAACAATTTGAGGTTTATACATATTATCCATCCAATACTCCATCAAACTTAGTTGAAGTATTAAATCAAAGTGTCAATAGTTTTAGACTACACAAAAAAATAAAGCCTCTATGAACATGAATAATAAAAGATTTTTAGTCTTAAGTTTACCGCTTGTTGTTATTATTTATGCTGTCATCATCAACTATGCTAATGAAAATAACTGGATAACGCTACACATTTTACTGGCAATAACAGCGTTTATTTCAGTTTTTTCTGTCTGGCAAATTAAATCAAAAAGTTATTTCAAGAAAACTACAGGTATCAACAAGAAAGATCGGCTCTCGATTATAAGTAAAATCCTGTTCGTCATTATGTCCCTTACTTTTTTAATTATTTTCTTAGCATCAGTTGAATCAATTATTACTGGAACAGAATATTATCAAGGAGATTGCGTTACAAGATACTCGCAAAACAATGGTAAAGGCGGAGGTTGGACTTTAAAAATAAGTGATCAAGGTACAAATAAAAATATCAACATAACTGCTAATGAAGCAAAATTGTTAACTGGAACTAATAACACGTTTGATAGTCTTGAGTACAAATGTACTACAGGAGTTAAGATCACATATTTAAAAAATTTAGGAATAAGAATAAAACTTGAGAAAATAAAGTGATTTTAACAGACTTTTTTTATTATTCTCCTGTAGTTAGTTCGTGATGCATACTACTTTGAATTGCTTTAGTTGTCTTGTGTCCATGAGTTCCAGCTATTGCTGCGCCAGGACCATTTCTTTTTTTACCCTTAGCTTGAATTGCACTGTTCCAAGAACCAGAGTCATGAGCAGATTTATTTAATGAGTTAAGCTTACTAGCTTTCAAAATCATTGCTTCCCAGAACGATCTTGAGCCTGGTGCACCTTCTAATGAATGAGGCGTATTATCTGTCAGCATTGCATCCGCAGTGGCAGTTTTCATTTGAATTCTTGCCTCAGGAAGGGCAACTTGTAGGAAATGTGTTTGTATTTCAGCTATTGTCTTTTGAGTTTTTCGTTCTGCAGCATCAAATATGTCGCGTTGTTTTGTTTCCTCAGCCAAACGAGCAATGTGTTGGTGTATTTCTTCTTGTTCGGTTTCATGTTGTTTCTTTAATTCTGGGGAGTCAAATCCAACAGGTTCATTAAAATCAAGTTTAGTGTCAACATTTCCAAATGTTGTTCTTGCCAAAGCTGCATCTTCTGTGGAAAAGTTGTTTTCTTGAAGAGCCAGCGCGAAAGGAGACATACCATCAGATTTATTAGCAATTTCAGGATTAATAGAACCACTGGCTAAGGCTCTTGCGAAAGGATTTGCTTTTGTTGTTGGTGCTACCATATTAATATATTTTTATAGTCCCTTATTATAGGTCTAATGGGTAGCTTTGTCAAGAAGTTTTTTATTTTATCGATAAAATAAAGTCCGCTACTTTTTGTCTCAAAATATTCTGTCCCACCATTTCGATGTATCTTGGGTCAATTTCTTTTTCTTTTCTAACTTTTTTATCTGTAATTTTGGCCATTTCAAGATCAAAATCAGCTTTTTTAACTGAAAGTTTTTCTGTTTCAGCTATTTCATTAATAATGAAACTTGTTTGAAGCCTACCTAAAGCGCTAGCAGCCAACTCGCTTGAAAGTTGTTCAAAAGTCATTTTTCGATGCTCGAGAAATTTTTCGAAAGGTATATTCATATCTTTAAGTTTATGGCTCAGATCATCTAAATCGTAGCGAACTTCTTCTTTGACTAGAAGCTCTTGAATTTCAGGTTTGATACTTTTAATTAGCTCTTTGAAGATAAATTGTAAGGTAAAACCTTCTTTTTCGTCTTTGGTCGGTTCTGTTGGTTGGTGTTTATGTTTATCATCTTTACATTCTTCTTCGTGCTTTTTAGCAGCTTCTTTCATCGATTTAATTTGGATTTCAATTTCTTTGATAGCTTGTTTTTGCGCCTTTTTTATAGTTTCTTTGTATGATTTTAAATTTATCTTTGGTTTTTCAGCAATATATGCTTCCAGTATCCAATCTTTTCCTTTTTCAAGTGAGATCGGATTAAATTCAGGGTGTGTCAGAGGTTTTTTACCAGACTTTTTGAGTTCTGCGGTATAAATTCTTGGAACTATTATTTGTAACGCACCTTCAATAATTTCCTGAGGATTCAAGCTTTCTTCTGCAATTTTTGCAGGTACATTTCCTTTTCTAAAACCGTCAACTTTGATTTTTTTTGCCAGTTTTTTAAGCGCTTTGCTATATGCTAGCTCGGCTTCCTTTTTAGGAATTGTTAAAGTAATTATTGTATTAGGGGCAATTAATGGTTTTTTTTCATCTGTTTTGTTCATAGTTCCGCATTATACCTCAATAAATAATTTTTGTGAGATTACAATTGAATCAATCTACCTCTTTTTTGTTGTTAGTTTATAATATTCTAATTGAACGGTATTAAGTGGCGCGTTACCAGAGTGGTCTAATGGCTAGGTCTGCAAAACCTCAGTTCGCGGGTTCAAATCCCGCACGCGCCTCAATTATTTTGAAAATGAACTGAAAGTTCTTTTTTAAAATAATAAAAAATTGCGGGATGTCTAGTGCCCGATCAAGTGAACTCAATTAATAAAAATCTGAGCATGACGAGGGTAAATCCCGCACGCGCCTCAATTTTTTATGCTAGCATATAGTTATATGCTAGAGATTCCGTATTGGATAAACGTTCACAAAGTGTTGGTTAAATATAAAAAAATAATTTTTAAATTATTTACTTTTTCTTATTTCTTGGGTGGTTCAATTATTGCTTTTGGATTTTATCTTTTTAATAATTACCCTTTAATTTATTTAATTATTCAGTCTTTGGCAAAATCTTTTGGAACACTTGCGTTATTTATGTTTTTAGCCACTTTAACTCCAGGGATTCTTTCTAGATTTAAAATATTTCCTCTATTTGCCTCAAGCATAGTTTTATTTCGTCGACAACTTGGAATTTTAATGTTCATTACAGCGATGGTGCATTCATTTTATTTGATTACTATTCCAGGAATAATGACTTCACAATTTGGTCCAGATTTTTTAACTATAAGAGATTTATTGGGATCACTATCTTTAATAATTTTATTGCCGGCTTGGTTGACTTCAAATAATTATTCTCAAAAGAAATTTGGAAAAATTTGGAAAATTATTCAGCGAGTCACTTACATAAGTTTAGTTATGATCTTTATTCATGTGGCTTTTACCTCTTTAAAGTTGGGCGTTCTTACTTTTGGAGTGTTTTTGTTGGAATTTTCTTCTTGGTTGAAAGTTTGGTTCTTTGATAAAAAATAGAGTGTTACAATGCCTCAGTTAAAATATTCAAAATGAAAAAAAAATCATACTATATTCATACTTTTGGTTGTCAATCAAATAAAAGTGATTCTGAGCGTATTGCTGGAGATTATGAAGCTAGAGGTTACGTTGAGGCCAAAAGTTGGCACGATTGTGACGAGTTAGTTGTCAACACTTGCGCGGTAAGACAGCGTGCTGAAGATAGAGCCAGGGGTTTTTTATATAACGCAATGGTCTATTTTAAAGGTATCGAAAGACCTAAAATTATTTTAACCGGTTGTATGGTTCATCATGGTAATGAAAAGTTGTATGAAATGATGCCAATGGTTGATGAAATTTTGCCGATTAATGAAGTTGGTTTTAATCAGGCAGCTATTAGAAAAGACCAAAAACACGCTTGGTTACCAATTTCTACAGGATGTAATTCATTTTGTACTTATTGTATTGTTCCTTACTCTAGAGGGCGAGAAAAATCTAGAAGTATGGAATCCATTATGGAAGAAGTGCAAAGTTTGGTTGAAAAAGGCTATAGCGAAATTACACTTTTGGGTATGAATGTTAATTCTTGGGGTTTGGAAAAACTGGGAATTGGTTTTAGAAAATTGATGATGGAAAATAAAGAGTTTCAACGCGAGGATTTGCCGGACAATCAGTCACAATATTTAAAACCAAAAGGTACACCGCCATTTGTGAAACTATTGCAAGAGATTTCAAAATTTGATGAAATTAAAAAAATTAGATTTATGAGTAGTAATCCATGGGATTTTCATGATGAGTTGATCGAAGAAGTTGGAAAAAATAAAAAAATTGATCGGTATGTTCATTTGCCAATTCAGTCAGGAAGCAATGCTGTGCTTTACAGAATGAATCGTGGCTACACTCGTGAACGATATATTGAAGTTGTGGAAAAACTTAAAAAAGCAGATCCAAATATTGTCATTGGGACTGATATTGTTGTTGGTTTTGCTGGGGAAACAGAAGCTGAGTTTCAGGAAACTGTGGATTTGGCTAAGCAAATGAACTGGATGGTTGGTTTTGTTGCTATCTACTCTCCTCGACCGGGAACTGCAGGTTGGAAAATCTATCCTGACAACATTCCTCACAAAGAAAAAAAACGTAGATGGGAAGTATTAGATCAGATTATAAATAAAGATAATTTGAAAGAACGACCTGTAGTGGTTTAGTTTTTTATCAAACATTTTGAAAACTCTCGTCGAAACAAGTTCGAAATGTTCATTTTCAAAATGTTTGATAAAGACCCAGCTTTAAGGTCATTCTTTATTTGAGAAACTTATGAATACTCTAATCTCGGTTTTAGGTTCAACAGCTACTGGAAAAACTTTGTTTGCTTTGAAATTGGCAGAGCAAGCATTGTCGATTAAAAGTAAGCTTGGAGAAACAACCAGAAAAAAACTTTATAAGGGAGTTGATTTGATTTCAGCAGACTCAAGACAAATTTATCAAGGTCTTGAAATACTGTCTGGCGCTGATATTCCCAAAGGATTTGCAAAAGTTCTTCCAAGTAAGTTTAACAAAATAAAAAAACTTAGAGTTGGTATTGATAATTTTCCTTTTTATGAAAACAAACAAATTCGACTTCATGGAGTTTCAATTATCGGCATGTGTGAAGAGTGGTCAGTAGCTCATTTCAAAAATTTTGCGATTAATATTATCAATGATTCTTTCGCACATAATAGGTTGCCAATAATTGTGGGTGGAACTACTTTGTATATAAATCATTTGTTTAATAAGGATAACAAATTATATGTCAAACCAATCACTTCGGTTCGTAACAAAGCAAGTCAAATGAACATTCAAGAGTTACAAGAATGGCTCAAATTAGTTAACCCAGAAAAGCTGGCCAAGATGAATAACTCTGACATTAATAATTCGCGTCGGCTCGTTCGTGCAATTGAAATTTCTATTGGAAAACCAGAGTTAGAAAAAGTCATGAATTTGTCAGACAACATCAATAATTTGAAAATTGGATTAATGGCGGAATTAGGAACAATTTCAGAAAAAATTAATAAAAGAGTTCTTGAACGTTTTAATAACGGAGCGGTTGATGAGGTAAAAAACCTCAACATTATTTGTCCACTAGATTCTTCAATATCTAGCACAATTCTCGGGGCAAGTGATATCAGCTCGTACCTTCAAAATGAAATTAATCAGGAAAAATGTTTGGAAAATTGGGCTCTTCATGAGTTTCAATATGCCAAAAGACAATTGGTGTGGCTTAAGAAAGAAAAAAGCATTGTTTGGTTGGACGATTTAACAAAATACAGTTATACTTTAAATAATGAAAAAATATTTATATAGTGACCATGCTGTCTCAATTTCTCCTTTAACAATTATTTTTGCAGTTCTATTTTTATTAAGCCTTTTTGTACTTTATCAAGTGAGATCCGTAATAATTTTATTGATTTTAGCTTTTATAATCATGGTTGCTCTTAATCCAATGGTTAGGTTTTTAACCAAAAAATTGAGATTTCCAAAAGGAGTTAGTATTTTTTTATCATACCTTACTTTGATTGGATGGATTTCACTTATTGTTGGATTATTAGTTCCTCCTTTAGCAAAAGAAATTTTTCAATTAATAAATTTGATAGATTTACCAGTTTTTCAGGAAGAAATTCGTAACTTTACTTTTACCTTACAAGAAATTAGTACGGTAATAAAAAATTTCAGTGGTTCATTTAATACAGTTTTTGCAATTGTTAACGGTACTTTTACAGGTGTCATTACGGTTTTCACTTTATTAATTATGTCTTTTTATTTAATGATGGAAAGACATGTATTACACAAAAAAGTATATTGGTTTACCTCTAAGGCAGAATATGCAGAAAAAATTAAAGATTTTATTAGCTCAATTGAAGAACAATTAGGTGGTTGGGTAAGAGCTCAGCTAATTTTAATGTTTTCAATCTTCGCAATTACTTATATCAGTCTGTCTTTAATTTCTATTCCATATGCTCTGCCATTAGCTTTATTAGCAGGATTACTAGAAATTATTCCAAATTTAGGTCCAACGATTGCTATGGTTCCTGCAGTGTTCGTAACCTATTTAACCTTTGGGCCAGTCATGGCTGGAATAGTATTTTTACTTTACATCATAATCCAACAAATTGAGAATAATGTACTTGTTCCAAGAGTTATGCAAACGAGTGCAAATGTGAATCCACTAGTCGCTATTACTGTTATTTTGGGCGGATTCCAGCTAGGTGGGATCATTGGCGCTTTGCTTTCAATTCCAATGTACATTATTGCTAGAACTTTTTATTCGAGTTTTATCAGAATAACCATTTAGTTTCACCCCTGTTTGGTTTTACCTCTTTAATTTCTATATTATGGGCTATATAATAACCCTTACCTAATTGACGAGACAATGGCTCTTACATTTATTGTAGGAGAGGAAAGTCCGGACAGCAGAATAGATGGTGTCTCATGAAGTGTTGAGTTTCGATTCAACGCGAGTGGGAGATTTGCTAGCCTGATTTATCAGGTGATGCAAAGCCAGTTAGAGCAACAGTGACGAATCGGGTGGCGCCGAGTGAAACGACTAAGCTTCAGAGTTCTTTTAATTTACTTATTGTTTATTATAAGAGGCAATCCTCCCAGCTGCAACTGACGAGCTTCACCGCATTATGGATCTGTTCCCTATTCTATTTGTATCCTCGGGTATAAATTAGATCGGTGATAAAGTCTCAGGCACTAGATAGATCATTGTCAAATACAGAATCCGGCTTATTGGCAGTTAGGTAAAAAAACGTCATCTCAAGTAAATTGAGTATGACGTTTTTTTGTTTTACCACTATAATGAATTAAAGTTTGAGTTATCAAATGTAAGATAAGGAGATTTATGCCTAAGACAATTTATGAATCATTAGTTTTTTTAAGTAGTCAGCTACTTACTGATATCGTTGTCTACTTACCAAAACTGTTAATTTCAATGTTGGTATTAGTTATTGGCTCTGCGTTAGCAAATACATTCAGAAAAGTCGTTATTAAATTGCTAGAAACCTTAAGAGTTTCTTCCGCTTTTAGTAAAACTCCAGTGGAACATTTTTTGAAAGATGCCGAAGTTGGAAATAAAATTGAAGAAATTATTGGCTCAGTATTATATTGGTTGGTTATGTTGGTGGTTATTCATACCACTGTAAGTATTTTAGGTCTAGAATCTTTAACCATAATTTTGGGTAGTGTTTTAGCTTACTTGCCAACAGTGGTTTCAGCTGTAATTATTTTATTCTTTGGGTTACTAATTTCTGGAGTGGTTGAAAGCTTAGTAAAAGGCGCAATCAAAAGTGTCGATGGAAAAAGCGCTAGATTATTAGGAAGAATTTCTAGCTATGCTGTGATGACCGTCACGGTTTTGGCTGCAATTTCAGAATTAGGAATCGCCAAAGAATTTATTTTAATATTATTTATTGGTTTTGTAGTGATGTTATCACTGGGCTGTGGTTTGGCAATCGGTTTAGGTGGCAAAGATTTAGTAAGTATGGTCTTGAACGATTGGTATAAGCAATTTAAAATTGATACCAAAAGTAAATAGATAGTACTTATGAGTTTTCTCAATGCAGTTTTATTAGGTATAGTTCAAGGATTGGCGGAATTCTTACCTATCTCTAGTTCGGGACACTTAGTAATAGCGGAGCATCTGCTTGGAGTTCAGCAAGCAAGCGTTTTCTTTGATGTCTTTCTTCATTTTGCAACTGTTTTGGCAATTCTGATTTATTTCAAAAAAGACATTTTATCCATTAAGTTGACGGAGATAAAATTAATAATAATTGGAAGCATTCCAGCAGCTGTTATTGGAATTTTATTTAAGGATCAGATTGAGATGTTATTCGAATCAGTAGCTATAGTTTCTGCAATGATAATCGTTACGGGAATTATAAATTTAGTTACTGACAGAAAATTAAATAATCGAGCAAAGATAAAAAATAGCGATGAAAAACAAGTAAGTTTAAAAGAGATTGGCGTTAAAGAGGCTTTCATAATAGGAATTTTTCAGGCTATTGCAATTATACCGGGAATTTCTAGGTCTGGATCTACTGTGGCTGGTGGAATTTTACAAAATATAGACAGAGTTAAAGCTTTTAGATTTTCATTTCTAATGGTTATCCCAGTTATACTTGGAGCAACATTACTTCAATTGATTGAAGTGTATGATACCGGCTTAGGTAGTTTAAATTTTGGTGTTTTGTTTGTTGGAGGATTGACAGCTTTTACTTTTGGATTTTTAAGTTTAAAAGTTTTTGAATATGTAATTAAAAAAGCTAGACTAGAATTATTTGGTTACTACTGTATCAGTTTTGGACTCTTAAGTTTACTTCTAAATTATTTTATTAAATAATTTAGATTTTTCTAAAAGGAAATTTTTCTGTATTGAAGTGCTTCGGCTAAGTGTGATTCTTTAATGCAATTGTTGGTATTTCTTTTATTTTGGGCCGATTCTAAATCAGCAAGTGTTTGGGCGACTTTAATTATTTTAAAATAGCTTCTGGTTGAAATTACGAGTTTATTTGAAGCTCTTTTAAGTAATAGTTCAGCTTTTGAAGAAAGTTTGCAGTATTTTCTAACCTGTTTTGAATTTAATTGAGAATTGGTTGTTAAATTGGAATCACGATATCTTTCAAGTTGAATATTTCTCGTCCTACTAACTCTTTTTCTAATACTTAGAGAGTTTTCATTGAGTGATAAATGATGATTTGATATTTTTTTAACTTCAATTGCTTTTACATAAACTACCAAATCTATTCTATCTAGAATTGGACCTGAAAATTTCTTTTTGTATTGATCTAGCATGTGATTATTACAAACACATTCTTTGGTTTCACTATTTTTAAAACCACACGGACATGGATTACTGGCTGCTATGAGAGTGAAATCACAAGGATACTCAATTGAACCAGTTACTCTTGAAATTGTGATGATGTTATCTTCCATTGGTTGACGCAAACTTTCTAAGATACTTTTTGGAAATTCTGAAAATTCGTCTAAAAATAAAATGCCTTTATGTGCTAGTGATATTTCACCAGGATTGATTTTATTTCCTCCACCAATCATGCCAGCGCGAGTTATTGTGTGATGTGGTGATCTGAAGGGTCTTTCGAAGATAATGCTATTTTTGAGTAGACCTGAGATTGAGTAAATCTTGGTTGTTTCTATTGCTTCTTTTTCAGTTAGTGGCGGCAATATTCCAGATAAAGCTCTTGCCATCATGCTTTTTCCAGCACCCGGTGGTCCAATTAATAAAACATTATGTCCTCCTGCTGCAGCAATTTCTAGTGATCTTTTTGCCAGTTTCTGACCATAAATATCTGCAAAATTTATCTGAAAGTTGGGAACATTTTTGGTACTAATAATTTCTTCATATTTTATTTTTTCAACCTTCGTTGGCAGCTCTTTTTCAGATTTTAAAATTAAATCATTAATGTGTTTGATCGGATAAATATTTATATTTGAGATCAATATCACTTCATTTTTATTATCAAAAGGAATAAATATATTTTTAATTTTCATTTCTTTTGCGGCAATCACTAGTGGTAATAAGCAAGTGATTCTTTTAACTTTGCCACTTAGAGAAAGCTCGCCAAAAAACATCGAATCTTTGGTATTAAATAATATTTTTTTGTATGCCTTTAAAATTCCAACCAATATAGCTAAATCAAAACAGCTTCCTTTTTTTTGAATGTCGGCTGGAGCTAAATTTACTACAGTCTTTTGTGATTTTGGTCTGATATTTGAATTGATAAGGGCTGCTGTGATCCGTTCTTTTGATTCGTCAATTGATTTTGAGGGTAGTCCGATGATTATTAATTGAGGTTTGCCACGACTAAGATTTACCTCAACCTTAATTTTAATTATCTTCATTCCACTAATAGTGGCTGTGTTTGTAAAAGTAAGCATGCTAAGATGTTACTTAATTATTATTTCATCAAGCTTACATGAATAATTCAAAATATTTTTTACTAGCTATTTTTATTGTCGTTAATCTAACTATTTTTTTAAGAGCAAGACGAAAATCTAAGCAAGATTTCTATTCTGACACATTTGTATTTTTTCCCTTGGGGATTTATGTATTGGGAGATGCTTTAATATTAGCTCCATTCTGGTTATTTTCAAGCATAATATTTTTCTTTATTTCACCTCAAAATATACTAAGGTATATTATAACGTTTTATACTATAAGATCGTTTTATGAGGTATTTTATTGGTTAAACCACCAATCAGTAAAATCAGATTATAATCCTCCACTATTTAGAAAAATTAAATGGATTAAGGCAAACGAATCAGCGATTCTTTACCAATTAATTCACACTTGTATCGTAGTAATTGGAATATTTTTACTAGTGAGCGTCTAGTTGTCTAATGCTGATCGATTTTTGAAATTAAAGCTTTTCAAGTTGTTCAACAAGCCTGTTGCAATAACCCCACTCGTTGTCATACCAACTAATAACTTTAACAAGATTTCCTCCAACAACATTAGTGAGATCGAGATCAACGATTGATGATTCAGATCTACCTATAATATCAGATGAAACAATTGGATCATTTGTAACTGCTAAAATCCCTTTCCATCTTTCTTCTTTACTAGCATCGATAAATGCTTGATTAATTTCTTCTTTGGTAACATCTCTTTTTGTTACAAAAACCATGTCAGACAATGATCCGGTTGGGGTAGGTACTCTAATGGCGATACCATCAAAAATTCCTGCTAATTCAGGAATAATTTCGGTTGTAGCTTTTGCGGCACCAGTTGTTGTAGGAATGATATTTTCAGCTGCCGATCTTGCACGTCTTAAATCTTTATGAGAATTGTCTTGGGTATTTTGATCATCTGTATATGAATGGATTGTTGTAAGCATGGCTTTTTCAACTCCGAACACATCAGACATTATCTTAGCTACAGGTGCTACACAATTTGTGGTGCACGATGCATTTGAAAATATTTTAGCATTCTGGTCAGCTTTGTTAACTCCAATGATACTAGTACTTACATTTCCGCCCTTAGCTGGAGCTGTAAGCAGAACTTTTTGAGCGCCTGATTCTAAATGTCCAGAGGCTTTCTCTTCAGTTATAAATATTCCAGTAGCATCTACTACTACTTCTATTTCGTACTTTTTCCATGGAATTTTCTTTGGATCTTTTTGAGCAGTAACAGTAATTTCATGTTCTCTTCCCAAAGTGATGGTACCAAGTACTGGATTTTCATCAGTTGCATCTTTTACTGATTGGACTTTATTAACTTTTATATCACTGGAGAAGACTCCGTAGTTAGTATCGTATTTTAATAAATGAGCCCATTGATCAATTTCCATAGATCCAGAAGTATTAATAACCTTTAAACTAGAATTTTCTCTACCTTTTTCCCACCAAACTCTAAGGAATGTTCTGCCAATTCTTCCAAAACCATTGATGCTAAAATTTTTCATAGGTTCCTTTGTCTGCTAATTATTGTACAAATTTTGTTTTGACGTCATTACTTACATATGTTCCAATATTTTCACCTTTTACGGCTCGAAGCAAGTTGTCTCCATCAAATAGTTTAAAGACCATCAGAGGCATATTGTTTTCCATTGACATAGCTAAGGCTGATGTATCCATAATTTCAACATTGGTCATTTGGATAGCATCTGCAAAAGTCAGTGTTTCGAATCTTCTTGCATTATCATATTTACTAGGATCTTTATCATAAATGCCGTCTACTTTTGTAGCTTTCATTAAGATGTCGCAGTGAAGTTCGAGAGCATGAAGTGAAGCACCTGTGTCTGTAGTTACATATGGAACTCCTGTGCCAGCTCCCAAAATAACTACTCTACCCTTTTCTATATGTCGAATAGCTTTTCTTCTGATAAAGTTTTCCGCAACAGATGGCATCAATAGCGCTGATTGAAGTCTGGTTGGCACTCCGATTTGCTCGAGAGCATCTTGCAATGCTAAGCCATTCATAACTGTAGCCATCATTCCGATGTAATCAGCAGTTGCTCTATCAATTCCTTGTTTTGATCCTGCTACACCTCTAAAAATATTTCCTCCACCGATAACGATCGCTATTTGAACATGCTCTGTATATATCTGTTTAATTTTTTCTGCGACCTCTAGTGCGGCGACTGGATCTATTCCGTAGTTTCTGTCTCCCATCATTGCTTCACCACCAACTTTAAGTAAAATTCTTTTAAATCTTTTCGAAGGCATAATTATCTTTCCTTTAAATTATATATTTAATTTTGTTCTGATTTTTAATAATTTCCAGCGAATGTTATCTCCAATTTTGAATATTTGATAGAGAGGCGGATCAACTACATAATCATATGTGCCTAAAAACTCAACTAAATCTCCTCCATATCCCATTTTAAATTTGTGAAATCCATACCATTGATGTTTCTTATCTGGTTCTGGTCCAAGGGAGCCCCACATATCGAGTATAGAACAATTTTCTTTTTTTCCTAATTTAATCATTTCCCACATCATCAGATTATTAGCCATAACATCTCTGTGAATTGATCTAGAAGAACCATATGGATAGTAAATAATTCCATTAAAAATAAACATTATCCAGCAGGTTAAAACTTGTTCTTCGTAGACAGCGTTAAATATTCTGAGATTTCCTGATTTTCCTAGCTTTTCCCACATATTTCTGAAGTATTCAGGTGAATGAGCATAGAAACCTTGTCTTTTAGTTGTCTCTTTCAAAATTTCAATGTACTGTTCCATGCCTTCGGCTGAAGTATTTTCAAAAATTCTCACACCTTTTTTATAGGCTAAACTAATGTTGTATCGAGTTTTACTAGCAAGATTTTTAAATAAAATTTCTTCAGGCTTTGTGAGATCGAGTTGAAAGGTGTATTTTGTAAATAATGGTTTTCCTGGTACACAGCCATTTTCAATCAAAAATTTTGTGATATTTTTGTGGGCAGATGGAGAGCCAACTTTTTGGGCCACATTAGGCTCTATTTTGATGAAGATTGCGTTATTTTTTTGTGCTAAATCCTTCAAAGTTGTAAGTTGAGTTGTGTCCGGCATACTTCCTCTTGGAAAGTAGCCGACATTTTTATTTAAAAAAGGCACTGGATGGAAAGTTACCTGCAGTGCTTGAGTTAGTTTCGATTTTTCGTAAGTGCCCACTCTTTCGACTGTTAAACCAGTCTTTTTTTTAAATTCACCCCATTCCCATGATTGAAGAGGATGACCGACGACCTTATTATAGTCATTTTTTTCCTCTTGTCTTATGGATCGAATAAACATATCTAATCTGTATTATACGTTAAATAAATTAACTCTCAATAAGCTTGTCGATGTCAAAATCACCAGCGAGTACCCCATCCAAAAGATCTTCGTCAACCACAATTCTTCTTGTGGGTTTTATTGGTTTTTTGTTGAAACCACCATCATAGTTTCCGCCATTAATGTTATACCCCAGGGCACCTTCTCTCGCTTCGCGATTCACCTTGTACCCCAGGGCACCTTCTCTCGCTTCGCGATTCACCTTATACCCCAGGGCACCTTCTCTCGCTTCGCGATTCACCTTGTACCCCAGGGCACCTTCTCTCGCTTCGCGATTCACCTTATACCCCAGGGCACCTTCTCTCGCTTCGCGATTCACCTTGTATTTTTTTGGTTCTAATTCAAGATTCAGTAATTGTTTGGGGATATCTTCAATAAATCTACTTCTTATTGCAGAAATATTTGTTCCATATTGAAATCTTGATCTAGAGTATGTTAAATATAAATAAGATTTTGCTCTTGTGATGCCAACATAACAAAGTCTTCTTTCTTCCTCCATTTGATCATTATCCATTAGTGATCTGGAATGAGGCAATAAGCCATCCTCCATTCCCACCATCAAAACTACTTCAAATTCCAAACCTTTTGCCGAGTGAAGACTCATTAAATTAACATAATAATTATTTTCGTTGGCGTCGCCTTTATCGGCGAATTGATTATCTTGAATTAAAGCAATATTTTCTAAGAACTGAGAAACATTATCAAACTGAGTTGCAACATTTAGTAATTCTTCAACATTCTCTTTTTTAGTAATATTTTCTTCAGTATCTCTTTTGAACTTATCAATATATTTAGTGACTTCAAGAATTTCTTTTAATATTTCGGCTGCTGTATTAGTAATTTTAGTTTTTTCCAACCAACTCATAAAATTAGCGAATCTTCTTTGTCCCAGTTTCAAAATTCTTTGGTAACTAACGATGTCATCTCTATTTACTGAAAATCGCAAATATGCGATCAAGTCTTTCACTTCTTTTCTTTCATAAAACTTAGTGCCCCCAATCAATCTATAAGGAATTCCTCCACCAATCAACGCTTCTTCAAATTCGCGAGACTGTGCATTAGTTCTATATAGAATTGCAAAATTGCCATAATCAAATTTTTTTTGGTGAGTTTTGATGAACTTAATGACTTGTTTTGCTTCGCCTTTTCCTGAATTTGCTTCATAACAAGTTATTTTACTGCCAGCTTGTTTTGTAGTCCAAAGTTTAAGTATTGGATGAGAGGTATTTTGCGAAATAACTTCTGTTGCGGCATCAAGAATATTTTGAGTAGATCGATAGTTTTGCTCTAGTTTATATTCTTTAATTTTAGGAAAACTTTTTTTAAGTTGGAGCATGTTTTTGTAGTCAGCTCCTCTCCAAGCATATATACTTTGACAAAAATCACCGACAACGAAAATATTATCTTGTGGAGCGCTTAAAATTTTTGTTAATTCGTATTGAGCTTTATTTGTATCCTGATATTCATCTATCAAGACATGCTCGAACATCCGCTGATATTTTTCTCTGGTTTCCTTAGAAGTTTTTAGCAGATTTAGAGTTTTGGATAATAGATCATCAAAATCTACAGCAGATGCCTTATTAAGTTTGTGTTGATAGATTTTATATACTCGTGCAATGTGATTTTGGAAGGTACCACTAGCTATTTGTTGATAATCTTCATTTGATAATAATTCATTTTTTGCGCTGGAAATAGCTGTTTGAACTGCCTTGATATTAAATTCTTCTTTGTCAAAATTAAATTCTTTATAGATATTTTTTATTAAAGATATTTGGTCTGCTGAATCGTAGATGACGAAATTTTTTCCAAGATCAATTTGGTCTCCATCAATTCTGAGTATTTTTGCACAGAAACTATGAAAAGTACCACTCCATGGCAAGATGTGACCAGTAAGTTTTAGGATTCTTTCTTTAATTTCTTTAGCAGCTTTATTTGTAAAGGTAACAACTAAAATAGAATAAGGAGAAATGTTTCTTTTTTCGATCAGCCAAGACACTCTCGATGTTAAAACTGTTGTTTTTCCAGATCCTGCTCCGGCTAAAACCACAGCTGGTCCATTTTTATGTATTGTTGCTGCGACTTGCTCATTATTTAGTTTTGATAGAAGGTCTGACATGAGAAATTATACTAACATTATTTTAAGCTTATTTGTACAGCTAAGTGATTTAATGATATAGTACACTTTAAACAAGTTAAATATTTATAACGAAAGCTCAATTTTGCAGATTTAATTAAAATTATAAATCTTTGCTCCATAAGGCTTTCTCATATAAATATTTAATTTATTGAAAGTTCCAATTATGAATAAATTAATACTAGCAAATTTCAAGTCAAATAAATCAGTGGTAAATACAAACTTATGGTTTGAGAAGTTTTTGAAAAATGTTGATACTTCAGTTTTGAATAAACTTGATGTTTCAGTTGCACCCTCATTTGTAGCTTTGACTATGGTAAAAAAATTAGTTGATGAATCAGGAAAAAATGTAACTTTATCAATACAAGATATCAGTTCTTTTCCAGCAGGAAGTTATACTGGGGCAATTTCAGGTCAAAATTTGAGTGGTTTGAAAATTAAATATGCAATTGTTGGTCATTCTGAAAGACGAAAATATTTTGGAGAAACATCTCATGATGTAGCATTAAAAGTTGGGCAAAGTCTGCAGAATGGAACTACACCAGTGCTTTGTGTAGACACAGAGTATTTAGATGAGCAGCTTGGATTAATTGATAGAGAAGAATTAGAAAAGTGCGTCGTGGCTTATGAACCAATTTCAGCTATTGGAAATGGTAAAAATGCCGATGTTGGAACGGTCAGAGAAGTTAAAGAAAAAATTAAAAGGATTGCTGGCAATGTTCCTGTTATTTATGGAGGTAGTGTTGATGAATTTAATATTAATGAATATTTAATGGTATCAGATGGGGTTTTGGTCGGAACTGCTTGTTTGGATGCAGATCAATTTATTAGAGTGCTTGAAGTCGTTAGTTAACCTTATAAATTAAAGTGTCTTTGTTTTGAAAAGCTACCGGAAAATTTTCATCAAAATATTTTTGGTTAATAATAAACTCATTTTTTTCGCGATCGCCGATTACAACGTATTCAATATTATATTTTTTTATCAAGGCGAGAGATTTTTCAGGAAATTTGTAAATTTCTATTACGTCTCTACTTCGTTCATCAATCTCAAAGCCAAAATTTGTTACCCATCCTTTGTAGCCAAGTACAATTGATCTTGATCCCCACATTTGTAATGGATAATTATGATCAGAAGCAGTAAGAAAAACATCATTAGTTTTTGTATTTTTCATAACTTGTTGGGCAAATTCGATTTCTTCAAAGTCGGACAACATAAAAGTATTTTTATCAAATCTTTGCAATCTAATCAGTTCTAGGATTCCTGTTATAGAAAGGAATATCATCAGAAAAATTGCAAGTATTTTTCTCGCAATATCTTTTGGAGTGTTGAAACTTTTCCAAAGTTCAACAACCGTATGCGCAGTTAGTAATGAGAATCCAAAATAAACCCAAGCAAATAATTTTGAATTATCCCATGGAGTCGGTTGAAAAATTACTATATTTGCAATTGCAAATAATACAAAGAATCCATAAAAATATTCAATCAATAATTTTCTTTTTTTAGTTTTTTTGTTTTTAATAATTAAACTTCTAAGTGAATAAATTGCCAATGGAATCATAACTCCCCAAATTTCCCACCACATTTTTATCCAAGACAACAGGTTTTTTTCAGCTGTCCATCCAAATGAAATTTTCATAAAGTCTGTTTTTTGAATTCCTCCATGGATAAAATTAAAAAAAAGTGCTGTGGATAAAATTGTTGCAGGGATTATAAAGCATAAAATATTTTTTATAAATTTTTTAAAAGCGAATATTTCGAACTTGTTTTGACGAGAGATTTCAATAAATTTATAAAAAATACTTATACAAATAACTCCGCTAATTATTACAACAGCAATAAAACTATGTATGTGAGCAATCGGTAGTATTCCTGCTAGGAGTCCAGAAATTATCATCAATTTCTTTGAGTTTTTAGAAGATTTTTGTTTGATTGAAATTGTTAAGAGTAATAGAGACCAAATTCCAATAGTCATTCCTAATAAGAATGCTCTTTGAGGAACAAGCATTGCTGTTGGTATATTTCCAGCTAGCCACTGGTATTCAACGATTCTAGTGTAATCAACTGGAGGAAAAGTTAACAGCTCGAAGTTTGGTTTTGAATAGAAATTTTTAATAAAATTGATGAATCCAGGACCAGCTGAGGTTAGGAAAATAAATATTCCTAAGATTGATTTTTTACTTGATTTTATTATTTGGAAGTTTAAAAAATACATTCCAGTCAATAGTAATAAAATATATAGTATCGATGGCCAAGTCATAGCCTGAGTTATACTCAAGCCTAGTTTTATTAGTAAGCCTGAAATTGCATTCGTGAGAAATGGATATGTTAATTTTCCACCAGAGAAATAAGGATGATAAAGAAACCACTCGCTTATTGGTTTGTTTGCAAATGTATTTATCAGTGTGATGTGAAGAGCCCAATCACTCCAAACATTTGGATGAGTTGCGTACAAATTGCCAGCTTTAAAATAAATAATTTTTGAAAAAATACGAGTAAAATAAAGTCCGGCAGTGATAAAAATGAGAAGGAGAGATTTTTTATGTTGGTAAATTTGTGATTTAATTTGTTGTAAAAATTTGCTCATGGGGTTTTTGCTACTCCACAATCTGAGCAAAAGTACCACTTACCCAACCGGATTTTCCATTAAAGTTTATGTTGAACCAACTATTTTCTGTTTTTTCTAGATATGGATATTTCGTACCAACTGAGGCAAAACCCAATTCTGCTCCCACAGATCCCGCTTTGTCTCTGACTCTAAGAACTTCTTTTCCATCCTGAAAGAAGTTAGTTGGCTTAATTAATATTTGTTTTCCAGTTGTTTTGCTTTCTTCAGAAGCATTGGTTGCATTATCAAGTTGCCCAGATTTGGTTGCTGTTGCACTTTCACTAGCTTGATCTATTGCGCTTACTTCTTTAGTATCTGTTTTATCACTGTTATTTTCATTTTTCTGAGTTTCCCCGATTCCAACTTTTGCTAATTTAACACTCACAAGCATTCGATATCCTGGGACGGCATTTATTGTATGTTTTTGTGATTCGTAGGAAGGTAGAGAAACCTCAAACTCATTATGACCTGGAGTTATGTCTGGAATTATCACTGGAGAAAACTCTTTTTCCTTACCCTGAAGCGAGACAATGGCTCCATCAGGAATAGTAATAAATGAAACTTCAGATTTACTGTTTGATTTTATTGGCTCCATTTCATAAATTACACCACCACTTAATTCTGGTCTTTCTGCTAGTTTCCAAGTAACTACAGTTAATAGTCCTGGTCGAAGTCTAATTCTTGTTTCATATGCAACCAAGTTTGGATCGTCTGGTTGGATTTTTAAAGTATACTCACCAGGTTTAATCTCTCGATTTATGAAGGGAGCCTTTTCAATATATTGCTCATTTAAGAAAACAGCGCTGGCTACACCATCAGTTATTACTTGCAGACCGGATTTTGAATTTTTGTTAAGAGGATTACAACCAGAAAAAATTACTGTGACAAAGCACACGATTATAAATTTTAACCATTTCATACTTGTAGTTTATCACGAGTTTCTTAGCCTAGCGGTTTTAGTTTTTTTGATAGCGCGTAGGACAAATTTTCACTCACGTGAGATACAGGAATAAATTTAATATCTTTTTTAACACTGTCTGGTATTTTTATGATGTCTCGCTCGTTTTCTTTTGGAATAAGAACTGTTTTTATGCCGGCCATATGAGCTGCGATACTTTTTTCTTTTAATCCGCCAATTCTTAAAACTCTACCTCTCAATGTTACTTCTCCAGTCATTGCAATGTCTTTTCTTACTGGAATCTTGGTAAATGCTGAAACAATTGCGGTAGTTATTGTAACTCCAGCCGAAGGTCCATCTTTAGGCACTGCTCCTTCTGGAACGTGAATGTGCACGTCTTTATTTTGAATTGCTTTTTCAGTAATTCCTAGTTCTTTGTGATTGGCTTTAACATAGGTAAGAGCTGCTTGCGCAGATTCTTTCATTACGTCTCCAAGTTTTCCAGTAAGTTGAATCTTTCCTTTTCCTGGTGTTAATGAGACTTCTATAAATAAAAGTTCGCCTCCAACTGATGTCCAAGCTAATCCAGTTGATTGACCGACGATATCTTTTCGTTCTGCAATGTTGACGTCATATTCTTCTGGACCTAAATATTTTTTCAATAAGTTTTTGTTGATAATAATTTGCTTTTTTTTATCACTAGACACAATATCTTTAGCAGTTTTTCTCATGAGTTTTCCAAGTGTTCTTTCTAATTCTCTTACGCCTGCTTCTCTAGTATATCTGTTAATTATGGTCTTGATGCTTTCATCAGGAATTGAAATTTCACTCTTTTTTAATCCGTTAGCTTTTAAAACCTTTTCAAATAAATAATCTTTGCCAATATTGAATTTTTCTTCTTGAGTATATCCAGAATATCTAATAATTTCTAAGCGATCCCTTAAAGCTGGTGGAATTGTATCTAATGTGTTTGCGGTTGTGATAAAAATAACTTGAGATAAATCAAAAGGCATATCAATATAATGATCCTCAAATTTAGAATTTTGTTCAGGATCTAGGGCTTCCAATAACGCTGCTGAAGGGTCGCCTTTGTAGTCATTGCCAATTTTATCAATTTCATCAAGCATAAATACTGGATTCATACTCTCAGCTTGTTTCATTCCATTAATAATTTTTCCTGGCATAGCGCCAACATAAGTTCTTCTGTGCCCTCTTATTTCTGATTCATCATTGATTCCTCCTAGAGAAATTTTAATGAATTTACGATCAAGTGCTTCCGCGATAGATTTGCCAATGCTGGTTTTTCCAACACCCGGTGGACCTACAAAACATAATATTGTTGGAAGTGTTTGGTCTTTTTTATTTTTATTTCTAGATTTGAGTTTTAAGACTGCGACATATTCTAAAATTCTATCTTTAACTTCCTCAAGACCATAATGACTTTTTTCTAGAATGTTTTCTGCCTTATCTATACTTAGTTCAGCGTTGGTTACTTTGTTCCAAGGAAGTTCAAATACCGCATCCAACCAACTTCTGACGTAACCAGATTCGGGGTTATTAGGAGACATCATTCTTAGTCGTTTAATTTCTTTTTTAATTTTTTGCTTAAGTTCTTTAACAAAATTAATGCCAACTAACTTTTTTTCATAATCATCAGCTGCCTCATCGTCATCGTCAATATCGCCAAGTTCTTTTTGAATTGTTTTCAATCTTTCTCTTAGGACACTCTCTCTCATGTGTTTATCAAATTTTTCTTGAGTTTTGTGAACTACATCTTTTTCAATTTCCAAAACTTTTATTTCGTGAGCAAGGTGATCTATAACAAGTTGCATTCTTTTTTTAACGTTCAGAGTTTCAAGAATTTCTTGTTTATCTTTAGTTTTGATTGATAGAGTGCTAGCAATTTGATCAACTAGTTCACCATCGGTGACACCACCCATAAGTTTCATGAAGTTCAAAAATTCAACTGGTTTTCCCATATGAACAGCTTTTCTAAATTCTTTTTGCAGATGCGAAACCATGGCCGAAGTTTCGTTATTAACTGGTGCAACTTCTATTAATTTTTCGACTTCAACAACTAATTTTGGAGAAGTTTGAATAAATCTGATAATTTTTACTCTACCAACACCTTTTACCAAGGCATTAACGTTACCGTCTGTCTTTAATTTCTTTTCAACAACTGCAAGTGTACCCACTTCATACAAATCACCTTCTTTAGGTAAATTAATTTTTGAGTTTCTTTGAGTAATTAAAACAACAGTTTTTTTGATAGATTTGATGTTTTTGATTGCATTTAAAGATAATTCTCTACCGAAAGTTAAAACAGATTCTGTGCTTGGAAAAAGTACTCCTTCTCTAATGGGAATTGCATCCAAAATTAATCTTTCAGGTTGGATTTTTATAATTTGTGATGCGGTGTTGTTAATTTCTTCAATCATTTTTTTTGAAATCTTCGATTGTTTTGTATTGTTTGTTTGGCATTGGTGGGTGTACATCGATTCGAACGATGGACCTCAGTCTTATCAGGACTGCGCTCTAACCAACTGAGCTATACACCCTCTAACAGAGCAATATTTTAACATATTTTATCTCAAGAATCACGCCTAGTTTGAGCTTATGTTAGAATCAACTTTCTATTTATATCATAATTATGAGACAAGAAACATTAAAGGCTGGTATATTGCGAGTTGATTCTAGAATACAGATTCCTGTAGCTGATGTTGTGGATAAGACTAATGGTATGCAGATTTTTATACCAAGTGATAACGATTTAGAAAGTGGAGTTCTTGATGTTTTAAAAAGATTTGCAGTTGCTAAAAAAATTGGTGGTAAGCATATGTTTTGGGAACATCAATGTCCTCCTCTACCTCATCATCTAGATGCAGAGAAGCATAAAATTCTTTGGATTGATCAATTGGGAGATGGAGCCACTATCGATTTTTGGCATGATGACTCGTGGAACACTTTATTGGCTGACAGAGAGTTTATGAGTAATGCAGATGTAATGTTTGCTAAGATGCAAAATCAGGCTAAAACTGAAAATAGGAATTTAAGAGTTTACTATCTTTTTGGTTTTGCAAAACAATCTGATGTCGCACGTATTAGCGAAAAAATTGATAAGAAAAAGGTCTTTCATAGAAGTCTTCAATCTCAATACCGAGGTCATATTCATGTTGTAGAGGCAATTGAAGATTCTAGAGATGAGGTTAGGTGGTTAAATAAAGATGACTTACTAGACAAAAGATCTTTGCTTCCGATGTTTCTAAATACTGCAGGTGAACTGGCAATACAGCATTACTCTGGAAATTTAAGAAGCTTTGGAAAGAAAATTACATATATTCAAGCTGTGAGCAATCCAAAACAAGCAGAAAATGAAGTAATTTTTAATATTGAGAGAACAATGTTTGCATTTTCTTCATGGGAAGAAGCGCTAGGTTCAGTACTCGAACTATATAATAGTTTACTTGATAGTTGGTTATTGACCGCTGCTGCAGTTGCGGACAATTACATTGAATTTGCAGGCGCCCAACTGAAGTTTTTACAAGGGTGTTTACCGGGATTTACATTTATTAGACCATCGGTTCAAGACAAAATAGCTGGTGGAGTTGACCCAGGTATAAATTGGCTTATAGTCCCATTTTCAACCGTAATTCCTCAATCAATTGTTCGTCCGGGAGTTTTACTTAACAGACCACATCCTAATAGCCATAGTTAGAAATATAAATCAATATTTTTTTGTGACTCATTCCCAATGATTTCAAGAAGTATTTTTTGATTATTTTCACAGTTATTGTTATCAGTACATTTTTGAATTTTTGAATAATAAGCTCTATTTAAATCTGGAGGAGCTATGGCGTAGATAAAATATTTTCCCATTGGAATTTCTAGCATATACTTTAATTCGTTTGGAGTAGTGGTTTCAAGTAATTCATCGGTACAGAATTCTTTGATGGTAAATTTATCTTGAGCGCAAACTATAATATTGTCTACAGAAATTGCATTATTAATCTTGAGTGATCCAGAAACTATTCCTGTTGCAGTAGTATTTACGCCCATCACGGCGTTCTTTTCAGGATTTTCTTTTTCTAATTTTGAAATTTGATCTTTAAGTGAGTTTATCTCCTGTGCCTGATTATCTGATTTTTCTATTAATGCTTCTTTGTCTGCTTCCGAGCTCCAAATGTATGAAATTGAAAGAATCCCAATTAATACAAACAAAACAATAAAGAGACTATTTAATTGTTTCATAATTTTAGTATATACTATATTTTGGGATTAAAAAAACCACCCTACAAAGGATGGAATCTTCAAAAGTTAATAACTAACGCGCGGTTTAAGCGCAAGTTGTGGTGCGTGCCACAAATTGACAAATTCTGACGCAAACATGGTGATAGAGCCGACCTGGATATGATAGTCTCAGGATTTTGTAAAAATTGTTTCATTCCAATTGCTTGGAATGGGAAACAGGAGGTCGTGATATCTCCTACCCATCTCCTTAGAAAGGAGGTGATCCATCCGCACCTTCCAGTACGGATACCTTGTTACGACTTAGTCCTCATTGCCAACCTCACCGTAGAAGGGCCACCCCAGTAAACTGGTTATGGTCACCCGCTTCGGGCGCTGCTGACTTTGCTGGCTTGACGGGCAGTGTTCTGAGATCATCGTGCCATTGCTGGCTTAATTTCGTGTCTCTCGCCGCCTGGCGCGCGGTTTTCCCGCACCATGGCGAACCCTTAGTCTCTTTTTTTGCTATATTTATTCATATTTCTACGAATTTCACGCAATTTTTCTATTCCTTCCATTGTAAGATGCTCACGATTTTCAAAAACTTTGGCTGCTTTGACAAAAAGCTCGAAAGATTTTCGTTTTTTGCCTCGCAGTTTGTGTTTCTGAAAGAACGGAATGAGTTTTTCCCTAATTTCCTTGATTGAAGAAACTTTTAATTCTACATGAGGATTCCATCAGTAGCGTTCATAGCTAAGGTGGTAAATTCTTCCGCAATTCAAAGTTTGTTGAATGCTTTGAAGAATTTCCTCATCATCATCTCGAAGTTCGATTTCAAAATGAAGTCGAGCATCTAGACCAAGTTTTTTCGTTTTGTGTTTAGATATAACGATAGTAAAGCAACCTTCACCATCGACGAATCCGCACACATAATCAGGAGGTAGATTCATTTTTTTTGACTAAGTTTGGTCCTTCCTTTAATATTTGCATTTTTCAATGCTTTTTTTAAAAGTACTATGACCTCTGCAGACTTCCTAAAAAGTATTTGATGTTGTTACCGCTATCATACTGAAAATCTCGTTGTTAGTAAACAAACGAAACTCAGGTATTTTTAGGATCTCCCTTCGTTCACATATTTTCCATTCAAAATCATCTCGAGCCCAAATGCATTTTATTCCTTACATCATTTAAGATGTTAAATAAGTGACTTCTCCATTTGTACGTGTAGGATCGTCAGATATAAAATGTCGAATTAACTTCAAGCTGATTTTTGCTACTTTCACCCTTCGTCCTGGAAATTACTTTCCTTAGGACTGCGATTTTGCTTCTAATTGCTTATTTCAATGATAGGTTGGATTTTAACCAACTGGATAATATGCGCGGAAGGCGCATTTTAATTTGTACAAGGAGCGAGAACGTATTCACCGCAACATGCTGATTTGCGATTACTACCGATTCCGGCTTCATGAGGGCGAATTGCAGCCCTCAATCCGAACTGAGGGGCCGTTTAGAGGATTAGCTCGGGGTTGCCCCGTTGCGACCTGTTGTCGGCTCCATTGTAGAATGTGTGTTGCCCCAGATGTAAGGGACATGCTGACTTGACGTCATCCTCTCCTTCCTCCTTTGTATAACAAAGGCAGTCTTCTGTGACACTTATAACACAGAACAAGGGTTGCGCTCGTTACTACACTTAAGTAGACGTCTCACGACACGAGCTGACGACAGCCATGCATCACCTGTGTACCACTCTCGAAGAAAGCTATGTTTCCATAGCCGTGCAGGTACATGTCAAATCTGGGTAAGGTTTTTCGCTTTGTATCGAATTAAACCACATACTCCACCGGTTGTGCGCTCCCCCGTCAATTCCTTTGAGTTTTAACCTTGCGGTCGTACTCCCCAGGCGCTTTGCTTAACGCGTTAGCTTACGCCACTCAAGTAAACTCGAGCAACTAGCAAAGATAGTTTACGGCTTGGACTACAGGGGTCTCTAATCCCTTTTGCTACCCAAGCTTTCGTCCCTGAGCGTCAGTCATGTTGTAGAAACCTGCCTTCGCGCATGGTATTCCTCTTGATATCTACGGATTTCACCCCTCCACCAAGAATTCTAGTTTCCTCAAACAGACTCTATTTTTACAGTATCTTTTGCCCCTCTGAAGTTGAGCCCCAGGCTTAAACAAAAGACTAATAAAAACGCCGACGGACCCTTTACGCCCAATAAATCCGGATAACGCTTGCACCCCACGTATTACCGAAGCTTCTGGCACGTGGTTAGCTGGTGCTTTCTAGCGAGGTACTGTCAAAAATTCATCCCTCGCCACAGTGGTTTACACTCCGAAAAGCGTCTTCCCACACGCGGTGTCGCTGCGTCAGACTTTCGTCCATTGCGCAATATTCCCGGTTGCTGCCACCCGTAGGTGTAGGTTCCGTGTCTCAGTAACCTTGTGGCCGATCATGCTCTCACATCGGCTAGCCGTCGTAGTCTTGGTAGGCCATTACCCCACCAACTAACTGATAGCGCGCAGGCTCCTCTAATAGTGCATAAATGCTTTCCCCGTAAGGGCTTATGCGGTATTATCCCATCTTTCGATGGGCTATCCCCCGCTACTAGGTAGATTCCTACGTGTTACTCACCCGTTCGCCACTCGTCAGCATCTAGTAAACTAGACCTGTTACCGTTCGACTTGCATGCCTAAAGCACACCGCCAGCGTTCATCCTGAGCCAGGATCAAACTCTCAAAAAAAGTTTGAAATTTTATCTCTTCATTGAAGCCGAGATAAAAGTTTAGCTCTATTATTTTATTTTCAGATTTATTTATTTTAAAAATTAACGGATTGTACACATAACATATAAAAATATATGTAATGTATGTAATATCTTAGGTAAACCTAGGATAGAATTGTACAATCCACTTTTAAATTAAAGTCGATCTAAGTTCAGTTCTATCACCATGTTTATGTCAGATATTTGTCATTGTTGATTTGTAGTTCCAGCTTTGGTAACTACAAATCGATTAGTTATTAACTTGTTAAAGTGCCAACTTGTCGTGTCTCATGTAAATCGCCTTGTGCAACCTATTCTAGACAGTAACAAATCCAAGAACGTGTTATTTATTCTTGTTTCCTTGTTTGTAAAATCTCCCTAAGGGAGATTTTCTTGAGATTAGTATCCAGAGTTCCCGGACTTTATCTTTAAGAAGATTCATATTCTATCATGTGAAATTATAAAATCAAAGGGTTAGTTTATCTGAGATAAATCATGTCTCAATTCTGGAAAAATTAAAAATAAGAATTCTCTGGTAGCATGACGATTTTTTCCTTCATATGGAAAATCATGTATATCAAATCCTGGAGAAGCATTAATCTCAACAATGATATAGCTGTCTTTTGTTTGTTCTTTAGTGATATCTGTACTCATAAAATCTAGACCGGCAAAGGATAAACCAGGAATTGCTCGTATTGCTTTGAGCGCAATTTCTTTGACACTAGAGTGAACTAGATCTGTAAAATCAATTGCATCTCCACCTTGAGAAACATTGGAAACTTTTTTCAAGAAAACTCTTTGTCCTTTTTTTAATATAGCGTCTGTGTCAAGGTTTTGATCAGCTAAGTATTTTTTTAATTTTTCATTTATGATAATTTTTAAATGTGATTTATTAACACCATTACTAGATCTTAGTTCTTCTTTATTTTTTGTGGCAATAAGTTTTTTAATATTATCTTTGCCATTTCCAGTAACATTGGCGGGAATTCTTTTGAGAACTCCAATAACTTTTTCTTTGGTTAATAAAATACGATATTCTTCTCCCAAAAACATTTCTTCAATAATTACTCCAGAGTTTTTTCTTGTTGAGTATGACAAAGCCAATTCAACTGCTTGAGAATACTCTTCATAAGTGGATACTCCGATAGTAATATTTTCTCCCCAGGTTCCATCACTTGGTTTTACTACTAATGGTTTTTTTAGATCTTCAAAAATATCAAGGAGATATTTTTTATCATGACTTTTATTGATTGCATACCCATTGGCAACACTAACTCCTGCTTGTTTTAGCAAGTTGCGAGTTATTTTTTTGTTGTCACAATATATGGCTATAGCAGTGGTTGTGGAAGGTACTTGATGATAATATGCTTCTTCTTTTCCGTTGTAATTGAGGATTACTATTTGGGTTCCGTTAATTATTTTCCATTTAACCCCGTATTCTTCCGCAACGCTTATTAATAAACGAGAGCTATTAGTTAGATCTTTGCCTTTTTTTATTCCACTAGGGGTAAAGCGCTTGTATGTTAGTTTCGACAATTTTCTTTTTTCTAAAGGATGTTTAGTTGGAGATGATTCCCCCGCCTAAGCAGATGATTTCATTGTCAGTTTTTTTGTACCCCTTAGGGCACAAGTAAAAAACGGCAGACTGACCTTCGGCAATTCCTTGTACGGCTTTTTTAAGCTTGACTTCATTATACACTAGTGAGCAGGCAAGAAGTTCTCCGGTATGTCTAATTCTGACAAAAAGGTCGCCATTTTCTTTGGTGAGTTTCTCATTTTCATCAATAATCCAGTGTAAATTACGTACTCCAAATTTATCATTTAGTGTTTCTCCGCCAAAGCCCACAACGAGCTGATTTTTATCAGGCGCTTTCTTAATCACATAAAAAGGAGGAATATTGCTTTTATCAATGGTTGTTCCGTCATCTTGTTTATGTAATGTTTTTGATTTAATTTCAAAGCCACTTCTCTGTCCTATGGTATAAAACCAAAGACCTTTGTGAGATCCAATAATATTTCCCGAGGTATCTACTACATTTCCAGGATTCTCTCCAAGTCTATCTTTTAAAAACTGATGGACATTGATGTCGCCAATAAAGCAAATTCCAACAGAGTCTTTTTTGTTAGCAACGTGAATTCCACATTTTTTGGCTTTTTTTCTAACTTCATCTTTATTAAGATTTTGCAAAGGAAAAAGTGTGTGATTAATTTGGTCTTGGTTCATTAAATATAAGAAATAAGTTTGATCTTTATGTTCGTCTTTTGGAATGGATAGTTGTTTTTCTGAGATTTTTGCGTAATGTCCGGTAGCAACATAATCAAAATCTTTTTTCATTGCCCAGTCATAAAACATACCAAATTTAATTTCTTTATTACACATGATGTCTGGATTTGGAGTCAGTCCTTTTTCATATTCATTAAAAAAGTATTCAACCACATTTTCTTTATATTCTTTTTTAAAATCCAAGACTTTAAAAGGAATTCCAAGTTTGAGAGCAATTTGAAGCGCATCTTTACGATCTTCTTCACTTCTGCAACCTGGAGCACGCCAACATTCAAGATAAACTCCAGTCACGTCATAGCCACGCTCGACTAGTAAGTGGGCACAAAGTGAGGAATCAACGCCTCCGCTCATGCCTAGCGCAACTTTGGTTTTGTGATTAGCATCTTTTTTATTCATAAGAGATGATATTGTAGCATTTTTCAAAATTATAACTATAATACCCACCACATTATAAATATAATAATCGTCTATGCAAAAAGTTGTTCTCTTGCTCGGTAAAGGTTTGCTTGCGAAGTTTGAAAAACATATTTTAAAGATTAATCCAGCTTTGACTGCTGTTGAGTGTTGCTTTAATTTAGAAACACCAGAAAATCACTCTCAAAATTACCTAATTATTCCAAAAGGAAAAGAACTTAAGACAATTATTGAGTTTTGTAAAGATAAAGAAGTAATTGGAGTTATTAATCGTAGAGATTATTACGAAAAACTTCATGGTGAACTTGTTGATCACTTTCAAGTTCCCGGACCTTCTTTTCATGCAGTAGATCAAGTTAGTAATAAGGCTAATTTACATCAACTTATGGAAGATTTAAATTTACAGCTTTTTAGACCAAGAACAATTACATGTCAGCTGACTGAGGTGCAATCATTGCTGAAAAGTGTTCAGTTTCCTGTGATCATAAAGCCTTTTGCTGGTGCTCACAGTAGAGGTGTTCATAAGTTAGAACAAGCTAGCGATTTTGATGGAGTGTATCCTCAGCTTTATGAGCATTTTAAAAATGAGTACGCTATTAATCAATTAGATAAAGAGGATAAAACAGTTTTAATTGAAGAATTTTTGACCGGAAAAATGGTTGTTCCGATTTGCTACATTGATAATAAATACAAGGTTCATTTTATTTCTTTACTAAAAGTAGTTAGAGCTAATGATATTGGTCAAGATCACTATCAACTTATTTATCGTACTACTCCATCTAATGTAAGGGAAAATATTCAACAAAAAATGCGTTTTGTTTTACAGAAAATTGCAAAGGCAAGCAATTTAAAAGAAACTTTTTTAGATCCTGAATTTTTTGTTCACAAAGAAAATATTTATTTAATTGAAATTAATGTCAGAATGGGCGGATTTAGACAAGAGCTAGCTATGCCAGCTTTTGATATTGATTTGGAAAAGATGATTACACAATTAGCTTTAAGGCAAGAAGTTGATGATCAATTTAATGCCGTTGGAAGTGCTACTGCCTGTGAAATTTGGGAGCCAAACTCTGGTGTTATTAAAACAATTAAGCTTCCAAAGAGTAAACACATTACTTGGAGTAGGTTGAACTTACATGAAGGTGATTATTACGAAGCACCACCTGAAGGTAATACTTCCTTAGGAAGTTTCTATATTAGTGCTCCAGAAAAATCTTTAAGTTTAGCAAGAGCGGTTCGCAACAAAATGATAATTGAATTTGAAGAGGATAATTTTAAACAGTGATTATCATTTTAATTTATCAAATCCATTAAACTCTCCTATTTTGTTCATTTCATTAGCGTATTTGTTTTTATCAAGTGAGAAAAAACTTGGAAGTTTTGGAACGAAGTTTGGATTTAAATCTGTGGCAAGCTTGGCATCTTCTTTTGCTAATTTTCCAAAATAGAGATTGGTTATATCAAAATTATTTTTTTTGAGCCAAAGCCAAATTTCTATCATGCCTTCAAAATAGACAAAATCTTTTGTAAAACCACCGGGCTTGCTTGTGTCTGTTAATCCTCTTTTTTGTTTTATTGTTATCATCCATCTTCTTTCAGGATCTTGAACATATTTTCCAAGCATTCTCCATGTTTCTGCAAATGACGTTTTTTGTGAGTAGATGACTGCAGAATATCTGACGGCTGAGTTAAAAGCGCTTTTATGGGTGTGTGCAAGCAAAGAATGCAAAGAGGCTAATCCTTCTTCAGTTTTTAGGTAATTCGAAAATCCAAACTTTTTTTTATGTTTATACCATGGTTGTTGCTCATAATTAATATTTCTCAAAGCATGGGTGCCAATTTCATGATACATCATTCCGATTAGTCCCTCTTTTCTAAAGTCTGCAGGAAGTCTAAGTTTCAAAGTATCACGATTGACACTTGCTCTAGATAAAAAAGAAGAAGACCATATAACATTGTATTTTTTTTGAAGTTGGTGCATATGAAGAAAAGTTTTTACTGCTTTATCAACATATGATTGAATAATTATTGGTCCTTCCATCATAGAAAGATCATCTTCATTTCTACCAAAAAAAGTTTTTTCAAGAATATAATTTGACAATTCTGAGTATTTTTGATTAGGCAATCCATGTTCAATTAGTCTTTCTTGAGAAATTTCTTTCTCATAAATAAACTGAGGATTGTACGAGTTATCGTTGAAAAATTTTTCTTTTTCTTCGTTTAAGTTTATTGGGATTAAATCAGAAAGTAAACTCATTTGGAACTTTGTCCTTTTGAATTATCTTCTCCTACGTCGCCAATTAAGAAACCTTGTAAATCTATTCTGCCTAGCTCGATTTTGTGTTTGCTTTTATTCAATTTTTTTATAACTACCATTGCAGTTTTCTGTTTTTTTTCTTTTATCTTGAATTTAACTTCGACAACTGGAACTTTTCCTTCAATACTTTCTTGTTGTCTCCAAAGCAGATCATCAATGTCTAATATTCCTAGTTGCTGAGCATACTCTTCGCTAATAGCAGATCTATATCTAGATGTATTAATGAGGGCATCAACTAAATGAGCTTTATTTTTGTCATCAAAAACTGTAATTTCTGGTTTGGTTGAAATAACTTGAATTCCCTCTTCGACTTTTATAGTGGCAGAAAGATCGTGGGCAAACAGTGCCTGAGAAATTTTTACTCCATGCTTGGCATCTCTAATTTCTAGGCCTTCCACTCTTTCAAGTCTTCTTTTGAGTCCAGCTTTATTACATAGCTGAATTGAAAGTCCAGGATAACCGTTTAGTTCAACAATCATTGGTCCTTTGGTGGGATGTATAAATAGGTCGGCTCCCATAAATATATATCCAGCTGATTCAGCTGCCTTAACAGCAGTTTCTAGAATATTGTTCCATTCTGGTATTTGAATTCCAGAAACGTTTTTTTTAGTTCCTGGGAATTTTAAAATTCTCTCAGATTTGCCATATATACCGTAGGTGGTGATTCCAGTTGCCATATCGATTCCTAAGCCGATTGCTCCTTGGTCAAGGTTTGCCTTGCCTCTTGATTCTTTGGTGGGAATTCTAATCATAGCCATTATTGGAACGCTATTGAAAACTATCACTCTAATATCTGGAGTGCCTTTAAATGAATATTTAATTAGATCTGGATGAGCTGGAATCATTTCTTCAATAATTGCCTTATGGGTGCTTCCCCAGGTACTAAACTCACCATCTAAAATATTTTCAATGTGAAGATTCAATTCAGTGTCCGTAATGATCTCTCCGTTTGATGTTTGCCATTCGGGTTTGTTTGGATTCTTATTTGTAATGACTATAATACCTTTTCCAGCACTTCCACTTGCTGGTTTTACTACAAAGGGAACTGGAATTGTTTCCCAATTAATATTTTCTAAATCACTTAGATTTTCAAAGGTGTGAAAAACAGCAGCGGTTAAAATTTTATGTTCTCTTAAAAGTTCTTTTGTTTTCAGTTTAGAGAATCCATATTTTTTTGCAGAATAAGGATTTTTTTTAGTGTATTTATATCTCGCATTCATGCCTAAGATATGACCAGATTTGATTGTCATAGCTACTCCTCTACTCTTCTTCAATTAGTGATCTAAATCTTAGGCGTTCACTAACTCTTAAGCCTGCAAATTTTCCAATAAGAATATTGATTAATCCAGGTGCTAATAGCAATAATTCTGGTTCTGAAAGAGCTAGTTTTTGTAATGGTTCAAATTTGAGCAAAAATCCTGAGAAAACAGCTAATCCAATGGTTTCAATTGTAAGTGCTAAAGCCTCGCTTTGTTTTGTTTTTGCTTGAGCATCTAAGAAATTTTCTGCCAAGAGCACTAAAATTAAAATTGGAAAAATATTCACACTAAGAAGTGTAACGATCTTAATAAAAGGTGCCAACATAAGTACAATAAATATTCCCAAAGAAACCATCCAAAGCATTAGAGAAGTTCTAGGTAAATATGACAGTTTGGCTTTACCGAGAATTTTCCTAGCAACGATAGCAGTTAATGCTATTACCAAGAAAATTATTAATCCTTCGACAACTCCTGTAGATACTAGAGCAACTGAAAGTACGGCTGGAATATAAATACCAAAACCTCTAAGTCCAATAATATGTCTTGATGCGGCGATTAAAGATGCAATTAAAGGAAAGAGGATAATAAGCACGATCACGTTTACCTGTAATCCGTTTGAAACAGCAGTCCTAATGGCGTGTTGGATGAAGTTATTCCAACTTAAACTTTCTGGAGGATTTTCATCCATATAGGTTTCAAGTTTTGTTTTTTGTTTACCACTGGTTTCGGTAATATCTTGATCCTTTTTTTCCTGGATTTTTTCTACAACTTCTGCTGATGGAGAGGCTAATTTTGTTGAATCTGTGGCAGTCGCTCCTTCTGTTGCGTCTGAAACTAAAAAGTCTGGATCAATAAAATCAACATTGGTATTTATTTCTGCATTCTTTAATGTAGCTGCTGAGATAATATTTGACGGAAAAACGTTTAGTCCTATGGTAAAAACTAGTAAGATCAGGAACGCTATATAAGATATTTTTTTCATATTGTATTATAACATTTTGGAGCTGTAAATAGACCTTAAAGTTTAAAGTAACTTTTTTAGTAATGAGTGTATGAAACTTATCAAAAATGAGATAAAAATTAGAGACCAAAACTGATTTAACTCTGTGCCATAAATAACCATGTTTTGGATGTGAAAACCTGGTACTAAGTAGGTGCTGAGCCATAATAAAAAAATATTAATAATTCCAGAGAACAGACCTAAGGTGATCACGTTGACTGGCAAGAATAAGATTTTCAGGACTGGTCTGACTAAAGTATAGAGAATTGTTAAAACTATACTTGCGATAATTAGAGTAACAAAACTACTAAATCCAACTGCTGGTAGAACCCAAGCTAAGATTGCTAGTGTAATTACAGTGATCAAAACCGATTTAAACATTAAATAATTATAGCAGATGTTTTTTTCTCAGGTATTATTTATTTAAACATATCCTTCAGTCTTTTTCTTTTATGTTGGAATTGAGAAAATCTATGAGATTCGTCTCTGATTTGTTGAATCAATTTGAGAGACGGGTGGTTGCTTTCAAGTTTTACAGTAAAATATTCTAGATTTTTTAAAAAATTGCTGCTGTCTTTATAATCGGTGCCCCCGTTATTATTATTGCCCCATTTTGACCAATTAATTTTTGGAATTATTAATCTGTCGGGATTTTTTGCGATTCCAATGATTGGACAACTCCAGCTCCAGTTTTTAAGAGTTGATCGAACCTGACCTTTACCACCATCAACAATAACTAAATTTGGCAAACCCCACTTCCGATGGTTTTGCCTACGTACTGTGGCCTCTTTCATCATCTGGTAGTCATTTGGTGTATTCAAACTTCTAATATTAAATAATCGATATTGAGATTTGTCTGGTTCTCCATTTATAAAAACAACCATTGAAACTGCAGGATTGGTTCCTTGAGTATTGCTAACGTCATAGCCTTCGATTCTTTCTAGTGGGAATTGTTTTGGTAATCCCAAATATTCAGAAAGAATTTTTTGTAAATAAATAACTCCGTCTTCGTTAATTTTATTTTTTAAAGCATAGGAAGTTAGTTCTGGTTTTAAACGGTGAGTTTTTTTAGTTACATACTCAATCATTTCTAACTGGTCTCTAATTATGGCTGCTTCTTCAAATTTTTCTTGTTTAATTTTTTGAGCCATTTTGAGTTTTAAATTTTTTGAGACAACTTGTTTTTTCCCTTTTAAAAATAAAATTAGTTGTTTAATATTTTCACCATATGCTTCTTCGGAAATTTCTCCAATGCAAGATCCTGGACACAAATCTATGTGATAATAGAAACAAGGTTTTTTTTCGGATTCGATCTCGTCGCTTTTAACTTCATTAGTTCCAACTTTATTACACCACGGGAATATTTTTCTAGCAATTTTTAATACTTCTTGAGTTTTGTAGGCACTAGAAAAAGGTCCTAGGATAGTTCCTTTTGAGTAAATATTTTTTGAATCGAAAACAAATTGTTTTTTTCTAAGTCTAATTACTCTTGGAAATTTATCATTGGTAATATTTATATATAGAGGACTTTTGTCATCTTTGAGTAGAATATTAAATTGAGGTTGATAGGTTCTTATTAGCTCTGCTTCTACTAATAAAGCTTCTAGTTCGCTTTCTAAACTTATGAATTTTACTTTAACGGCAGTCGAAACCATTAACTTGATTCTGCTAGATAACTGAGGATGATTACTGTAAGATTTGAGTCTGTTTTTGAGCTTCTTGGCTTTTCCTACGTAAAGCACTTTCTCGTCTTTGTCTAAAAACCAATATACTCCCGGTAATAAGGGCAATGACGACAACACCAATTCCCAAATAAATAATTGTTTGGGTTTCTTGAATTTGCTTAATAAGTTTTGGTCCAGCTTTAATTGTTTGGGTGCTTGATTCATATAATAAATTATTTGTTTTTAAATTTAAGTAGTTAATATTTATAGATGCATCTTTTGGAATCGAAATATTTCTTGTAAAAAAAGTTACATCAAAATCTAATGTTTGAAATGGCAGCAGTGTTTCTATTTTTGGTTTATTGTTAAATGAAACCTCTATGTCACTGTTTAAAGATGTCACATTTGCTTCTATATCATACCATGCCTCTCCAGTGTCATTAATTATTTGCATTTCATACATACCTGGAATTGGGATGAAGAAAAACTTTTTTTGCGTCATTCTTGTTGAAATTTGAGGATTAATATTTGGAAATATTTCACCGATGCTAACTTCAACATCTTTAGTATCTTCAGTTTTTATTTTGTATGCGCCTGCTGGATATGGGAGCGAACTTGATGCTCCGTTAATTGAAAATACAATGTGATTAAGATCAAACTGTTTGAAGTAATCAATACCACCCGTTGTATCTTCCCATGTTGGATCAATTTGAATCCACAAGTTTTTTTCGAATGAATAATATTCAGGCCACGAATGTAGAATATCTCCCTCAAAACTTAGGGGACGCAAAACTGAGTTTTCAGTGTATGCATATCCAATTAATCTTCTTGCAGGGATTTTATTTGCGCGAGCTATCGCAATAAAGGCATCTGTGAACTCTTGACATACGGCAGAATCAGGATGATTGAATGCTTCTATAGCTCCAAGCCTTGAAATATTTTCGAAAGTAAGTTCTTCTCTAGAATATTCAAGTGATTGAACTACAAAGTCATAGATTTCTTTTGGAGTGGTATAGACTTGAGCTTTATCAATAATAAAAGGATCATCACTTTCCCAAAATTTTAAGCTTTTAGTGTGGTCTTTAGTGGGACTTGAGAATGGAATATTCAAGTTGGGATCTAAGGTTACTTTTGCTTCGGCAGTAAGATGAACAATAGTCGCTGTATTTGCGGGGATTCTGTAGGTAGCAATCCAGTTACCATCAAGATCTCTTTTTATCTCATTTGGAAATGGATCAAGTGCATGATAATGCATTTTTTGAAAAGGAGTATCAGGTGGCAAAGAGATTTGGGTTAGAGCTGGTGAGTTGGTAGGATTTTCTAGGCTATATCTAAGAGTCATTTTATAAACTTGCTCACTGCCGTAAATTGAAGAAATTTCTTCACCGTTTGGCCGGTCAAAGGTTGAGATAACTTCAGTTTGTTTAAAATTAACAGATTCTGGGTTTGGACTAACTCTAACTGGAATGGAGAAATATGCTGGAGTAATAAGTGTGGTTTTATTTGAATCAAAACTTTCTGAGTCTCCAAGTTTTGGGATATGAACTTCTAACACTCTGCCGGCTATCGTTGCTATGTCATGACTTTCATATTCAATGAAAAAATCCCTAGCTTTTCCTTGGCCAACTAGTTGGTCTTCAAAAGTAATGCCAATGCTAGTTCCAGTTTCGTTGCTAGCTTTATTAGAATCAATTTCATTGCCACTTTTGTCCTTTACGACGATATTAGTCAGGCCAAAATAACTAGTTTTCAGGGCATATTGTTTGAGGTAAAGTGTTGGAGTGAGGTTAGTTATTTTTATGTGATGAGAAACTTTAGTGACTCCATCTGGGTTCACAGTGTAAGTCGATTCAATTGTATTTCTAAAATCGATTTCATCAACAGCTAAAATAAGGGTGGTGGTTGATAATAAAGTTAATGCAAGAAAAATGAAGGAACAAGCAAATAGTAAGAACGACTTTAATTTTTTCATGAACCTTCATTATTATGGATGTGAGTCTACTATTCTAGTGTTGAATTTAATCCACTTTCTTTAAGTTCTTTTTTCAAGTATTCACCAGTGATAGAATTTTTGTTGTTGGCTATATCGTGTGGTGTGCCGGTAGCAATTATTTCTCCACCACCTTCTCCGCCCTCTGGTCCTAAATCAATTATCCAGTCGGAGTTTTTAATTACGTCTAAATTATGTTCAATTAAAATAACAGTATTATTTTGTTCAACTAATTGGCTCAAAACTTCCAACAATTTATTGACATCTTCAAAATGTAGCCCGGTGGTAGGTTCATCGAGCAAATAGACCACATGGTCTAAGGTTTTGGTAGAAAGTTCTTTAGCAAGTTTGACTCTTTGAGCTTCTCCGCCACTTAAAGTTGGTGCTGGCTGGCCAAGTTTAATGTAACCCAAGCCAACATCTTGCAAAGTTTCGATTTTTTTTGAGATCGTGCTTTGGCTTTTAAAGAAATCAGCTGCTTCATTTATAGTCATATCTAGAACTTGAGAAATATTTTTGTGTTTGTAGGTAACTTCAAGTGTTTCTTCACTATAGCGTTTGCCATCACAGACATCACAAGTGACATAAACGTCAGGCAAAAATTGCATTTCAATTTTTATTTGACCGTCACCTTGGCAAGTTTCACAACGACCACTTTTAACATTAAAACTAAATCTTCCAGCTTTAAATCCGCGAACTTGAGCGTCACGAGTGTTGGCATAAATTTTTCGAATGTAATCAAATATTTTTGTGTACGTTGCCGGATTCGATCTTGGAGTTTTTCCAATTGGACTCTGATCAATCAAACTCACCCGTTTAACTTCGCTTGGAACAGTAATTGTTTCAATTTCTCCAGGAATAGTTTTAACAGATTTTTCTAAGTGTTTTGCTAAGTGCGTGTAAAGTGTGTCGTGTAGTAATGTTGATTTTCCACTTCCAGAAATTCCAGTGATGCAGGTTAATTTTCCTAATGGAAAATCCACATCTAACATTTTTAAGTTGTGATGATTGGCTCCTGTGATTCTAATCGAAGATTTTGTAATTGGTGCGTCTTCGTCAACGATTCTACGTTCTGAATTGAATCCGCCCCTGCTCTCGTCTCGTCCCTTTTTTCCAGTTTTTTTCCTAATGACATCTTTTTTTCTACTGAGATATTTTCCAGTTAAAGAATTTTTATTTTTCAAGATTTCTTCGGGTGTTCCTTTGGCAACAATTTCACCACCTAAGACTCCGGCTTTGGGACCAATATCCAAAATATAGTCAGCTGCCAACATGACATCCCTGTCGTGTTCAACAATGATGACAGTGTTGCCTTTTAGTTGGAGCTCTTTTAAAGTTTCGATTAATTGATGGTTATCTCGTTGATGCAAACCAATAGTTGGTTCATCCAAAATATATAAAACTCCTGTGAGGCTAGTTCCAATTTGGGAAGCGAGTCTAATTCTTTGGGCTTCACCACCGGCTAGAGTTGAGGCTTCACGACTAAGATTTAAATAATTTAATCCTACTGAACTTAAAAAACTTAGTCTAGTTATTATTTCTTTGATAATTGATTCTCCAATTAGTTTTTCTTTTTTACTAAGCATGCCATTTTCAGAAAGCAATTTTGTCCATTCTAATGCTTTTTTAATTGGTAGTTTAGTAATTTGAGCAATATTTTTATCATCAATATAGACACTAAGAGCTTCTGGTTTTAACCTGTCACCATTACAATTTGGGCAAACTTGTTTGTGCATGTAAGCTCCAATTTCTTTTCTTATAAAATCAGAATCTGTCTCGTTGTATCTTCTTTCTAAATTTTTGACAAAACCCTCGAATTGCTCATGAATAACAGTTTGTCGACCAAATCGATTTTCACCTTCAACCCTATAAATTTCGTCACTACCATATAACAAAAGTTTTTGTGCTTCTTCACTCATTTCTTCAAATGGAGTTTTTCTGAAATCATAGTCAGTTTTTTCTACAGCTGTACGAACTAGTCTTGACCACCAAGTGTCATTACTCATCATGCGTGCAAAGGGAATAATTGCACCTTCACTCAATGTTAAAGATGGGGCAACTATTTTTTCGATATCGATTTTTTGTAATGCGCCAAGGCCATTACAAGTTTCACAAGCACCTTGTGGCGAATTAAATGAAAATAAACGAGGCTCAATTTCTGAAATTGAGATTCCGCAATCATTGCAAGCTCTTTTTTCGCTATACAATTTATCGGAAAACTTTTTGGGATTTTCTGGAAAGTTTAATGAATCGTCTTCTATAAATGAAGTAATTGCTAATCCATCAGCGAGTTTTAAAGATTCCTCAATTGATTGAGAAATTCTACTTTTTAAAGTCTTTCTTTCTTTCTCGTCTCTAATTTGTTTTTTGGAAACTACTAAGCGATCAACTAATACATTAATATCATGTTTATTGGTTTTGATTAATGTCAGGTCTTCATCAAATGAATAAAAACGGTCATCAATTCTAGCTCTTAGATAACCTTTTTTTTGTAAGGTTTCAAAAAGGCCACTAAATTCTCCTTTTTTTTGACGAACGACTGGCGAAAGTACCATCAAGCGAACCGCTGATCCATCAACCTTTTCTTTTATTTCATTTAAAATATGTCCGACAATTTCATCAATTGATTGTGTTGCAACTTCTTTACCGCAAATTTTGCAGTGAGGTCTACCAACTTTAGCATATAGCAGTCTCAAATAATCATAAATTTCAGTAATTGTACCAACAGTAGATCGTGGATTATGAGAAGTTGTTTTTTGATCAATCGAAATTGCAGGAGAAAGTCCATCTATTTGATCAACTTCTGGTTTATGCATTACACCCAAAAATTGTCTAGCATACGAACTAAGAGATTCAACGTATCGTCTCTGCCCTTCTGCATATAACGTGTCAAATGCGAGCGAACTTTTTCCACTGCCAGAAATTCCTGTAAAAACAATTAATTTATTTTTGGGTATTTCTACGGAAATATTTTTGAGATTATGCTCTCTTGCTCCAGTAATGGTGATGGTATCAGTTGTGCTCATAGAGAGCAAACATTATACCTTATTTATGACTAAATTTGCAGGGTGGGGATTGGCAATTGATATTTATGTGAATTACTCCAAACTTTTAATCACATCCCTGATAATTGCTGCCAGCTCGAAGTCCATCTCTTTGACGGCCAAACCCATGCGACGTTTAAGTTTGGTTGTTAATTTTAACTTATCATCGGGAGTCATTTCATCAGGATTAATTTTATTTAAATCTATTTGTTCACCTTTTTTAAGTTGAACAACTACCTTTGGTTTCTCTGATTCTGGAGTTAGTCCACTGCCCTTCTTTTTCTTCTTATTATCTTTGCTACGATTTTTAATCATTTTATCTCTAATTGGTTTGATAATTGTTTGAGGATCAATTCCATTATCCAAATTATGTTTGATTTGGATGTTTCTGCGACGTAATGTTTCTTCGATTGCTTGTTTCATTGAGCCAGTTAATCTATCAGCATATAAAATTGAGTGGCCTTCAATGTGTCTAGCTCCTCTGCCCATAGTTTGAATCATTGAGGTTCTTGATCTTAAGAAACCTTCTTTGTCGGCATCTAAAATTGCGACCAAAGAAACTTCTGGCAAGTCCAAACCTTCTCTAAGTAAATTGATGCCAATTAGAACGTCGTACTCGCCTCTTCTCAAATCATCTAAAATATCCGAACGATCAAGCGTGTCTATGTCTGAGTGCAGATAGGCAACCTTTGGATATTGGATGTTTTCCATATCAACTTCAGGATCAATCTGATCGGCAGTTTTTACAGCGTTCTTAATACACCCTGAAGGGTGTAAATGCGAAAAATATTTTGGATCGATTTTACCAATTTCCATTTGATCAATTGGTAATTCCTCTTGTTGCCAAATAGTAGTTTCCCCGAAGTCATCACCATTCTCAATTGCTTGCGCTACTTTTTGTTTTTTTGAAAAATAATTTTTAAGTAATTGATCAATTTTTTCTTTGTCATTTAAGTAATTAGTTAAAGCCTCAGACATTTTTTTGGTTAAAGTAGTTACCAAAACTCTTTGACCAATTTGTTTTCGTTTAATCACTTCTACAATCAAATCTTCAATTTGCCCGGTGGTAGGTCTTAATTCGATATTTGAATCAACCAGCCCGGTGGGTCTAATTAATTGTTCAATTACTTCATTGCCTGACAATAAAATTTCAGTTTCTTTTGGTGTTGCCGAAGCGTAAATTTTGATTTTAGTTTTGTCCATGAATTCATTTATTTTTAGTGGACGATTATCCAAAGCGCTTGGCAACCTAAATCCATAATCGATTAAAGTTTGTTTGCGAGCTTGATCACCCAAATACATACCTTTAATTTGAGGCAAAGTCATATGACTTTCATCGATGATTGTTAGAAATTTACCGTCACCGAATTCTTTTGCATTTTCTTCAAAATAATCGATTAGGGTAAATGGTGGATCGCCAGGACTTCTATTATCAAAATATCGTGAGTAGTTTTCAATTCCATTTACAAATCCAAATTCCTGCATTTGTTCTAAATCGTAGTTTACTTTTTGTTCTATACGATAGGCCTCAATCATTTTGTTTTGTTTTTGCAACTCCTCAACTCTTAATTTGAGGTCTTTTTTAATTTCAATAATTCCATCAACTTGTGCTTTTGGATTCATCATGTAATGTTTAGCCGGATAAATAACAAAGTGTTGTTGCTCTGGATTAAAAGTCCTATGAATACTGGCATTATTTGGAGTTGTTGTTGAACCGGTAATGGGATTAATCCAAGTTATTGATTCAATCGTATTAGCAAGTGTGTCGATTCTAAGCGCATTATCTTCATAAGCCGGCCAAAGTTGGATGCTGTCACCACGAATTCTATAAGTACCACGAGTAAACTCAGCTTCAGACCTACCATATTGGAGATTACTAAGTTGTAAAAGCAAAGTTTCGCGCGAGATTACTTGGCCAATTACTAGTTCGAGTCGATATTTTCCGTATTCAACTGGACTGCCAAGATTATAAATACAAGATACGGAAGCGATCACAATCGAATCAGGTCTAGTTAATAAATTAGTTGTTGAAGATAGTCGCAATCTATCAATTTCGTCATTAATTGTTGCTTCCTTTTCAATGTAGGTATCAGTGGTAGGAATATATGCCTCAGGTTGATAATAATCATAGTAAGAAACAAAATAACTGACTGCATTGTCTGGAAAAAAGTCACGAAATTCCTGATAAAGCTGAGCGGCCAAAGTTTTATTGTGAGCAATGATTAGAGTTGGCTTTTGAACTTTTTCAATTACGTTTGCCATGGTAAAAGTGTTGTGTACAAAAAAGCCACCGAATCCTGCTAAAAAAGTTTCTGGTCCAGGTACTGTTAAATCATATACAAACGGATATTTATAGCATATTTTGGCAACTTTTTTTATTTGAGACCAATGAACAGAAGTTAATTTGTTTGCATCGTTCCACTTGTTCCACCAGTTTTCATTTAAATTCTGTTTTTTTTCAGCATATTTCTTTAAATTAATTAATATATATTTTGAAGTTTTACTACTTGGGTTACGTTTTTCATTTTCTATTTGAGACAATTCACTACGTCCGATTAGAGAGTTTTTAACAACATCTATTTGATATAAGTTTAGTTCAGTTCTTAACCACAATAATTGTTTGCCAATATTTGGTATTACATCTACATTGGTGTTGCTTTTTTTATTTAAAAATTTATTTAATCTATCTGATTTATGTTTTAGGGAAAAATTAATATACTTCTTAAAAAGTTGTAGATTATTTTTTCCACTCAAACTAATAAAGTAATAATATCCACCATAGTGTTTGCTATTTGTTGCTTTTTTCCACTTCTTTTTTGTTCTCGCCCATATTCCTAATTTTAATAATGAGTACATCAAATCTGAGGCAAGTTTTTTGCTTTTTGTTGTAGCAATAATCTCTCCACTTTTACTGACAGTTCCATCTCCGTCATAGTATGCTTGCAGTAGAGTTCCTAGCTGGTTTTTTTCTAGGTTTGGCCAGAAATTAGGCAGATGTTTGTTAATAGCTTTTTTGCCACAAGTTAAATTTAAAACTTTTGTTAATAAGCTTGAAGATATTTGAAAATCACCAGAGGGTCTTATTAAATATGGCATTTTAATTTTTTTTGATAAAAAATCTTTAATAAACTGTCTTATATTTGGAGAAATATTGGCAATAACTGAGTAACGTTCTTGAATGCATCCTTCTGCAATAAATAATCCAAAAAAGCGAAGCCAGTAGTCATCAATTACTATTGTTGCTGGAAGAACATGTTTTCTAGATTTACTCACAATATATGAATTTTTTGGATCCCACTTAGAATTAAAATTATTTGTTTTCTTTAATAGGTGATTAAAAACATTGATATTAATTCCAGATCCTCGAAAATTATTTTTAATAGCAGAAATTTTTGCATACGGACTCTTTATTCCTGCCTCAAGCATGCTTGAGGCTAACAAAGAAACTCCATTATTATCAATATATTCAACTATAATATCTTTTTGATCAATAAAAAACCTGCCTCCAAATAAGAATTCTATTAGGTTCAATTCTTGTAAAGATTTATTATCATACTTTAGTGTTTTTGGAATTGGAATAAAATCACTTTCTTTTGCATCAGATGTTTTAATTAGAACTAGTTCTCCCTTTCTTAGAACCCATAAATTATGGTCTCCTGTAAATGTTGCAGATCTACCACACTTAGTCTCTAACTCATACATATTTTCAGTTGGTTTGTGTTTAGTAAAAGAAGAAATCTTCTGTAAGCTTACTTTTCCAGTTTTATGATCATATGATTGAGCAAAGTATTCTGTGGATTTATCTTCATCATAGGAATCAATGAACTTTCCAATTGAAATAATCATTGATGATGAGATACTATTTTTTTTCTTTACTAAATACACAAGGTCTTTGTATCCAAGACTTTTTCCACTTCCAGTTACACCTAACAAAGTAAGATTTTTTTTACCGGACTCAATACCTTCGACTAGTTTTTTTATAGCTTCAGGTTGATCTCCGGTAGGTTGGAATCTAGAACTGATTTTAAATTTCATTACTAATTTTTTCTTATAATTATTTTTCTCTGAGTTAACGTTTTAAACTCGAGTCTATGAAGTGTAGATTTATAATGAATTAAAATCTACGTAGTTAAGCTTGAGTTTAAAGCGTTAACTCAGTCATATATTATAACCTAAAATCACTGGTATAATCTGGCTATGATTGTAACTCCAATAAAAACTGAAATCCTTCACATTAATGATGAATTTTTTGCTTTTTTAGATAAATTTGTTCCAAAAGATCTTGAAAATAAAGTTTTGGTAGTCACCTCAAAAGTTTTAGCACTTAGTGAAGGTAGTGTGGTTAAGCCATCAGGAAAGTTCGAGAAGCCAAGTGATGAAGTTCATGAGATTGCAAAAAAATTGGTTGATTTTTATACCGAGCCAAATTCATCCAAATACAATATTATGCTGACGATTATTCACAATACTTTGTTGATGAATGGTGGTATTGATAGTTCTAACGCCCAACAGCATTTTGTATTGTTACCTAAGGATCCATATAAATGGGCCACTGACATTTGGAACTACCTGCGTAAGAAGAATGATCTGAAAAATTTTGGTGTAATCGTGACAGATAGCAAGGCGTTTCCTTTGAAATGGGGAAGTGTCGGTACTGCCCTAGCGTTTTGTGGGTTTAAGGCTCTACATTCTAGAGTTGGTCAAGAAGATTTGTTTGGGAGAAAATTGGAAATGACTTATGTTGGTGTTGCTGAAGGAATTGCGATTGCAGCGGTTTTGGAGATGGGTGAAGCTGCTGAGGCTCAACCTCTTTGTTTAGTCGAAAACATTAGTCAAATTGAATTTGTGGATCATCCCGTTACTCAAGAAGAAATTGATGCTCTCAATATTGATATTGAAGACGATGCTTACGCGCCAATTTTACTGAAAGCTGATTGGAAGCAATTTAAAAAAGATGTAGAATAATTTTAGTAATATAACTCTTATGAAAAACCTAATCTCAGTTACCACAAAAAAAGGTGATACGGGAGAAAGTTTTTTAATTAGTGGCAAAAAAGTTTCCAAAAGTAATATAGTTTTTGAAGTTCTTGGTACGCTTGATGAATTAAATTCTTATTTAGGTCTTGTTGTGGTGAAAATGAAAAGTCTAAAGGGAGTTAAGCTAAAATCAGCAAAAGAAATAGCAGATAACGCAACTTTTTTATTAGAAATTCAAAACACTCTTTTTTATCTTGGGGCTCAATTAGCTGAATCATCAAAAGAAAGTTTAAAAGAATCGCTTCTTCTAAAATTAGAAAACGAAGCAGATCGACTTCAAACCGAAATGGCTGAACATTGGATCACAAAGTTTGTATTGCCCGGTGGTACTGAACTAGGAGCTCACATTGATATAGCTCGCACTGTTAGTCGACGATTGGAAAGATTGATTGTTGGTTTATCTGAACAAAAAAAGGCTTCGCAAGAAAATAAGATCTCAGAGTTAGTGGTCAAATATATAAATAGATTATCAGATTACTTATTTATTTTGAGGTGTTTTGCGAATGACAGATTAAGTGTTAAAGAAAATTTATTTGATTCAGAAAAAACATGCTAATTTAATTGGGTTAAGATAAATTAGATTTTATTAATATAGGTATTTTCGAATCAAACCTACTACCCTGCCCTGTATTTTTACATTAGTTGCATAAATTGGACTCATGCTTGCATTGGCTGGTTCTAGTCTAATTCTAGTGACTTCTTTGTAATATCTTTTCAATGTGGCTAAGCCATTGTCTAGAAGAGCAACGACTATATCACCATTATTTACATTGCCGGTTTCTTCGATAACAACATAATCACCTTCATCGATATGATCTTCAATCATCGATTGTCCTTTGACTTGGAGAACATAAGATCTTCTTTTACCACTGATCATTTCAGGGGAAACTTTAAAGCTTGCGTTGGGATCAATGTGGGGTTCAATTGGAGATCCAGCAGCAATATATCCTAAGAATGGTAAATCAATACTTTCAGACATTTTTATAAATGTTCTGTCCAAGAGTTCAATTCCTCTAACAGCTCCGTCATGTTTTCTGATTATTTTTTTTCTAACTAAAGCTTGTAAGTGTTCGTGAACAGTTGCAAGAGAAGAAACTCCAATTGAACCAGCAATTTCTTTTAAAGTTGGTGAGTAGCCATTCTTTTGGATGTATTGGGCAATAAAGTCTACAATTTGTCTTTGTCTTTTATATAGTGTAACTGCCATAATTTCCTTTTTGTTTTTTTATGTTCGGGCGTACGTTTCCCGAAGTAAGTAAAGCATAACCGAAGTTAGTACGAATGGACAACTAGATCTTAATGGTAATAAACATATCAAACTATGGAAAACAATTTATAGTCTAAATAAGGGCTCGACCCGTCATTGAGGAAGGCTTAGAAATGCCTAGGATTTTGAGTATTGTTGGAGCGATATCAGCTAAAATTCCAGTAGGAAGCATTATAGATTGTCCCATATATTGTTTTCCGATTATCATCAGGGGTACTGGATAGGCTGAATGCTCGGTGTCAACTTCGCCCGTGTCATTGTTTATCAGTTCTTCAACATTACCGTGGTCTGCAGTAATTAGAACTACACCTCCTCTGGCTATTATATGTGAAACAATTTTACCAACTACATCGTCTACAATTTCACAGGCTTTAACTGAAGCTTCAAAATTACCGGTATGTCCCACCATGTCTCCATTGCAAATATTTGCGATAATGACATCATATTCATTTTTTTCAATTCTTTTAATCATTTCTTCAGCAATTTCATACGCACTCATTTCTGGAGCTTGATCGTAAGATTTAACTCCTTTTGAAGGAATAATTACTCTATCCTCGCCTGGATACATAGTTTCTGCTTGACCATTCATGTAGTAAGTTACGAAACGTTCTTTTTCTGTTTCAGTAGTTCGTAGTTGTCTTAAGCCATTTTCAGAAATGACTTTACAGAGAGGATTCTTAATATTTTGAGGAGGAAATGCTACGTCTGTAGGTAGTCCTTCTTCGTATTTGGTCATTGTTGTGAAGTATAAGTTTTCTAATTTTATTTTTCTATCAAATGTTTCAATATTTTTGATATTTTTTTGAATATTAGTTTTGTTATATTTTTCTGAATAAGGATCAAAAGCTTCATGCTTAATTCCAGTTTCGAAGTCAGGCATCACGAAAGCTCTAGTTAGCTCTCTTGGTCGATCGATACGATAGTTGAAGAATATGACTGCATCATTGCTTTTGATTATTCTATGAGTACCATCTGTATCGCAGATATTGATTGGTTCTATATATTCATCTGTTACACCTTTGTCGTATTGTGCTTTCATGGCGGCAATTGGGTCAGTGGTACATGCTTCTTCATTACCAATAGTAAGGGCGTAGTATGACTTTTCAATTCTTTCCCAACGCTTATCTCTGTCCATAGCAAAATATCTGCCCATTAATGTTGCGATTTCTCCAACTCCAAGAATCTTACAGTTGTCCATTATCTGTTGAACATAATTAATCCCAGACGTTGGTGGTGAATCTCTGCCATCTGTGAACCCATGGATCATAACGTTTGTCATTTGTTGTTGTTTGCATAAATTTAGTAAAGCATATAAGTGTTCAATGTTTGAATGAACACCACCGGCTCCAATTAAACCCATTAAGTGAAGAGTCGAGTTATTTTTTTTTGAATGATTAATTGCGTTTAAAAGAGCTTCATTTTGATAAAAAGAACCATTAGCTATGGACATATTAATTCTTGGCAGATCTTGATAAACTATGTGTCCGGCTCCAATGTTGAGATGTCCAGTTTCAGTATTGCCATCTTTTCCTCTGGGCAGTCCAACTGCTTCGCCACTTGCAGTTAGTTGTGTATGTGGAAATGCTATCCAATATTTATCCATATTTGGAGTGTTGGCTTTAGTGACTGCATTACCTGCATTATCTGGTCCTATTCCCCATCCATCTAGTATTAGAAGCGCAACAGGTTTTGGTCCATTGTAACTTGCTCTGGGAGCAGAGTCATTAAAAGGCAAACTTGATAAAATTGGTGCTGTTGATCTAGCTGGTAAGTCTGAACTCGATGAAGATACTTCTGATGTTTTTTGATCTAATTGGGGGGCTACGATAGTTGTTTCATCACCATCTTCTTCAGGAGTAGTGATTTTAAATTGATTTGATAATACAGAAATTGGAACTTTATTTTGAAGGTCATTCATTTATTTATTTATAGTGGTTTGGTTTGTATTGTTCGTGGTCGTGTCACTTTGTTTTATTTCAAAATCAATTTGGGATAAACGATTGTATTTAGCAACTCTCTCGCCCCTATTTGGTGGTCCAAATTTTGTATAATCTGCCCCTACTCCAACAGCAAAATCAGCAATAAAATCATCATTTGTCTCGCCACTTCTATGAGACATGATTACTTGCCAACCCGCTTTCTTAGCTTCTTTGATGACTTCTATTGTTTCACTTATAGTACCAGTTTGGTTTGGTTTTACTAGAATTGTATTACAAGTTTTTTCTAAAATTGCTTTTTGAACCTTATTTATATTAGTTGCTAGAAAACTATCTCCAACAATTTTGGTTGTTTCTCCTAGGTCGGTGGTTAGTTTTGCCCAAGAAGCCAGGTCATCCTCTTGGAATGGATCCTCAATTAAAAAGACGTGATACAAACTTCTGATTTTTTTATAGAATTCTATTAATTCTTCGCTTGAGTATAGTTGAGATTTATCTCTAAGTTTATATTTTCCGTCACTAAAAAGTTGTTCTGCAGCAACATCAACTCCAAAAAATATATCTTGGGCAAATGTGTATGGACTAGTTTTTATTGTTTCAATTAAAATTTCAAAAACATCAGTATTACTATATAAATTTGGAGTAAATCCTCCAACAATTCCTGTGGAGTGGGTTGCTCCTTTTAGTATTAGTATTTCTTCAATTTTTTGTCGGAGCGTGACTGCCATATCCATAGATTTACTAAAACCTATATGACTTGCTGGTATTATTTGAAACTCTTGAATATCTAGGTTGTCGGCACCATGTTCTCCCCCATTAATCATTGTATAAATACAACTTGGAATGTTGAGTTGTGTTGTTAGTTGATATTTCTTTTCAATATAATAATAAAGTGGAACGTTTAAACTTATGGCTCCTGCTTTCAAAACTGCTTGTGAGGCAGCCAAAATTGCATTAGCTCCTAGGTTAGATTTATTATCAGAACCATCTAGATCTACCAGCATTTGATCAATTTGAGTTTGTTCAGTTGGGTCCATGCCAATTATACTTTTGGAAATAACATTGTTAACGTTATTGACAGCATTGAGAACTCCTTTTCCAAGCATTCTATCCATATCGCCGTCTTTAAGTTCGAGCGCTTCGTATTTACCCACAGAGGTACCGGTAGGAACACTGGTAGCAACTACAGCTCCAGTATCAAGCCAGAGGGCACATTCAATAGTTGGCATTCCTCTTGAATCAAGAATTTCTCTTGCGTAGATTCCTTCAATTTTTGCCATATAAATTACACTATAAAATCACTTTTTATTCTATGTTAATAATACACTGTTATGATAGCGTACATTACTCCTTTTGTGAAAGTATCAAGTTGATGTATACTAAAAATCACTATGCAACGAGGAATTGTTACTTTTACTAACATAGAATTAAAGTTACTTCACGATCTGGCGATTTCTCATGATTGTAAAAACGACGATCTTCTAGACAAACTTTCTCCCGTTGCTTCTAGTGATGCTTCCTTGGTACCTTCAAATGATCAACAAACTTATGACGTCTTGATTAGTGCAGATGAAGCCGAAGTTATACTTGATTGCATGCCAATGCCAGATAAAGATGATGATCCAGATTTAGTCACTGCCAGAATTAAGGTTCAGCAGTTTTTGGCCAAGTCTAGATTCCCTGAGTCATCTTTTTAAGATCGATTTTAAAACTTTCAACAAATGGAATTGGACTTGGGTTAATTCCTTCAAGCATTGCCAAATAAAATCCAGTGAAGCCAAACATTATTAGCATTTCAAAAACTTGTTCAATTTTTGTCTGAGCTTTCATTGGAATTGCTAAAGTATCAATTTCATTATCATCAACAATCTTTTGTGTTAACTGCATTCTGATTATATTTTTTGGATGATATAGCATTGATTTTATAAAGATAAAAATATGAGTAGATATGTTACTAAGAGGGTATCTTAATCCTTCAAGAAGATGGTGGTCCATTTCAGGAACAATTTTATAATCAGCAAATACTTTTGCATTTTCATTATGTTGATTGGTGCTGACGTGAGCGGCTCCTTCTAGAAAATCTGAAACAACAAAGATTGGCTTGCGATCAAGCAACATAAAAGCAAGAGCTTTGGCTGGATTTTCTTCTCCCATTACCTCAACTTTGCAATCTTCAATTTGCCTTTGAATTGTCTTTACGACTGCTTCTATTTGTTCATCAGTGATGGAAATTATTCCTGCTCTTGCCAAAAGTCCAATCATTCCAAATACTGTGTAACCAATAGCCATTCTTGGTTGATTTGATGGATTAAATTTTGGGTCAATCTTATAGAAAGCGTAATGGTTTTCGTTAGCAATTTCTTCAAGAGTTCCACCCGCTGCAATAACCATTATTTGTGCATTTTTTTGTTTTGCTTGTTCGGCACAGGCTACAACTTCTTCTGTCGTGCCGGAATAACTTGAAAGTAGCACTAAAGTATTTTCGTTTACAAAGCCTGGCAATGTGTAGTCATGAACAAAATCTAAAGGAACTTTTAATTCATCTTTGAATAAATGTTTGATAACGTCTGCACCTAATCCTGAACCACCCATTCCTGAAACAACCACATTTTTTATTTCTGCTCTAGCTGTAAATTCAATTAATTTTGTATCTTGCCAGGAATGATTGATCTGGTTACCAAGCTCTTCAATCGATCCCATCATATTCTCAATGTCTAGTTTGGCAATTTCTTCTCTAGAATCTAGAATCAAATTTTTAGTTGTATCTTCATTTATTTGCATTTATAAATCTCCTCCTTGAATAATTTTTGTTAAATACTCTGCTAATGAGTTGTTGTCTGTATGACCAATGACTCTATCAGCTATTTTTTTAATTTCTGTAACTGAATTGCCCATGGCTACTTTAAAGCCACACGCTTGTAGAAATTCCATATCATTTAGACTGTCGCCAAAAGCAATAATTTTTTCTGGGGGAATTCCAGTATATTCTGACCATCTTTTAAGAGTTGAAGATTTATTAATTCCCTTTGGAGTAATATCAATGTAAGGATTTCCAAAATTATCATTCATTTTTTTATAAGATAAACTGGCATTTTCAATATAACGAAGTGTTTCGTCATTTGGATTGGGTATGTAAACAGCTCCAATTCCATCATTAGTCATTTTGTTGAGATTTTTAACGATTACATCCCAAGGGTTATTTTTTAAGTTTGTAAGAATTGGATCTATTGCATATAGTGCATCATTTTTAAAAAAAACTGCCAGCATGTTATTTTCGGCAATATATTTTCTTAGGTTTTTGATGGTTTCTTCTTCGATTGATTGTTCCCAAAAAATTTTCCCTTTAGAGTTGATTAATCTTGAGCCACTAGTCGTGATATGTAAAGAATTTTCTGGAAAAATAGGAAGAACTTTATTTAATAAATGTGGAGTTCCTCTTCCAGAACAGACACCAATTGTGAATCCTTCTTGGTTTAATTTATTAAGTGCAAATATTACTTCAGTTGAAATATTACAATTGGTATCAGTCAAAGTTCTGTCAACATCGAAAAGCAATGCTTTAAAATCTGAAAGTTTTTTATTGCTCATCTTATTTTTATTTCTTTATGATTTCGTTTTCTTTAATATTTTCGCCAATAGTGAGTCCCGGATATAAACTAGAATTTTCTCCAATCAATACCCCAGGCATTGTGTTAGTTCTAATACCAATTTGGACATTGTTGCCAGTAATTATTCCTAAAGCTTCTTGTTTACTATCAATCATTTTATCTTTAATTTTTACTTTTACACATTTGCGGTCAAATCTTTTATTGGCAGTAATAAGTCCTGCTCCAACACGGGTTGATGACCCAAGAATTGAATCACTAATGTATCCAAAATGTATGGTGACGTTTTCGAACAATATACATCTTGCTACTTCAGTATTAGCACCAATGGTAGAATATTCTTCAATTGAGCTTCCTCTAATAAATGAGAAGTCGCCAACAAAGACGTTCTTTCCGATATAACATGGTCCAACTATTTTTGTATAATCGCCTATTTCTGCAGTGTCCTCAATTATTACTGGTCCATCAGAATCATCAATAATTGCAGTTTTGGAAATTTTTGCATTTTCAGAAATTGATGTTTTTTCTTGATGCATAATTTTTTCAAAAGCATTAAAAAGTTGCCATGGATATTTTAGACTGAAATTTTCTGTAGTATTTTCCAACCAAGTTATCTGAGTTTTTTTAGCATAATTAGTTATGGCAGTTTCTAGCGAGTATTCTTCTTCTGGAGTTTTAAGTAGTTCTTTCGCAAAATTATTATCAAATAAATAAACACTATTTACTTTGAAGTATTTAACACTTTCCTTATCATTATCAGATTGAACAATAGTTTCTGGTTTTTCAGTTATACCCAAAACTTTTTCAAAATTATTTGGATTTAAATTCAAGACCCCATATATTTCTGGAGATTCTGTTTGGGTAGCTGATAGTACGCAACTTGCTCCACTCGATTGTTTTTTTTGCCAAAGTTCTTGAGCAATTTCACCTAAATTGATGTGATATGGAGAGGACAAAATAAAAGAATTATTACTAGTCTCCGGAAAATAATCTTTGACGGCAAGTAAGGCATCGCCCATGCCTTTGGCATTTTTTTGTAATACTAGCTGAATATTGAGTTGTAGCTTATTTGCAATGTCGTTGTCTTTGAGATATTTATCAATACCTTTGCCATCAAAATCTTTTTGAGACACAACGATAATAATTTTTTCATCCGTGCCTTTAATAGCAAAATCATGAGCCTTAAGATTTTCAAGTGCTCTTAGAATGAGTGGCTTTCCTGCGATCGAAAGAAATCCCTTATGGGTTTCTGTATTTAGTGGAAAAAATCTGGAGTTTTTACCACCCGCTAGAATCACAATTGTTGGTTTATTCATAATCATATTCTACCTTAATAAAAGGTGTTTTTTCACCCTTAATCAAGGGCGTGTGTGTTCACGCCTTTAGTCCAGTCAATTTCAGGATACTTTTTGAGCAAACTCTTGAGAATTTTTTTCATGCTGTCATATTGTTCTTGAGTTTTGCCCTCAAATTTAACAGTTATATAAGGACCGTTTTGTGATGCTCTAACAATAGCCATTTCATTTTTTGTATCCATTCGAACACCGTCAATATCAATATATTTTGCATCAGGCCACTGTTTTTTAAATTCTGTTTTAATTTTAGTTTGAATAAACTCAAACTTAATGTTGTCTGCTAATCCGAGTTTAATTTCAGGACTGCTGATATATTTAGAAAGTTTTCCAGCAGCTTGTGAGACCGTTTGGTTTGTTCTTTCCAAATATTGCAATAATCTTAAACTTGCGTAGGCGCCGTCATCATGACCATAAAAATTATCTGTGAAATATATATGTCCTGATAATTCTCCACCAAATGGAGCACTTTCTGCTTTAACTTTTGCCTTGATAAAAGAGTGTCCGGTCATCCACATAATTGGTTTGCCGCCAGCATTTTCAATTGCTTCGGTTACCTGTCGAGAACACAAAGTGTTGTAAATTATTGGAGCATGGGGAATAGTATCGAGCACATCTTGAGCAAATAATGCAACTATGGTATCCATCCAAAGTGTATTTCCATTCTCATCAACCACAGCCATTCGGTCTCCATCTGGATCATAGGCAAAGCCGATATCAGCTCCAGATTTTTTAACACCTACTGCTAATCTTTTTAAAACTTCAATTTCTGTTGGATCAGGAACTCCCAAAGGAAAATTTCCGTCAAGGCTGGTATTTTGTTCGATAACTTTACAACCAGCAGAGCGAAAAATATCTGGGTAAAACATTCCTGGAGTTGCGTTGCATGCTTCAACTACCACTTTCCACTTTTTCTTTAAGTGAAAATGTTTAAGTAAATGTTTTTTATATGAAGGAAAAATATCTTCTGATCTGTTTGTTCCTTTGCCACTTACAAATTCTCCAGAATTGACAATTTTTTTATATTCTTTAATTTCTTTGGTGACCATTGTTTCTGAATAGCCAGTGCCCAATTTCAGACCATTAAAATCTTTTGGATTATGTGAAGCAGAAATCATCGCGCCACCTTTTGTTTTAAATTCGTAGCATGAAAAATAGACAATCTGACTAAGAGAAAGTCCTAAGTCAATAGTGTTTATACCTCCATCATTTAGTCCTGCAATAAATGCTTTGGCATATGTTTTTCCTGTCAAACGATTGTCTCTTCCGACGGCTGATTCACTAATTCTAAATCGACTCAGATATGTAGCATAAGCTCGACCCAAAGTGTACATAACGTCTTCATTTAAATCTTCATCCACTACTCCTCTAATATCGTAACCTCTAAATATTTGGGAGTTAATTTTCTTGACTATTTTGTACATTTTTCCTTTCGGTATTTGTAAGTTTCATATTATATTTCAATCTTGTTTACAGCAAAAGGTATGACAAAGTATGATTTTTTAGTGTCTATCCAATTTACAACTTCAAACTTAAAAGGTCAAGCATAGCAACTGTATCAATAAGTGATGCTGATGTCTTTTGTTTTATATCAATTTCTAGTAGTTCTTTGTAGAATCCCAAAAGTTGTTTAAGTTTAAAATTTGAGGCTTGTTGGTTAAGTTTTGCGGTCATGAATGGCGCACCTTTTGCAATTCCACCTGATTTAATTTCGATCAACATTCTAATTTGTCTGATTAACATTAAAAAGCAAAAAAACTCACCATCTGTTTCAATTGCTGAATGAAGAAGTTGCAGTTTTTTTTGATTATCTCCAGTTTTTCCAAGTGAGTCCAGCCATGTGAAAAGTGTTTTACTAATTTTAAATTCAAAGTCTGTAAAACTAGATTTATTAGAATCATTAGCAATTTTACCAAGCATGGTTTTTGTCAATGACCTTTTTTCCCACAAAACTATGTTATGAATCTGAGGTTTTGAAATAAGATCAATGAGATTTTTTTTCTTTTTGGAAACTGGAAGTGAGTGCAGTTCTTCAATAATGATCGTTTTTGATGTGCCAAAAAGATCATTAGCACCTAGGGCTTCTTCTAAACTGGCTTCGGTGAGTTGTTTGGCTTCCAAACGAATTATTTCTTGATTTTTATTTTTTTGGTCATTAATTACTTCAACTAATTTTTGTCTGGAATTTGTAGTATTTTCTCCATGAATAATAATCATAAGGTTTTTTAATTTTAATCCAAATTCAAGCCGTTTCTTTTTAACCAACCCCGGTGGTTCAAATACTCTGGATCATATTTCCTGACTAACTCCCAAAAGTTTTTGGAATGATCCATATGAACGAGATGTGAGAGCTCATGTATTATTACATAATCTATTATGATTGTGTCAAAATGAACAAGACGCCAATTGAAGTTGAGGTTTTTTTGATTACTACAACTACCCCATCTAGTTTTTTGTTTTCTCAAAGTAATATTTTTAAAGTTCAGTTTCATTTTTTCGCCCAGTTCATGAGTTCTTTTTACGATGTAATGACTGGCTGTATTTTTTAAAAAATTATCAATTTTAGTTTGAAACTTTTTTTCATTTATTATATTTGATTTATTTGGAGGAGTTAAAGGATTAAATATTAATTTATCCCCCATTACATAGATGCCAAATTTTTTTGTTTCCGAAAAAATAACTTCTTTTTGATATTTTTTTCCAAAAATAAATAAGTGGGTAGTTGAATCAAACTTTTTGGTTTGATTTGCTTTCTCAATTGCTTTTACAATCCACTCTTCATTATTTTTTACAAATTGAGTAACGACAAATTTTGGAGTGTATTTAGGCGAAGTTACAACAACTTTTCCGCCTTGATCAATACTAAGCTTTAGAGATTTAGAGCGTTTGTTGGTTTTGTGTAGATATTCGAATGGAAAATTCATTAAAAAAAGTTGATAAATATATTCAGTAAATCAAATTGTATCAGAGTTTGTTGAATATACTTTGTTCCAATAATTAGGATGGTGGCGACTGTGTTGATTTTATTTATCTTATAAAAAATACTACCATTAGCAATAGGTCCATCCTAGTGTAAAATATATCATGTCAAAAGTGCCCAGGTGGCGGAATTGGTATACGCGTACGGCTTAGAACCGTATGGAGCAATCCTTGGAGGTTCAAGTCCTCTCCTGGGCACATTTGTAAATTCTGTCACACATGTGACAAAATTTACAAATTTACTGGTGCGACTTGAACCGTAGGTGAAAGTCAGCACATCAAGCGATGAGCTTGAGAAATGTGTCCAGACACGAAGTAGTCTGGGACACCTCTCCTGGGCACAAGACGAATTTGGTTCAATGTAAATTAAGCTTTTAGCCTTGAGAAACTGTATTGTAGAGGCTAATTTGCCATTCAACTCGTCTTCCTCATCACATCTATTTTATATTTAGCCTGGAAAATGGTTCAAGTCCTCTCCTCTTATTTATACCTGCAATAATTGGTAGAATTGTTTCATGGCAAACAAACTTTGGTATATTCAACAACTTGATCTATTCAAGGGTATTGCTCACGATAAATTGAACAAGATGGACAAATTGTTTGCGATGAAAGAATATTGCAGAAGAGAAGTGATTTTTGAGCCAGGCGATAAGGATAAAGTATTTATCGTAAAGACGGGTCAAGTTGAACTCTATCAGCTTTCTCCCTCTGGGAAACGTGTCATTATTGAGCGATTATTACCTGGTAGTATCTTTGGAGATTTTGGTATTGAGGGTGAATCAGAATTATTTGTTGAGGCGACTACCAACTCGTATGTCTGCTCATTGCAGAAAGACAAGTTTTTTACTCTAGTATCCATTAATCCTGACTTGTCAGAAAAGCTTATGAAGCAACTATTTCAAAGACTTCTCCATGTCGAAAAGCGGATGTCATCGGTGGCATCAGACAACGCGTTTCAAAAGATTGTGAAATTATTTTTAAGCTTGGGTACTAAAAAAGCTGCTCAGATGATGGAACTCCCACATAAATTAACCCATGATGAATTATCGCAAATGTTAGGGATTAGCAGACAAACGGTAACCACCCTGATTAACCAGCTAGAGAAAAAGGGATTAATAAAGCGCAGTGGAAAAGTTATCACGTTCAATCCTCAGAGCCTCCAGAATCTCGCTTCTTGAGTTTTTGTCGTGTAGGCGACGGAAATACGCTTCAGAATGCTTCATCATAGATATATGAAAGGCATTCACGTTTGTGATGACAATCCTGATCTCTCAGTACTAAAAGAGGGTGATACTCACGCAAACAAGAGGAGTATATTTATGAAACTGAATAGAAATCAAATTATTGCACTCGTTATTGTAGTTCTAACAATTGTGATGGGAATTGGTCGGATAAAAGACGATAAGACTGTCGCAAGCGATGTACAGAGTGAGCTTATGGTGGATATTCCCCAAATCTCCCCTCATTATTTTGATTATTCACGAGTTAGTCTCGCCAAAGCTAAGCAAAATGGTAATACTGTGCTTTTTTTTGCTGCAACCTCATGGTGTAACACTTGCTCAGCCCTAGATTTAGAGCTGAAAGAGCAAAGTGACACATTGCCGGAAAATATTTCGATTCTCAAAATTGACTATGATCATGATACGGCTATGAATACTGCTTACAGAGTCACGTCTCAACACACCATGATCATGTTGGATCAGAGTGGAAAAGAACTAAAACGGTGGGTTGGCGGGGACATAAACGAATTAAAGGAGCAGATACAGTAATATGTTTTTACTTATACTAATTGCCTTTGTTTCAGGATTGTTGACTGTATTTTCACCGTGCGTGTTGCCTATATTGCCCATCATTTTAGCCAGCGGGATTGATGGCAAAACCATTCGCATCAAAGGCATTATTAGCGGTTTAGTCGTCAGTTTTACCGTAGCTTCACTTCTTTTGGCAACTGTCGTTAAAGTACTTGGTATTCCTGCCGATACGATTAGAGATTTTGCAGTACTCCTTTTGGTTATTATGGGGATAAATTTAGTGTTTCCTGATATTTGGCAGAAAATTCAAGGTAAGATTGAAGAGTATTGGAGAGTTTCACCATCGCAAAACAAAGAAGACTCATTTATGGGTGGATTTATCACGGGCGTAAGCCTAGGGATTGTTTGGACACCTTGCGCGGGTCCAGTTTTGGCAACCGTAGCAACGCTGGCGGCTGTCTCTTTTTTTTCACTCTCTACATTTTTTATTGCCTTGGCGTATGCCCTGGGACTAGGAGTTCCTTTATATTTTATTTCAATCGGAGGCGAAACGATTGCAAATCGCTTGGGTTTTGTAAAGAAGAATAATCAAAATATTAGGCAAATCTTTGGAATTATTATACTGATGACGGCTCTGCTTATTTTCTCTGGTATTGATCGGCGTATCCAGACATGGACATTGGACAATCTTCCCTCCTATTGGACACAAGTTGGCTCAGCGTTTGAAACCAAACTGAATGTTAATCAACTACTGAAAACGCTTAAAAAATAACTATGAAACAAATCATTAAAAAAGACATTTATAAACCAATCATTCTCACTATCTGGGGAGTGCTCATTGTAATATTTCTATGGCAAGTAATTAGGCTCAACATTCCGCTACAAAACTACCCCAGACTTATTGCCGATACAATTCAACAATTTGGAATAGTGGCGCCACTATTATTTATTTTTTTGTTTGCGATACGACCACTAATCTTTTTTCCGGCGACACTTTTGTCGGTATCCGCCGGATTTCTCTTTGGGCCCTGGAAAGCAATTGTAATTTTGATGATTGCCGAAAATCTTAGTTCGTTCGTATCGTATTCAGCGGGAAAGTATGTGGGAAAAGACATGTTGCAAAAGATGGACTCAAAAAATATTTGGCTCCATAAATTTGAAACGTATTTTCATCATAATGAGTTTTTAACAATTCTGATTCTACGACTTATCTATGCTCCCTTTGATTTGCTTGGTTATTTTGCCGGTGCCAGCAATATTAGTTACAGATCATTTGCTCTGGCCACCATTGTTGGCATAATCCCTGGGCTCACCACAGTGGCTTTTCTTGGAAGATCGGCCACACATCCTTTCTACCTCCTCATCTCCGCCTTTTTCTTTGTAATCGGCATATTTATATCAAAAGTACTTAAATTTCGTTATAGTAAAGAGAGATTATGAAATCAGAGACCAAGTCATTTGATTATATTATTATCGGTGCAGGGTCAGGCGGATTACTGGTTGCAGTAGGACTGCTTCGTCTAGGTAAAGACGTGGCGGTAGTCTCAGAAAATATTGGGGGAGATTGTACTCACTACGGATGCGTCCCCTCAAAGACACTACTTCATTTGGCAAAAGAGTATCAGAAAGAGCCAAGCACTTACATACAAAACACCCTAAGAGCTAAGGCGTTCGTAACTGTCAGAGATACCATCAAATCATTTGCGACTGAAGAGGATGATATTATTCCCCAAAATCGGTATTTTAAAGGAACAGCAGAATTTTTGAGTACCAATACGCTAAAGGTAATTCTTTCTGGCGTTGAAACAATTTTAAAGTTCAAGAAAAAATGCATTATTGCCAGCGGCAGCAGTCCAGTCAGAATGGAAATTCCAGGAATTCCCAAAGAGCGTTTGATCACCAACGAAGAGTTTTTCTATCTAAAAAGCCTGCCTAAATCTATCTCTATCATTGGTGGTGGACCAATTGGCGCTGAACTTGCAACGGCCTGTGCTGGCTTTGGAATCGAAACTCACCTGACATCAAGAAGCTATCTTCCCAAAGAGCCAGAACTTATTTCAAAAAAGAGTCTGGAGTTGTTAATCAAATCTGGAGTCAAATACCACTCTGCCAAACCAGTAAAACTTGAAAATGGAAAGTTAAAGCTTGATGATGGAACTGAGATTAATGAAACAGAATATTATCTACTAGCGCTTGGAAGAATGCCTAATACAAACATACAACTCGTAAAAGCTCGCGTTAGTTATGATAAAGCTGGTATCAAGGTTGACCGCAATTTGATTACCTCAAATCAAGCCATCTTTGCCATAGGAGACTGTACTCAAAATCCCCAGTTTACTCACTTAGCGGCCAATCACGGCAAATTTGTGGTTAAAAAAATCTTAGTGCCATTTGCTAAACGTAGAATACGGGCACTTCCCAGAGTGACATTCATCAACCCCAGCATTGCTTCCGTTGGTACTATTGCTGAAACAAATGCGTCGCATCTCTTTGAGCTTAACTTCAATAGTTTAGATCGGGCAAGAACCAACTTTGAACAAAATTCCAGGGGAGTTATTTCGATTGACGTGAGAACGGGACTTGTCTTAGGCGCTTCGCTACTTGGAGAGTTTAGTGAAGAGCTCATTAATGTAATAACTCTCATGATGGATGAACAAATATCTGTCCTTCGAATGTCCGACTTTATTTCACCCTACCCGACGTATGGCAATATTCTTCATACCATCAGTCGGGACTATATGGCCTATCTTTCTCAAAACTGGAAAAAATATCCAATTGGTTCAGTCAAACAATTTATTTCCTATCTCACTCATTAAATATGTTAAAAACTGGCACAAAAGCACCCGATTTTTCCTTAAAAGATATCTACGGAATCCAGCGGTCACTCACTGAGTACAAAGGGAAAAAATTGATGATCTCCTTTTATCGGTACGCAGCGTGCACGTTTTGTAATTTACGCATAGCGGAGTTAATCAAACTACACCCAGAGTTTTCGAGTAGTAATATGGAGTTTTTAGGGTTTTTTCAGTCACCAAGTGAAAAGATTCTTGAATATGCGGGTGCCAAAAAGCCACCCTTCCCTCTATTTCCCGATCCCAAAAGAGAGATTTATACATTATATGGAGTCGAACAATCTTCACGATGGAAATATTTGCTTGGAATGTTGAACATCCCTAAATTATTAAGGTCATTTAAAAATGGGGTGCATTGGGGAGATACAGACGGGGATTCATTTTTAATCCCGGCTGATTTTCTCGTTGATGAAAACCAAATGATTCATACGGCTTATTATGGGAAAGATATTTCTGACCACTTACCCGTTAATGAAATGCGAAAATTCGTTCGGAATGATTCATAAATATTATTAAAATTTTAAAGGAGGTAGATATGGACAGTGTACAAAAAGGTAAGATTACTATGTATGGAGCAACTTGGTGCGGTGATTGCTTGCGTGCAAAAGCATTTTTAGACGCTCTGGGATGTGAATATGAATTTATAGACATTTCCAAAGATGAGTCTGCAGTTGCTAAAGTACTGGAAATAAATAACGGGATGCAATCAATCCCGACTATTCAATTTCCTGACGGAAAAGTTTTAGTTGAACCATCCAATGCGGAGTTACAAACTGAAATTACTAGTCTTCATGAGAATAATCTAGTAATCTGCCATAAGCAGATGGACGAACAAGCTAAATAGATTTTGTCGACTCTCTTTTTGACATGTAATCAATTACTAGGACTAGCAATAGTCCTAGTAATGTTGTGACTATAGATTTGAAAGACCAGTAATCAGTCGCCGTTGTTATTCCTAGAATATGGAAGAGGTGAATGAGTTCATCAATAAATAGACCTATGCCAATTCCAAAAAATAGCTTCGAGGATTTCTTCGGCAGTATTGCAGATACTATCATGAGTACCACCCCAGTATACATATGATGCCAACCATCGATTTTCTGACTCTGGAAAAAGCTACTATTCCAGGCAATATAGAGACAAATTCTTGTTAAAATTATTGTAGAAAGTATTATTTTATTCATAATTTATTTTAATACTTTTATGTACGAATTCCTAAGAAATTTAATATATACAACTAATCTCGCTTTGTGTGTTTGAGAATTTTCTTCTACATGTATTTTCCGTACCCAATAAAGTTAAATAAATCTACGGCGAAGCCGCCGTCCTCAAGACGGCGCATAAATTCTCTGCTTTTGGCTTGCGATAATATGTTTAGGCTACCTTCCCAGAGCACCTTGCGATCAATAATCGCTAGTTTTCGGTGATGATTGCCAGTGCACATTAATACTTGGATTCCTACAGCCTCAAATTCCTGTATTTCTACTTCGTACTGATCATCATAGCCATTTGTGTGTTCCCGTGGGTCACGGGTCACTACGTAGACTTTTACGCCACGCGCCACAAGTCGCCTAAATACTGGCCAAAATGTCTTCATTCTGGCTATGGTTATAAAAGGACTTTCGATAATTACCTCGCTCTGACTTTGCTCTAGGTCAGAGAGAAAATGAAGGTAGAAAGTTTTCTCATCATGCAAAGAGGTTTTAATCATGTGAATCCTCCTCGGACTTTGATTGATACACTTCCATTAACCTGGCAAAATGCACTAGGTAATTGTCGGAGAGCGGTTCAAAATAAGAACCGTCCTCCGCACAAGACAGATTTGGTTCAATGTGGATATGAATCTTAGCCTGGATTTGTAATCTTTTGTTCTTAATTATTGGTAGCATCCTGTCTTCCTTCTTCTAATTCTTCTGTATTTAGCCTTGAAATTGGTTCAAGTCCTCTCTCCACCATGATTCGCCTGTCCAATATCTCCTGAATATCAACTTATCGAATAAATTGAGTGGGTAAACATCATTGGATCATCTGAGAAAACTTGAGTTAAAGTCCCTACATTCAGCTTTATTGTATAATCTAACAAGATGGTAATCATATGGTAAATACTTTCTGGATGTTTTTTACTGCTATCGCGCTCTTCTGGGTTCTCCCGTTTCTGACATCTATTATTTTTCCGGCTACTGTTATCCCTCTCGTGGTCTCCTGGATTATGAATAGAAAAAAGAAGACAGTCCCTTCGATTGGCTGGTTTGTTCTCTTCCTCGTCCTGGGAGGGCTAATTGCCTATTTTTTTTGGATATTTTGTATTCGTGATGTCCTGTACCATGAGTGGGATCCGGGATTTGAAGCTTTCTATTCTTTTTTTGGTCGGGAGCCGATCAGTCTGAACGGACATGGAAGTTGGATTGCCACAGGTTGGAAAGAATAACCAAAAATATAGACAATTCGTGTAAGGTCATAATACTGTAATTATACACTTTGCGAAAACCTTTTTTGAGCGGAAACTGAACGATGCTAGCGATAAATAGAAATGTCCCCTAACCAATTGGTTGAGTTTTTTGTTATTTGTTTCTCTAGTGTTGGGTAGTTTTTTGATTGTTGTATATTCAAATGGTATTTGACAATATTTCCCCTCATTTTTTATCAAAAATTGGTCCCACTAATTGATAATAAAGTGCTAAAAAATTTAAAACAGCATGAGAAATAGAAACAAGAATTAGGTTTGGATAGGATAAATAAATTAACGCATAAATTATTCCTAAAATAAAACCAAAGAATACATTTCTAAGCGAATTTGGATAGATTATGTGCAGATACGCAAAAAGTATGGCGCTAGTTATTACTGTGGTTGCTAACGAAAAATTAGCTGAAAGTAAAACAGGAATTAACAAACCACGATAAACAAATTCTTGGAGGAAGCTCACTACAAGAAATCCATATTGAAAATGAGGCAAAAGAAATGGGCGCTTAACAGTTTTTTGTTTGGTAATTTTTACATAAACAAGCAACACAAGAGTAATAATTATAGTAACTAATGAATAAGGAATAATTCCTTGAGCTAGGTTATCGAATCTAATTCCCAGATAATATGGTGTATAGGAGTGATAAATTATTAAAAATAAAATAAATAAAAACCCAGTTAAATGCGCAATGTAGCGAAATTTATACGGGAAAATTTTAAGTTTAACTAGTAGAATTGGTAAAATTAAGGACGTAATTAAAATCGTTGGGTTCATTGTGAATCTATATTTGAGGCTTTGCTATTTTATCAGGATTTGTAATCAATTCCCTTTTATCATATTACTTATTTATATCAAATATTTAGCCATATAGATACAAAAAAATCCGCTAATTTCAACATTTATGCTGAAGGCGGACTCTTTTGTCTCAGAACGAAGTTCCCGGTGAGGAAAAACCTTCTGAGGTAAAAGTATAATAGCAATATACTATAAGATTGTCAATAGCTATCAAAACTAATCAAAATATATAAAATTATATTGCCCATTTGTATGGTCTACGAGGATTTGTACAGCCCCACGCATAATCTGAAGGATCAGAATTATATGATTTAATGTCACAGCGTGCGAATGGATCAGCAACACAGTATTCTTCTGTATTCACATCATCAGCAAGCAAACATTGGATCACATTACTATTTGTTGCATAATAACTTTTTATTAAGTGTCTTTGTCCAATTGCACAGTAGCCATCACATCCTTTATCCGCAACACAGTAATTAGTACAACCATATTGAATTAATTTATCAGAAGAATTACACGTCCATGGGTATTTTGGGTACTCTGGTTCGAAATCTCTGCAAAGAAGTTCTTCCTCTGTCATGTTTGATTCTTCGTTTCCACCCGAGCCTCCATTTCCAGCATTCTCAACAATATTACCTAGTTCATAATTGCCAAAACAAAAATAACACTCTGACCTATTTTCAAAACATCTCGGGTTAAAATCCCCGTTTTGAGAAAATATCGTAAAGGGGTGTTGTTGATAAGCTTTTGAATGAGGTTGAAAACAGAGCAATAATTCATTATTTATTTCGTTTGTTGTGATGTAAAGTTCTTCAAATTTATCGTTGTTTGCAACAAAATTTTGCTTTAATTCGCCTAGAGAAATGATATTAGCGACTAAAGATTGACCTTGAGAAGATGAAAGCGTAGTTGTTTGAATTGAAGAGTTCCAGGGAACTTTATTTTGACTGATTAAGTATCTGGAGGCAGCATTTGATAATGTTTCAGAAATTTGTATTAAACTTATGTCTCTGCCACGATTTATTTGTTCTATTGGATTAAGAATTACAATAATCGCAATGGAAAGAATTGCAAAAATTGTGAGAACTATTAAAACTTCAATTAATGAAAAGCCTTTAGACATATTATTGTGTAGATGTTGATGCTTCATTTATTGTATTAGTAAATTCTAGTAAATCAGTATTTTCTTTTAATTTGATGCCAGAACTACGGTCGTCGTAGCGCATTTCTGTCATCCATTGATTAACCGACTCTGCCCAACTGCCATCACTTGGTGGGGTATATTTTTTCATGATTTTATAAGGAGTATCCAGGCCAATGTCAATGTAATTCTTTTTTAAGCTTTTGGCTGCTTGCTCAAAGTTAGCTTCAAAACTTGGAAACATTGTTACTGTTTTGCCGTAAACTCCAAAACCTAAACAATTATATGATTCGACAACATTACCGTTTTCATTAAGTGGTCTAGGAGTACTGACACACAAGTTGCTTTCTTGCATTGCAATTGCAGGTAGTAATCTAAAATCTAGATTATATTCATCTGCTAATTCAACAAAAAATTTTCCAAAGTAGTCTTCTGGCACAAGTGGATGATTAAGTCTTCTTACACCAAGTGGTTTTGGAGTGTTGTACCTTTTTAAAAAATTAGCAACAATTACGGCTCGGGCATCTTCTGATTCAGAAATAGTTGTGGCTCCCAAGATTTCTGCGCTATCTTTTGCTCTATTTTCGCGCGCTATCAGAACATTATCTTGATACTTATCTTTTTCAAGAAAAGAAACAATATTTTTTTGATAAAATGTAAATCCAGCTACAGTAGTAAAAATTACTCCGACAGATAATAGACACCAGGCAAATACAAAAAATATAGCTTTCATAATTAATGGGCTTAGTATACCAAATTAAGAGCCAATTGACATTTTAGTCTGGAAATGGTATCCTATAATATAGAATAATTATGAAAAAGTTATTATTTTCTACAGTTTTGATTTGTTTAACACTTCTGCTAAGTGTTGGGTCTGCCCAGGCTTTTGAGGCATCAAAGTTAGGTGTACACATTCTTAGTATTAATGAATTAGATGATGCAAAGAAATTAGTAACTCCTGAGTTAATATCTCCTGAAAATGATGTTCTTGGTGTGAATACTGAAAAAAATGATGAAGTTTGGAATTATGTTACTATTCCACTTACGTTGGATGACGTCACAAGCAAAAAAGAACTTGAGTGGCAGTTGTTTTTTGATAAGGCTAGACAATTAAAAGTCATCCCTATTGTGCGTCTCGCGACTGAATATTCCCCTGAAAATAAATCTTGGTTAGTGCCAAATAAAAAACAAATTATTAATCAAATTAATTTTTTATCAAAATTAAATTGGCCAACTGAGAAAAGATATATTATTGCCTACAATGAGGTTAATCATGCTTCCGAGTGGGGTGGTCGTGTTGATCCTGAGGGATACTCAAATGTTTTGAAGTTTGCAAGTTCGTGGGCTCATACAGAAGAGAAAAATTTTGTAGTTTTGCCGGCGGCAATGGATTTATCAGCTCCAAACAGTCAAAATACTTTAGAGGCCTTTAACTATCTAAATCAAATGTATAATTTGGATCCAGAAATTTTTTCATATATTGATATCTGGAATTCTCACTCATACCCTAACCCAGGCTTTATTAGTTCACCAACGAGTTATGGAAAAAATTCGATGAGAGGCTTCCAATATGAGCTCAACTATTTAAAGTATAAAACTGGTAATGATTATCAGGTTATGATTACTGAAACTGGCTGGAAAGGTACGCTTTCCAATTCTAGATGGCTTGAGTCTTACTACAGTTATTCTATACAACACATTTGGTCAGACGATCGAGTGATAGCGGTGACACCATTTTTGTTAAAAGGATCTCCTGGGCCATTCTCAAATTTTAGTTTTTATGATGAGAATGAGCAACCAACTGCACAGTATAGTGCGTACCAAAATGCAATGAGAAAAGTTGATTCTTAAGTTTTCAAGTGATTGCAATAAGAACAGATACTACAAAAGTATGAGGAAGTATGATAATTTGAGTTGTATCAAAAATTTCATTCTCTCATGAAGACAAAAACTCGTTTAACAATCACCCTTTCTCAAGATTTGCTTCAAAAAGTTGATTTTTTAATTGATGCTCATACCATAAGGAATAGATCTCAGGCAATTGAAAATCTAGTTCGGCAGGGATTAAGTACTGACATCAGATCTGCAGTCATTCTAGCCGGTGGTAAAAAACCAAATAACGATACTCCCTCACTCAAAAAAATAAACGATCAATATGTTCTTTCAATTATGATTGATCAATTGAAGATGTTTGGTATTACCAAAATTGTGGTTTGTGCTGGTAAAAATGAGAAGAAAATTAAAGATATATTTACCGATGGATCTTCAAATGGCGTGACTATTGTATATAGCAGTGAAAAAAAACCACTTGGGAGCGCTGGCGCAATTAAGAATGCTGAAAAATTAATTGGAAACGAATCATTCTTGGTGATTAATGACAGCACACTTACCGATTTAAATTTGGTGGACCTTTTTGAGTTTCACGAAAACGAAGATTCAGTTGCCACAATTTGTGTTAAACCCAGAATGAGTGAAAAAAAATATGGTCAGACTTTTTTGCATGGCAATAAAATTGTTAAATTTCTTGATACATCAGATTATAAAGGTATAAGCATTGTTAATATTGGACTTTATATTTTAAAACCGAAGATATTTGATTTTATTGGAAAAAATAAGTATTTAAGTTTAGAAACTGACATATTTCCTAAGTTAGCTCAAGATAAGGAGTTGAGCGCATTTGTTTTTCAGGGCAATTGGTTTGATATTTCAAAAGATACATCTTACAATTCAGCAATTAAAAATTGGCAAAATTAGTAGCTATCAAAAAGGATTATATGGAAGATTCATTAGCATTGGCACTTTCTCACGCAACTGAAGTTGGTGCGATCGCCGCATCAAGAACAGCAGGTTTTGGTGACAAGAAAAATGCAGATCATGAGGCAGTTGAGGCCATGAGAACTCACTTTAATGGACTAGATTTTAATGGACGAATTGTAATTGGCGAAGGTGAAAGAGACGAAGCGCCAATGCTTTATATTGGAGAAAAATTGGGCTCTGGCAAAGGACTTGCAATCGATATTGCGGTTGATCCTCTTGAAAATACCAATGCCACTGCAGTTTTTGGTCCAGGCGCAATCGCTGTTTTGGCAGCATCAGAAAGAGGTGGTCTTTTTCATGCTCCAGATATGTATATGGACAAATTGGTTGTCCCAGAACAAGCAGCTGGCAAAGTTAACATTGATTGGACGCCTAAGAAAAATTTGACAGTAATCGCCAAAGGATTAAGCCGACATGTCTCAGACTTGGTGATCGTAATTTTAGATAGAGAAAGAAATGAGAAATTAATTGCCGAGGTTAGAGAGGTAGGCGCTCGAGTCAAACTAATCACTGATGGTGACTTAATGCCTGGAGTTGAGGCTTGTATGCGTGGCAGTGGCGTTCATGCCGTAATGGGCATTGGTGCGGCCCCAGAAACAGTAATAACTGCTGTGGCGATGAGGTGTCTGAAAGGTGAGTTGCAGGCTAGGTTCTGGCCAAAAAATGAAGATGAGAAAAAGCGCCTAAAGAAAATGGGCGGAAAACTTGATAAAGTATATACACACAATGATTTAGCTAGTGGAAAAACAGCAATTTTTTGTGCTACCGGAGTTACCCAAGGAAGTATTCTCAAAGGGGTGAGGTTTTTTGGATCTGGTGCTAGGACACACTCTTTGGTTATGTCTACGCAAAGTAAAAAAATTAGATTTATTGACACCACTCACGTTTTGGATCATGAAGCAATTGAATTTAGACTGTAGAATTTAAATATATTTTTTAAAGGAATTATGATAGAAACAAAGAAAATTGATGATTTGGTTTATGCAGCAGTTTTTGGCTCTGAAGCTGAAAAACAAGATGCTAGATTTGAAATTTGGAAACTAGGAAAAGAAAATAACGTTATTTGTGCCTCTATCAATGATTTTTATATGGCTCGTGGTCGTGGTGAGTTGCCAACCGATTTTACAGTGCCAGCAATGAATCTAAGAGGTATGACGTACGATTTAGCATGCAGTATTTTTAGTGTTGCTAAAAAGAATAATGTTGGAGCTTTAATTTTTGAGATTGCACGTTCAGAAATGGGTTATACCGATCAAAATCCTCATGAGTATACAGCTGTTGTGATGGCCGCTGCTTTGCGAGAGGGTTGGTCTGGTCCATTATTTATTCAAGGTGACCATTTTCAAGCTAAAGCTAAGGCAATGGGTGTACCTGCTGATGGTGAGATCGAGGCAATTAAAGATTTAGTAAAACAATCTGTAGATGCTGGTTTTTATAATATAGATATAGATATGTCTACTCTAGTTGATTTAGATGCAACTTCAGTTGCGGATGAGCAAGCTCCAAATATAAAATATTCTTTGGAATTTACAAAACTTATTCGAAGTGTGCAACCAAATGGAATTGAGATTTCTATAGGTGGCGAAATTGGTCATATTGGTGGAAAGAACAGTACGACTGAAGATTTTATGACTTTTATTTCTGGTTTTAATGCTGGTTTGTCTCAAGAAATGACAGGAATTAGCAAAATTAGTGTTGCAACGGGTACTTCTCATGGCGGTATTGTTCTAGCAGATGGGACTTTGGCAAATATTGACGTCGATTTTTCAATTTTGGCAAATATTTCAAAAGTATGTAGAAAAAATTATCAGATTGGCGGTGCAGTGCAACATGGTGCCTCTACTCTCCCCGATGATTTCTTTAGCCAGTTTCCAAAGTCTGAGGCAATTGAAGTACATTTAGCAACCGGATTTCAAAATCTGCAAATGAATCATCATGATTTTTCAAAAGAATTACTTGAAAAAATGTACACTTGGCTTGACGAAAATAAATCTTCAGAAAGAAATGCTGACCAAACTGATGAACAATTTCACTATGAGCTAAGAAAAAAAGCTTGGGGAAAGTTCAAGAAAGAGTGTTGGAACATGGACGTAACTGCAAGAGAATCAATTAAGAAATTGCTGTCAGAAAGAGTTGAATTTTTATTTGGTCAGTTAAACGTGTTCAATACCATGAAAATAGTTGGCAAGTTCATAAAACCAGTTGTAGTTGAGAAAACCAAAGCAGATTTTGCTCCTTGGGGAAGTAAAGTTATTGATGTGATCGGATTGTCAGATTAGATGATTAGATTGTTAAACCAAACTGAAAATTCTTTGTTATAATTCCGGGGAATATGAAAAGAACTTCAGGCCAGGAGTCTGGTCAAGAAAAAACTGGAATTATAGAAAAACTTGCTTCTATTGATGCTACAGTGATTTTGGCAGTTCTAGTGGTTACAATTTCTTTATTGGATTTTTATTCTCATCCAAACGGAGGTGTGGCAGATTTAGAAAGAAGAAAGGCTCTTATTAGCATATTTGGACCTGTAATTAATAGCATTGGTAATTATGGTCTTTCTGCGTCATTAGCAATATCTGCTGTGGTAGCTAAAATTATATTTAATAGGATATTTCATTCGGAGATTACTCAAAAAGTAATTAAACACTTCTATTTGGCTTCCATTGCATCAATCATTGCTTTGAATGCGCTGATAGAAGATTTTCCGGGAAATAATGAACCTGGAAAAGATTTTGTACTAGGTTTGTTAGGAGTTTCAATGGGAGCAATTGTTGCGGAGTTTTATGTAAAAAAGATCGGCGTAGCAAAAAATAAATCCAATAATTAGCCGTTAGCTTGAGTCTACATGGTTATACTTGTATAATGAATCTTGCTAAATTTGTTACAAATTATTTGAGTAACGGAAGGAAAGTATGAAAGGTAAAATCAAAATCACAGTTTTGACCGAAGCTTCCTATAAGGATATTATCAATATTCAAAAAATTGATGGTTGGAGACATGTTTATTATTTAAATGAGAACAGATTGAGAGAGTTATCAAAAAGAGGTGAAGTTTTTTATGGTATGTATCTAGACGGTATTATGATTGGATTTGCAGGAGTTGATGTTGAAATTCGAGCTAGACTACATTTCTTATCAATTGATAATAAGTATCAAAAAAAAGGTTATGGCACACTTTTTGTTAAAGAACTTGTTAAAATAATGAAAACCAAAAACATTAAACAAATGTTTTTTTATGTCGAAGAAGATTCTCCATATACAATATTTTTATCAAAGTTGGGATTCATCAAAGTTGGATTTTATAAAAATAGATTTGGAGATGGTTGGGACGCCGACATTTTTGAATTGAAAATCTGATAGTACTTTTATGAAAAATATTATTTTTGATTTAGATTCGACATTGTCTAAAATTGAAGGCATTGATGAGTTGGCAGTTTTGAAAAATCTTGGAAGTGAAATCGGAAATCTCACTAATTTGGCAATGAATGGAGAGCTTTCTTTAGAGGAAGCATTTATTCAAAGATTGGAGATCATTCAACCAAGTAGATTTGATTTAGAACTTATCAATCAAATGTATCTTGATAATATTACAGATTATGCTGAAGAAGTTATAGATAAACTGAGGTTGAATAATAATATTTTTATTGTTACTGGTGGTTACAAAACTGCTATTCAAAAAATTATTTCGAAACTACAAATTAAGACATATTTTTCAAATAAAATAAATTTTAATGTTGATGGTTCGTTTAAAGAACTAGATAAAAATAGCCCATTATGGAAAACAAACGGAAAGGCTGTAGTTGTTGCAAGCATTAAGGAACAATATCCATTTCCTACGGTAATGATTGGTGATGGCATGAGTGATTTACTCGCAAACGCAGATGAATTTATTTGCTTTTCTGGAATTGTACAAAGAAGCAAAGTGCTTGAGCAGGTAAAGAATTCGATCACTGATCTGAGAGAACTCTTGAATTCTAAATATTCTTTGTTACCCGTAAGTACCCGGAACTATCATACTACGAAAAGCACTCCTTGAAGTTCACATTTACCGACCTTGATAAGGTGTTACCTAGAATAGGCAGGAGAAAAAGCTACAGGAAAAAACAGGTTGGTGTAGTAAAATGAGAATATGAATTTCAACATCAAAGTCCTTAAGGACAAAAAAACAGCAATAGAAGTCGGCAATTTTCTTACAAGTAGAAATGCTTTCGACCAAACCTGGGCACCAGAAGAAAAGGAGCTTGTTATGCAAGCACCTCTAGACAGCTTAAAAAATGAAAACCATTGTTATTGGTACATTGAAGATAATGGTGAAATCATTGCTGCTATGGGCGTACGGGAAAACAAATATGGTAGTGGTGGGTATGTAATAGACGAAGACTATTTAGCTGTACACCAGGACTACAGAAAGCAAGGTATTGCAAACACTATGCTTGCTGAAGTAGAAAAGTTTGTAAAAAAATCTGGTGGTAGGTATATTCACGTTCTGTCTTGTGATATAGACTCATATGCTCCTGCAAGGAAGTTCTACGAACGAAATGGGTACAAAAAAGTTGCTGAAATTCCTGACTATTATGTTCAAGGTGAAGGTAGAATTGACTACCTTAAATCACTAAAGTAGTTTGGCACAGCAGGGAGTCATTCTGATGTCGCAAAAGAAGAAGCTAGAAAATGTAGAGGATATTGCAGAATTTGAGCGTAGCCTGGTGAAGCATTTTTGGAAAAAGATAAAAGACGGTATGCCTGTAACGGTTGAAGACTCCAGGCAGACTGACTCTGCTGACGAGGCTGCTAGGGAGCAACGAATCTCTTTTCAAGCGTTCCAGGAGTTGCATGGCTTCAACCCAAACGATAAGGAAGAAGTCCTGAATCAGTATCGCCAAGGAAACATTAAACAAGCGAAGTACCCGCTGCCCACGGTTATCTTTCCACAGTCGTCAAAAGCTCCACTGGGAGTAAATTATCTCAACGTTAGGGTCACTGCTCAACAGACTAGTGGGTCAAGTGGGACTCGAACCCACGACACCCTGCTTAAGAGGCAGGTGCTCTAACCGACTGAGCTATTGACCCACATTTGTTATTATCAATAACAATGTTGCATTATATCAAGATCAATGAATTTATTCTAGGCATCCTGGAACATGTCGTCGAGCTTCGCTCTCACCTTGTACCCCAGGGCACCTTCTCGGGCTTCGCTCTCACCTTGTACCTCAGGGCACCTTCTCGAGCTTTGCTCTCACCTTGTGGGTCAAAGGTTTTGACCAAGAAGTATTATACAACGAAAAGTATGTACTAGTTTTGACGATCTATGATTTGGATAAGAAGATCAGGAGAATTGGGAATAGGTGGAAATGTAGTAAATAGTGGTTTGTTTATCACCCACTAACTGTTACTATTGAAGATAATTATCAGCTAGTTTGAAGGATTACTTTATGAATAAAACTATGAAGTCTTTTTTGACAATTGGAGTTGGGATATTTTTTCTTACCTCTGTTGGTATGGTAGCAGCTTCTTCATCTACCACTCAGTCAAGTCCGCTATATCCTTTGAAGATGGCAATTGAAGCTGTTACTCTTGCTACTGCTTCTTCAGAAGACAAAGCTCAGGTGCAAGTAGAGCAAGTTGATCAAAGACTAAAGGAATTGGAGATACTCAACACAAGACTTGAAGAACTAGAAAGAAATCAAAAATTAGAGCAAGCTGTCAAACTTAAAGCAGTGGTTGAAGCCACTAAACTAGAGGCACAACAGACTGCGGCTAAAGCCAGAGATAATACAAAAGCAATTTCTAGTCAATCAGAAAGAGATTCAGTGTTGAAGAAATTAGATTCATCAGAAGAAGAGTTGGATGATGAGGACGAAAATGAGCTAGAAGATGAAGATGAGAGTGAGGACGAGAAAGAAGATCGTGAAAGCAATGAGGATAATGGCAAAGATAGAGACTAAATCTGCAAGTTTAGAAATTTAGTTCTTAAACAAGATAGCTAAAATGAATTGATTAACAAACTAATTTTTGCTTGTGCGCCAGGAGGGACTCGAACCCACGACACCTTGTTCCGAAGACAAGTGCTCTAATCCGCTGAGCTACTGGCGCAAATAATCATTTTTTCTTCCTGTATTCTACCACTTATTAATTGTAAATTTCATTGTGTATAGATCACCTACATTGCGCGAGACAAAGACCCATTTTAGATCACTTGATCTTACTTTTTAGACATCAAGGTATTATAATCGTACTTATGAGTACAAAATATTACCCGTTAATTAATAAAGCCTTGAATTTATTTAGGCTTAAGCAAAAGATTGCTTCAAAAGAAGTTCTTAACGAAGATGTTTGTTTTGCTAGTGCTGTTCCTTTTATAACTATTTCTCGCGAACCAGGAAGTGGTGGCGCTCCTATCGCTAAAGCCGTTGCTGAAAAACTTGGTTTCGAATTAGTAGATAAACAGCTCATTGAAGAAATTGCGACATCAACTAAAAAAAGGCGAGAAATAATCAAACAAATTGATGAAAAAGCTAGGACAAGCATTGAGGATATTGTTCATTCTATTTTAAATAAAGAATATGTAGATGACATTCAATATACTGAAGAACTTTTCAAAGTTATTTTGGCATATGCTTGCAAAGGTAAAACTGTGATTCTAGGTAGAGGTGGAAACTTCGTAACACCATTTGCGAGAGGTTTACATGTGAGCATTACCGCTCCATATAAAACCAGAGTTAAAAGAGCAATGGATTATGAAGGTTTTACTAGAATTCAAGCAAAAGAAATTATTGCAAAGGTTGAAAAAGAAAGAAAAGACTTTGTTAGACAATATCTTAAAAAAGACAGTAAAAAAGCTAACTCTTACGATTTAGTGTTGAATACAACTTATTTTCTTGTAGATGAAGCAAGTGATGTTATCATCGAGGCATTTTATCGAAAGTTCGCTGGAAATATCAAACATGGTTCTTTCAAGCCAAAAAATTAACTTAAAAATTACGGGGCGCGTGATAAATAATTGTAATGCAAGCCGGAGTGGCGAAATGGTAGACGCGCACGTTTCAGGTACGTGTGGAGAAATCTATGGAGGTTCGACTCCTCTCTCCGGCACATTTGTAAATTTTGTCACAAATGTGACAAAATTTACAAATTTACTGGTGCGAGTTGAACCGTAGGTGAGAATCACACTTCGAGTCCCCAAAGGGGACACGAGAAATGTATCCAGACACGAAGTAGTCTGGGATAAAGCACTTCAGGTGAAACCTGAGAAATGTATCCAGACACGAAGTAGTCTGGGATACCTCTCTCCGGCACTAGGTAACGCCTATCAAAAAACACTGATTTGTTTTATAATACAAATCTTAATAATTAAAGTTGCCCAGGTGGCGAAATGGTAGACGCGTACGCTTGAGGTGCGTATGGAGAAATCTATGGAGGTTCGACTCCTCTCCTGGGCACATTTGTAAATTTTGTCACAAATGTGACAGAATTTACAAATTTACTGGTGCGAGTTGAACCGTAGGTGAGAATCACACTTCGAGTCCCCAAAGGGGACACGAGAAATGTATCCAGACACGAAGTAGTCTGGGATAAAGCACTTCAGGTGAAACCTGA
>Ga0210058_1000061_pt1 | contig 100490 bp, 70 predicted proteins | sample CryGeymeta201511_FD_183979 | JGI IMG/M metagenome (GOLD analysis project Ga0210058, IMG submission 183979) | Groundwater microbial communities from Crystal Geyser aquifers in Utah, USA - Crystal Geyser metaG 2015-11 (SPAdes) (version 2) | ecosystem: Environmental > Aquatic > Deep subsurface >...
AATGGTTGGGCGCTAAAAGTGCGTGGTGCTTGTTACCAAAACAAATTTACGAACAATAATTTTTTAAATAACGCTTTCGATTTATCGTATAACAGTGAATTAAACGACAATTTTTTCAACAACAATTACTGGAGTGAATATACAGGCTACGATTTGGATAAAAACGGCATTGGAGATGTGCCTTACCGGCCTGTAAAACTGTTTTCGTACATCGTAAATAAAACACCGGAAACCTTAATTTTATTGAGAAGTTTGTTTGTTGACATCATCAATTTTTCCGAAAAAGTTTCACCTGTTTTTACGCCAGATGATTTACTGGACAACAAACCCCTAATGAAAAAAGCAAATGATTGAATTTAAAAATTTACACAAACGATTCGGAAAATTAGTCGTTTTAGATGGTTTAAACCTGGAGATAAAAAAAGGCGGCATTTTTGCCATACTTGGGCCAAACGGCTCGGGAAAAACAACCTTGATCAAATGTTTGCTTGGAATGGTCATTCCAAATAAAGGCGATATCATTTTCGAAAAAAAAACTGTGCTGCGGCAGTGGGCATATCGCAATAACTTAAATTATTTGCCGCAAATAGCCAATTTTCCGCCAAACTTATCGGTGATGGAGTTGATAGAAATGGTAAAAAACCTGCGTCCAAAAACATCAAATTCAGAAGAACTTATTGAGCTTTTTGGACTGAAAACTTCTTTAGATAAAAAGTTGGGAAATTTATCGGGAGGCACAAAACAAAAAGTAAACATTGTGCTCGCGTTTATGTTCGACAGTGATTTAATTGTGTTGGATGAACCCACAAATGGCTTGGATCCAATCGCGCTAATTCATTTAAAAGAAATTATTCAGAAGGAAAAATCCAAAGGAAAAACCATCTTAATCACCACTCACATTATGAGTTTTGTGGAAGAAGTTGCCGATGAAATTGTTTTCCTGCTCGATGGCAAAATTTATTTTAAAGGAACTGTTGATGCGCTTAAAAAGCAAATGAATAACGAAAATTTAGAGCACGCCATTGCCAATTTAATAGCCAAACAATATGCTTAAAATATTAAAATACAGTTTTTACGATTTAATGCGCAGTCGCTGGAGTTATGTGTACTTTATGTTTTATTTACTTCTGGGTTTTGTGCTGTTATTTCTGAACAATGATGTGGATAAAGCCGTCATCACTTTAATGAATATCATCATTGTTCTAACGCCTTTAATCGGAACTATTTTTGGCGTGATGTATTATTACAATTCAAAGGAATTTACCGAATTGCTGCTCGCACAACCCATAAACAGAAGCAAAATTTTTATGGGACAGTATTTGGGAATCTCCATTTCCCTGACCTTGAGTTTGGTTTTGGGACTTGGAATACCGTTTGTTTTGTATGGATTGTTTCAATCTGCCGCAATTTTCAATTTTAGTTTGTTGTTGGTTGTGGGCGCTTTTCTCAATTTTATTTTTGTGGCGCTGTCTTACAACATTGCCCTTTCTACCGAAAATAAAATCAAGGGATTTGGCTATGCCATTTTAATGTGGCTGTTTTTGGCCGTTATTTACGACGGGATTTTTCTAATTTTTCTCGTTCTTTTTAATTCTTATCCCTTGGATAAATTTTCATTGGCGGCAACAATGTTCAATCCAATCGATTTATCACGGATTTTAATTCTATTGAAGTTGGATATTTCCGCATTATTGGGCTACACAGGTGCGGTTTTTAAACAATTTTTTGGCACAAACTTTGGTCTTTTTATAGCACTGGGTCTATTGACAATTTGGATAATACTCCCTGTTTTGCGGATGAATTTGAAAGTTAAAAAGAAAGATTTTTAATTACCGGCTTAACAACTTTAGGATTAAACGCCTTATATTTAATTTTTTAAACTGATAATTGTCATTTAATAGTTTCAAATTACATCTTACCTTTAGGTTTTAACTTAAAATAGTGTATTATGGAAATTAAAAAAAATGCACGCGCAAGATTAGAAAATTATTCTGTTCTATTCTTACAACTTGGTTTAGCACTCGCTTTATTGGTTACTTACTTGGCGTTAAACATCAAATCTTTTGACCGTAGTATCGACATGGCGACTAATTATTTTATGCCCTCTGAAGTTATTGAAGAAATTCCATTAATTCAAAAACCAGAAGAAATTATAACCCCTCAAGCAATGCCTGTTGCACCCGAAATTATAGAGGTTGTAAAAAACAACACCAAAATCGAGGAGGCTATTTTACAATCAACCGAAACAAATGAAAACGTAGCTATTAATCAAATCGTAAAATCAGATAATATTAACGAAGTTGTTGAAGAAGAAGTTGTTGCCGAAGATATTCCCTTTGCCGTAATTGAAGAAGTGCCTGTTTTTCCGGGATGTAAAGGTACAAAAGCCGAAAAAAGAGATTGCTTTAACGCGCAAGTAAATTTGCTAGTTCAAAAAAATTTTAAAAGTAATCTCGCTCAAGATTTAGGTTTAGCGCCCGGAATAAAAAAAATATTTGTACTTTTTACCATCGATAAAAACGGCGATATTGTAAATATAAAAGTCAGAGCGCCACACAAAAGTCTAGAAAACGAAGCCGAACGCGTTATTAAATTACTGCCAAAAATTACCCCCGGTCGTCAGAGAAACCGCGCTGTTAATGTGAGCTATGCCTTGCCGATTGCCTTTAAAGTATTGGAAAATTAATTCTGAAGGTTTCTTGAATTTGCCAATCCAATTCCGATAAGTTTATCATAGCGACTACCAAATTCCGAAAAGTAAACCAATACCGTATAATTGTTTTCGGTTTGATAAAAACTGCCCGAAATGGCATTTAAATTCAAAGTATTTAGACCGCTTTCAACATACTTATAATTATAAAACCCTTGTTTTAAAAGCAATTTGGTTTCATAAACACCAGAAGTTTGATTGTAAGCCATTTTTTGGTCTTCTTGCAATTGCCAGTTGTTAAAATTACCATAAACATAAATCTGATTTTCTGGCTTGAAATCTAGTTGCAAGCTAAAATAAATCCAAGTATAATCGGCTTCGGTAATGGCGGTTTCACCACTCAACGACCTGATTACAAAATTGCCGTCTATATCTGGATAATAAGTGTAGGGTTTATGATTTTGCCCTTCATCGGTATATAAATAGGTGTGATAAAGGTCTTTTAATGCGATTTTAAATATATGATCTGTGGCCGTTCTGATGTTTTTAGTGTCAAAATTTAAAAATTCATTTCCTCCTTCAAACAAAGTTTTATCGGCATACCTATAAATAAGCTGATTGCCGGAATAAAATTGTGGTTTTAAATTGTTAATTGCGGTATTCCAATCGTTATTTTGATATAGGCTTATTTTAATTTCCTCACCTGGATTATTAATTCTAAACGCATGGGCATTCACCGTAAATTCTAAATTTTGGTGTGTGTTAAAATTCGCAATCAACTGGCTTTTATGCACGCTCACACCAACAGTAACTTGCGGGTCATAAACCATAAAACGCCTTGTAAAAACAAGCTCATCTAAGTCGTTTTTAACTTGAATGATATAATTTCCACTAATTTTAAGTTTCGTTTTCTCGTTTGGAAGGTTCATTTGGTAATGGTTATAAGCTTGATAGGTGTTAAACGAACTGCTATAATCTCTAATATTATCGGTCGCAAAGCCATCTATATATTCGGTAGTGGCAATCCTCGAAGGCTCCCAATTGTAATTACAATGTATAATGGTATAGGTATAATTTTTACCGATCGCTTCAAGTTGGTCAAAAGAAAGCACTAAAGACTCACCCAATTTTATAATTGGCGCATAATTGTTAGCGCTTAAAGGTCTTAGTTCAATACTTTTTATGGCTGCCGGTGCGTTATTTTTTTCAAAAGTTTGGGCGTAAACATTTAAATTTAAAAGAATTAGAGTAACTATTAAGTAAAAGATAATTAAGTGGTTTTTCATACAACTTTTTAAGAGGTTTAAAACTAGTAAAAAAACAGTTGTTATTTACAAAACAGTGTTTAAAATAAAGCTAAATTTAAGAATGTTTATCAAGATATTTTTTACCTTTGCGCCACTTATCAAATCTTGTATAATTTAAATGTACTATATGTCAAAAGACATTCATATAAAGAGGGGATTAAACATCCCTTTGCAAGGAGAATCGGTTAAAAAAATAAGTAGTTTCAGCCCCACTACGCATTATGCAATTCAACCACCAGATTTTCATGGTTTAACGCCTAAGTTAGCCGTAAAAGTTGATGATTTGGTCAATGCAGGAGATGTTTTGTTCTTTGATAAAAATCAAGAACAAATCAAATTTACCGCCCCTGTTTCAGGTAAAATTGCCGATATAAAACGAGGTCCGAAACGAAAAATTTTAACCGTTGAAATTTTAGCCACTGCTAAAGTTACCTATAAAGATTTTGGCAAAGCCGATGTCGCTTCCTTAAACCAAGACCAAGTTAAGGCAAAATTGCTTGAAAGCGGTTGCTGGCCTTATATAAAACAACGTCCATACGAAGTTTTTGCCAATCCTAATGTGCAACCTAAGTCCATTTTTATTTCGGCTTATAACACCGTGCCACTTGCGGCCGATTTTGCCTTTGTTTTACAAGACCGAAAAGAAGCCTTTCAAGCGGGAGTTACCGCCTTGTCAAAACTTACAACAGGTAAAGTAAACCTTGGCATTGGCGCAAAAGATGCCGAATTTTTTAGCTTTGTAAAAGACGCTGATGTTTACCAAGTTTTTGGCAATCATCCTGCCGGAAATGTGAGTTTTCAAATTGCAAAAATAGATCCCATTAACCAAGGCGAACACGTTTGGACTGTTAATCCTCAAGATGTTGCCATTATAGGCGACTTGTTTTTAACAGGTCATTACCTAGCAAACCGCATTGTTGGTTTTGCGGGTACCGGCGTTAAAGAGCCTCAATATTACAGCTTACTTACCGGTCAAAACTTAGAAGAATTGTTTACTAAAACCCTTGTTGAAGGTGATTTTAGAATTGTTTCGGGCAATGTGCTTTCGGGTGTTAAAATATTAAAAAATAGTTATTTAAGATATTTTGCCAACACCATTTGTGTGATTCCCGAAGGAAACCATTACGATTTTTTAGGCTGGCATCCCTTTGTGGGAAACAATAAATTGAGTTTGTCTAGAACTTTTTTCTCTTGGTTAACACCAAATAAAAAATACAATTTAGACACCAATTTAAATGGTGAAGAACGCGCTTTGGTGGTAACCGGCGAAATGGAACAAGTTTTTCCAATGGATGTTTATCCAATGCAATTGCTCAAAGCTGCCATGATTGACGATATCGAAAAAATGGAATGTCTTGGCATTTACGAAGTCGCACCCGAAGATTTTGCGTTAATTGATTTTACGAACACTTCTAAACTTGAAGCCCAAACCATTATCCGCCACGCCATGGACGTGATGATAAAGGAAGTAGGTTAATAATTAAGATATTCTATGAAATTTTTAAGAAAAAAATTAGATAATATAAAGCCTAACTTCGAAAGAGGTGGCAAATTTGAAAAATTTGCTCCAGCCTTTTTTGCAATTGACTCTTTTTTGTTTGTGCCTAATCACACAACAAAAACAGGTGCGCACATTAGAGATGGCGTTGATTTAAAACGGGTAATGTATACCGTTATTTTAGCTTTACTACCAGCCTTATTCTTTGGCATGTGGAATGTTGGTTACCAACATTTTTCACAAATAGGTGGCGATTTGTCGTTTTTGCATTTGCTGGGATATGGCGCTACCAAAGTATTGCCAATGGTAATTGTTTCTTATGCCGTAGGTTTAGGAATTGAATTTCTATTTGCCATTAAACGCGGTCACGAAGTTAATGAAGGCTATTTGGTAACCGGTATGTTAATTCCACTTATAATGCCAGTAGAATTGCCTTTATGGATGTTGGCGCTTTCTGTGGCTTTTGCCGTAATTTTAGGCAAAGAAGTTTTTGGAGGTACCGGAATGAATGTGCTTAATCCCGCCTTATTGGCGCGCGCGTTTGCCTTCTTTTCTTATGCTCCTTATATGTCGGGTGACCAAGTTTGGGTTGCCGATGCCGCTAAAGTCGACGCCATTTCGGGCGAAACCATCTTAGGACATTTAGCATCAGGACACGAAATAACTTCACATAGTGTGATGGACATGTTTATGGGTTACATACCCGGTTCTATTGGCGAAACCTCAGTTTTAATGATTTTAATTGGGGCTGCCCTTTTGCTTTATACCGGCGTTGCTAGTTGGCGCATTATGTTAAGTGCAGTTTTGGGCGCATCGGTTATGGGACTAATTTTTAACACCTTTGCGGTAAATCCAATTATGGCATTCCCTTGGTGGCAACAAATGTTGGTTGGCGGATTTGCTTTTGGCGTGGTATTTATGGCTACTGATCCAGTGAGTTCGGCACAAACTACCACCGGTAAATGGATTTACGGATTCTTTATTGGAATATTTGCTATTATGATTCGTGTATTTAATAGTGCCTACCCCGAAGGCGTGATGTTGGCTATTTTGTTGATGAATGTCTTTGCCCCAACCATCGATTATTTTGTAATTCAAGGAAATATTAAACGCCGAAAAAATCGTTTAAAAAAATTAGTTAAAGTCGCTTAATTATGGACAGAAATAGTAACACTTATACCCTTATATTTTCTTCAATATTGGTTATTTTGGTGGCATTGGTTTTGGCTTTTGTAAGCCAATTTACCAAAATTAGGTTTGAAACTAATCAAACTAATGAAAAAATGCAAAACATTTTATCATCTATTGGTGTTGATATTGAAAGAGATCAAGCTGCTAAAGTGTTTAAAGATTATATCAAACAATCCTTAACGCTTAACGCAGATGGTTCTATAAACGAATCTGTTAAAGCTTTTGACGTAGATTTGCATAAAGAAACTAAAAAAGACCCATCAAAACAATTATATCCGCTTTATATCGCCGAGAAAGATGGAAAAAAATTCTATGTAGTGCCACTTTACGGTGCTGGTTTATGGGATGCCATTTGGGGATACATTGCTTTAGATAGTGATAAAAATACCGTTGAAGGAACCACTTTTGATCACAAAGGCGAAACCCCGGGTTTGGGTGCTCAAATCACCGAAAAATGGTTTCAAGCACAATTTCACGGAAAGACAATTTTGAAAGATACCATTGCAGGCTTTAACGAAGACAATTTTGTTTCGGTTAAAACCGTAAAAGGTGGCGCACGTAGCGACGATAACCACGGTGTGGATGCCATTTCTGGGGGCACAAAAACTTCCGATGGTGTAAATGCAATGATTGCTGAGCGTTTATCTCATTATTTAATTTATTTCCAAAAAAATTAATGCTTTAAATTTTAAGTTATGGCAGAAAAAGAATCTATGTTTTCTAAAAGTAATATAAAACTTTTAAAAGACCCCTTAAATGATAATAACCCAATTACGGTTCAGGTTTTAGGAATTTGTTCCGCTTTAGCAGTAACCGTTCAAGTAAAACCAGCCATTGTAATGGCCATTGGCGTTACGGTGGTTGTGGCGTTTAGCAACCTTATTATATCACTGATTCGCAATTTTATCCCAAACAGAATACGTATTATTGTTCAATTAGTTATTGTAGCTGCTTTGGTAATTTTAGTCGATTTAACTTTAAAAGCTTATTCCTATGATATTAGCAAACAACTTTCGGTATTTGTAGGCTTGATTATTACCAACTGTATCGTAATGGGAAGAATTGAGGCTTTTGCCTTAGCTAATAAACCTTGGCCTTCATTTTTAGATGGTATTGGCAACGGCGCTGGCTATGGATTTATCCTTATTGTGGTATCAGTTATTAGAGAACTTTTAGGCTCTGGCAAGTTAATGGGCTTTGAAATATTAGGACATAAAGCAAAAACCATTTCCGAATCTACCGGTCTTTACACCATTGGCTATGAAAATAATGGTTTTATGCTATTAGCGCCAATGGCCTTAATTGTTGTAGGTGTCTTTATTTGGGTGCAACGCTCAATCAATAGTAAATTAATAGAAAAATAATAGAATCCAAAGTGTTATGGAATTAGCAAATATTTTTATTAAAAGCATCTTTATAGACAATATGATTTTTGCCTATTTCTTAGGGATGTGCTCTTTCTTAGCCGTATCAAAATCGGTTAAAACCGCGATAGGACTAGGCGCGGCAGTCATTTTTGTTTTGGCAATTACAGTCCCAATTAACTATTTATTAGATGTTTATATTTTGCGCTCGGGAGCACTAAAATGGTTGGATGCTTCTTATAAAGATATTGACTTGAGTTTTTTAAGTTATATCATGTTTATTGCGGTTATCGCCGGTATGACACAATTAGTTGAGATGGTGGTTGAGCGTTTTTCACCTTCACTATACAGTTCTTTAGGTATTTACCTCCCCTTAATTGCCGTAAACTGTGCCATATTAGGAGGCGCTTTATTTATGCAACAAAAGGATTTTTCAACCATTACCGAATCTATCGTTTTTGGATTAGGCTCAGGTGTTGGTTGGGCTTTAGCCATATTAGCATTAGCATCTATTAGAGAAAAAATATCATATTCAAATATTCCCGCTCCACTAAGAGGCTTAGGCATCACCTTTATTCTAACCGGATTAATGGCCATTGCATTTATGAGCTTTATGGGAATCAAACTTTAATCAAATTTATTAAGCAAACAAATAATGGGACTAATTACAGCAAGTATCGTTGCCACTTTAATTCTTACCATACTTTTAGTAATCATACTATTAGTAGCAAAGGCTAAATTGTTGCCCAGTGGCAACGTTCATATAAAAATTAATGGCGAAAAAAATATAGAAGTCCCTAAAGGCGCTTCTTTATTAAGCACCTTGGGAGAGGCAAAAATTTATTTACCTTCGGCTTGTGGTGGTGGAGGCACTTGCCTGCAATGCAAGTGTAAAGTGCTTTCGGGTGGTGGTGAAATGCTGCCTACCGAAACACCCAATTTTACTCGTAAACAGGCCGCTGATGGCTGGCGTTTGGGTTGCCAAGTTAAGGTTAAAGAAGATATGGAAATTGAGGTGTCAGAAGCAGTTTTTGGCATTAAAAAATGGGAAGCTACCGTGGTTTCTAATTACAATGTGGCCTCATTTATTAAAGAATTTGTAATTGAATTACCCGAAATTATGAATTATAAAGCGGGCGGTTACATTCAAATTGAAATACCGAATTGCGAAATTAACTTTTCAGATATTGATATTACCGCACATCCAGTTGAGCATCCTAACAACCCGGAAAAATTTAAATTAGAGTGGGATAAATTCAAGCTGTGGCCATTGATAATGAAAAACACCAATGAAGTGACCAGAGCTTATTCTATGGCTTCTTATCCAGCCGAAGGAAAGCGTGTGATGTTAAACGTGCGTATTGCAACACCTCCTTTTGACAGAGAAATTGGCGGTTGGGCTAAGGTAAATCCTGGTGTGGCATCGTCTTATATTTTCTCTAGAAAAGCCGGCGATAAAGTAACGGTTTCTGGCCCTTATGGTGAATTCTTTATAAACGATTCTAGTTCTGAAATGCTTTATATTGGTGGTGGTGCAGGTATGGCACCTATGCGTTCTCACTTATACCACTTATTCCAAACTTTAAAAACTGGCAGAACGGTAACTTTTTGGTATGGTGGCCGTTCTAAACGCGAGTTGTTTTATGTTGATCACTTTAAACATTTAGAAAGAAATTTCCCTAACTTTAAGTATTTTATAGCCTTATCCGATCCAGCGCCCGAAGATAACTGGGTAGTTAAAAAAGACGTTAACGACCTTAATGGGGAGGGCTTTACAGGATTTATACATCAAGTGGTAATAGACAATTACCTTTCAAAACACGATGCTCCCGAAGATATTGAATTCTATTTTTGCGGACCTCCATTAATGAGCCAAGCGGTAGTTAAAATGTGTGACGACTTTGGCGTGCCAAAAGAAAATATCCGTTTTGATGACTTTGGAGGTTAAATTGCACCTTTAAACCTTATAAAAGCAGCCCGATATTTAAAAAATATCGGGCTGCTTTTTTTTAAATTGAAACTAAAAATTAAAGGCTATTCCTTTTCCAAAACATTGTTTTCACGATTTACGTCAGCCATTAATTTGATGGGATCTAGCTCAACTTTTTTAATGGTTTTAGAAGCTTGAAAAGAATAAGTAGGATAAACCCAAGCCCAATCGGATAAAATTTTGGCGGATGTAGGTTTGTGCCCATATTGCATGCGAAGCGGAATGTTAAAATCTTCGGTGCTGCCATCCACGTAAGTGATATGCAAATCAAGCGGCATAGGCATTGTGCCGATTCGTTCTAGAGTTACTAGCTTATCATCTACTGATTTTATAGCGTAATCTATCGTGTGTGTAGTATTTACCCACTCATTTAAATACCAGCCCAATTGCAAACCCGAAGTTTTTTCGGCTTCGCGAATGATGCTATTGGGTGTGGGATGTTTCATTTTCCAGTTAGCGTAATAATTTTTTAGCGTGAGCATTAAATTATCCCAACCAATAATAGCCCCTAATTGCGTTAAGAAAATTTCGCCACTAACATAACTGGCAATACTGTAAGCCATATTGGTGTTATAGCGGTCGCCATGGGTGCTCAGGGGCTCTTGTTTTCCTGATTTTACAAGATAATAATAGCTATTATAAGTTCTTGCAAACGGATTTTCTACGGGTGTTGCGCTCATTGCATTTCCAGCCATAGTAGAAATGAATGAGGTAAAACCCTCATCCATCCATGGGTGTTCACTTTCGTTTGTAGCCAAGGCAAATTGAAACCAAGAGTGAGCCATTTCATGGCGCATGGTTCCTGCGATATCCCTAAAATCATCACCACCGGTAATCAAGGTACACATGGCGTATTCCATACCTCCATCACCACCTTGTATAATAGAATATTGATTATAAGGATAAGGTCCTATGGTGTTATTATAATAGGTCATTGTTTTAACGGCATCGTCTTGCATGGCTTTCCAATTGGCGCTAATTTTTGGATCGTTTTTATAAAGAAAATGCAAAGTAGCACCATTGGGCACTTGTTTGGTATCGTGAATGTAGTTTGGGTCGGCTGCCCAAGTAAAGTCGTGAACATTTGGCGCAATAAAATGCCAAGTCAGTTTGTTTCCTTTTTGTTTTTTTAGCTTTTGCGATGGGTCTTGATAACCATGCCCTACTTCTTGCGGATTTTGTAAATAGCCTGTGCCGCCAACCGTGTAGTTTTTATCGAGGTGAAGAGTAACATCAAAATCACCCCAAACACCGTGAAATTCTCGAGCAATATAAGGGTCGGCGTGCCAGCCTTCAAAATCGTATTCTGCTAATTTTGGATACCATTGGCTCATAGATAGGGCTACGCCATCGGCATTATTGCGACCCGAACGGCGGATTTGAATGGGCACTTGTCCTTTAAAAACCATGGTTAAAGTGGTTTGACTATTGGGCTGAATGGGGGTGTTTAAGATCACTTTTAAAACAGTGCCGGTTACCACAAAATCAACCGCTTTTCCATCTTGAAAAAGGCTGATAACTTTTAGAAAGCCAATTTCATTGGGTTGCAATTTTGAGATGCGACTTTGGTAAACCGGATTTTCTTTTGTACCCAAATTTGTAACCATCCGCGAATCAGGATCAACAATGTTTTGTAGCCTAATATCCATTTCGGATCCTGGTTGAAAAGCATTTGGATATAAATGGTAAAATACTTTGTCTAACACCTCGGGAGCATTATTGGTATAAACCAAGGTTTGGGTTCCATCATATTGATAATTTTCTACGTTCATATCAATATCCATAACGTAATTTACGTGCTGTTGCCAATAGGCGCTATTTTGAGATTGCGCAAATGTGAGGACGCTTAACAAGCCTATTAAAGCCAAATGTTTCTTCATGTGATTTTATTTTTAGTTATAAAAAGAAAGGGTAAATATAAAATAGTTACCCTTTTATAGTTGGCAATTATAAAACTTTTTATTTGCCGTTAACCATTTGGTCTGCCATACGCAAAGCATTATAGGCATTCACAATGCGTCCGGAAACCGATAAACTGGCAAAAGGCACTTTTTTATCTTTAGTACCTGGCAATAATACATCTTGTTCTATTTTAATGCCAGAATTCATTAAGATATGTTTTACTTGCGATGCAGATAATTTTGGGTAATAAGAGCGAATTAAAGCGGCAACACCAGCAACTTCGGGCGAAGCCATAGAGGTTCCGTCAAAATATTCATAGCTATTATTTGGGATGGTAGAATAGATTTGAACACCCGGTGCAAAAACATCGACATTAAGTTTGCCGTAATTTGAAAAACTTGCGGGCAGATTTTCGTCAAAACTAGGACTCAAAGCGCCTACGGTTATCATATTGTCGGCAATTTCGGTAATCCAATCGGGAGCGTCATTTGGAAAATTACCCACTTTATCATTGTTTTCACCATCATTACCAGCGGCGTGAACTAAAAGCACGTCTTTGCTGGCAGCATATTTAATGGCATCAAAAACCCACTGGCTTTGTGGTGAATAGCCTTTGCCAAAACTCATATTAATCACTTTTGCGCCATTATCAACGGCATAACGAATGCCATTTGCCACATCTTTATCATATTCATCGCCTTCGGGAACAGTTCTAACGGCCATAATTTTTACATTATGAGCAACGCCATTTATTCCTATGTTGTTATTTCGAATAGCTGCGATAATACCCGAAACGTGTGTGGAATGTTGTTCAATACTTTTATCGCCAATTACGTTGGCATCGCCATAAATTTTAGGTTCGTTTACCTCGTAATTATCGCCTTGCAAGCGACCGTTAAAATCTAAATTATAGTAGTAATTTAACTGTCCGTCAAGGTAATTTTTATAACCCATTAAGCCTTTTATATCAGCACCTCTTTTAAAAATACCGTTTAAAATTAGATTTTTGGCTTTAATAAGTTCCTCGTCACTAGGATTAAAAGCCTCTAAATCTTCGGCGGTTAGGTCTTCTTTATTCAACGCTTTTTTAAGACTATTATAATTGTTTACCAACCTATCAATATAGGTTTTTTGAGGGGTTAGTCCGTTTACTTTGGCGTCAAAAACCTTTATCATTTCTTGATATTGGGCAAAATCTTTTTTATCTGCTTGGGCGATATCTGCTTCGGCTTTGCCATCAAAACGCGGTTTAAATTTTTTGAGCAGACGGGTTAGTTCGATATTTTCGTGAAGGGTTTTTCCTAAAAAATTCCAACCGTGAATGTCATCAACAAAACCATTCTTATCATCGTCTAAGCCATTACCGGCAATTTCTTTTGGATTGGTCCAAACGTTTGCTTGCAAATCTTCGTGTTCAATATCATCGCCCGAATCAACCACACCAACAATGACGATAACGCCTTTTTTATCGGCTAAAAATTGGTAAGCTTTATCAAGACTCAGCCCGGGAATGGTATCGGTCATTAAATCGGCGTGTGCCCAATTTTTTTGTTGGTCTTCGGTTAATGGTAGGTTTTTAGCCGCTAAACTAACGGTGTTGTTTAAGGCTTGTGGCACGGGTGTTTTTGAAACCGAACTACAAGCGGTCATTGCAATGGCAATTGACAGTACAAGTATTGATTTGTAAAAATTCATAGGATTAGATTAATTAAAAATTTCGTTAAAAGTGAACGTATCTTTAAGGCGAACGCCTTTATCGGTATGTTGAATTGTGCAAAGTTGGTTTGCGGCATCGTGTTCTAAAAAGAGGTAATAATTATTGTCGGCGGCCGTGTTTAAAAAGGTAGCTTTTTCGTCCATAGTTAACAACGGTCGCGTGTCATAGCCCATCACATAAGGTAAGGGAATATGGCCAACAGTTGGCAGCAAATCAGCAACATAAACAATGGTTTTATCGCGGTATTTGATATGTGGAATCATCTGTTTATCGGTGTGCCCATCGGCAAAAAAAACGTCAAAACCCAAGGGTGTATTTTTAGAAAAATTTCCACTTGTGGGGAGGTCTAAAAAATTTAACTGCCCGCTCGTTTGCATGGGGTGAATATTTTCTTTTAAAAAGGAGGCTTTTTCGCGCGGATTGGGTTCTGTTGCCCATTTCCAGTGTGCTTTGTTGCTCCAAAACTTGGCATTTTTAAAGGCAGGTTCATAATCGGTATGGGCTTTATTCCATTGAATGCTACCGCCACAATGGTCAAAATGCAAATGGGTTAAAAACACATCGGTAAGGTCATCGCGATGAAAGCCGTATTTTGCTAGCGAACGGTCTAAAGTAAAATCGCCAAACATAAAATAATAGCTAAAAAACTTATCGGGTTGCTTGTTGCCAGTTCCGGTATCAATTAAAATTAAACGATTGCCATCTTCAATTAGCAAACAACGCAACGCCATATCAATCAAATTGTTGCTGTCGGCAGGATTAGTTTTTTGCCATATTGATTTAGGAACAACGCCAAACATAGCGCCCCCATCGAGTTTGAAATTACCTGTTTCTATAGGATAAATTTGCATATTAAAATAAAAAGAAACACAAATATAGTTTTTTTAGTGTCTTTATAGAAACAAAAAACACTATTTGCAAACATTTAACAAATAGTGTTTTTTATTGATGAGGCGACGAGCGGATTCGAACCGCTGTACGAGCTTTTGCAGAGCTCTGCCTAGCCACTCGGCCACGACGCCTTATTTTGAAAGCGCAAATTTAACTAATTTTTTTTGGTGGGCAATTAATAGCGCACAGTATCTTGTTTTTTTTCTAAAAGATAAAACTCGGTTTTGAGTCGCTTGTTTTCTTTACCGGAATTACTACGCATATAATTCAAGTCATAATGCTGATTTAAAATAACTTGATAAGCATTTTTATAAGCACTTGGCAAGGAATCTTGAGTGATTAGTCCAAATTTGCTTAAGCTATTAATTTCGTTTATATCTTCAATGGTTTCAATTGGCTCACCATATTCCCACAGCAATTCGGGAGCGATATAGCCTTTAACAAAAACGGGTATCGCCTGTAGCTCTGACCATTGTTTTAATTGATGGATGCTTTTAAAATTAGGATTGTTGTAAAAGCCTTTTAAAAGTGGTAAGCCTAAAATCATGACGCTGCACATCAAGGCAATACTGGCATAAAAACTTTGTTTGTAATCAGTTTGCCAAAGGGTTTTGATTATATAAATGCCTATCGCCACTAAAACGATGCTAAAAAAGCCATAATTTATAGGGTATTTTTGTACCAGAAAAGGGTATTTTAAAAATCCAACTAGGGGAATCGCAAAGCAAACTAGCGCTAATAATCCAAATCCAAATGTGGCCATAAACTTATCCAATTTTGGTAGCGACTTGGCTTTAACAATCAAATAGTGCACATAAAAGCTGGTGTTAAGCGCTAAGGGAATTAAAACGGGTAGCAAATAGCGCGATTTTTTTTCGGGGATTAGCGACAATAAAATGACGGCACTCATAGTCCAAATCATACTAAAACGGTAGGCTCTTAAATTGATAACACGACTTTTTATAAATGGATACACCAATCCGATAAGGGCAAAAAATGACCACAAGCCCGATTGTGTAAAAAAGCTCCAGTAATAATACCAGGCTCTAACATTGCGGTTGCTCCAGGCCACAGTTTCTTTAGTGGCAATGGTTTTAACGGCTTGAACATCGGTTAGATAAATATAAATTGCCCACCAAGAGCCAATAATAATCGCTAAAATAAGGGCGAAAAAAGCCGGTCTGAGTTGTTTAAAAAAACCTTTAAAATGAAAGCTTAGTGCGTAAGCAAAAATAAAAGGTAAAAATAGGGCGTATAACGAAACAGGACCTTTGCTTAAAAGCGATAAGCCCATAAAAAATCCTGCTAAGAGGGCGTTTTGGTATTGTGGCTTGTTCTTTTTGAGTGTTTTATAAGTATATAAAATAGAAAGTAGCATAAAACTATGCGCAAAAATATCCCATTGTGCCTCGCGACCGGAATAAATAATGTAAAACGAAGTGGCTAAAATAAGGCTGCTAACAAGGGCGTGAAAAGCATCTTTAACCAAGGCATTCACCAATTTGAAACTGGCGAAAATCATGATAATAGCCGAAATAATTGCGGGTAAACGCAAGCCATAAAGATTGGTTGTGCCAAAAAAGTACATTGATAAAGCCGTGAGCCATGTCGGTAGTGGTGGTTTTTCGTAGCGCGGCTCAAGGTTTAAAGTGGTGTGAAGCCAATTGCCGTTGCTAAGCATTTCGCGTGCACTGATAAAATTGCGCGCTTCCATAATGTTTATATAGATCACATCGAGGTTTGATACAAAAAGTAGGGTACAAACCAAAAGCAACCAAAAGGCATAATTTTTAGGCATTTAAAAAGTCTTTTCTCGATTTTTTTAAAATTACACTCACCAAAGCTACATTGCCACCAATGGGCGGATTGATTTTAGAAACGCTCACTTTGGCCTTATCAACCAATTTAATTTCTTTAAAAATTCGGTCTATTATGCGTTTGGCAACCTGCTCTAATAGCTTAGCGCGGATAGCCATTTCTTGTTTTACAATTTTGTTGAGATAAACATAATCAACGGTATCCATTAAATCGTCGGAGTGTGCCGAATGGCTTAAATTGGCTTTAACCGAAACATCTACCCGGTATTCGGAACCTATTTTACCTTCCTCTACCAAACAACCGTGGTAGGCATAAACACGAATATTGCTAACTTTTATACTTCCCAAAATAACACAATAATAGCCTTCGAAAATACAACAAACATTTTAAATGGCAAATGCGAAATTTTTCAATGGTTTTAAAACATGGGTTTGAGTTCGTAACGGTATAAGTAAACCACCACTTTTGTATGAAAAAATTAGCTGTTTATATTTTTTCAAGCTTTATCTATTACATTTAAAATCAGGTCATTTATTTAAAACTTGAAAATTGCAATAAAATGGGTTTTATAAGTTAAAATTCTATAGTTTCAGTAGAATCTGAGACTGTTTAAGTTGTTTAAAAAAACCAAAAATAGCTGAACATTGATTAAAGCAATCCTAAAAATGAGGGATGTAAAAAAATAAACCTGTAACTAAAATAAGTATTTCTAATAAAATACGACGAAAGCATTCAATTCCTAATTTTATAAAAATTAATCAAAAATTACATCTTATGAAAATCCGTGAAGTTTTTATTGTAAGCTCAATATTAATAAGTATTCTTATTGTGAGCATTGCTCAAGTTTGGTCGACTGTTTGGTGGTTTTTACTTTTTATTGGGCCGCTTATTTTACTTGGTTACATGGATCTTTTACAAACCAAACACACCATAAGGAGAAACTTTCCAATTATTGGTCATGGGCGTTTTATATTAGAAAAATTTCGTCCCGAAATTATGCAATATTTTGTTGAAACAGATACCGAAGGGAGTCCTATAAACCGTATGTTTAGAAGTTTGGTTTACCAACGGGCTAAAAATGTAAATGACACAATGGCATTTGGAACCCAAATGGATGTTTATCGTGTGGGCTACGAATTTATGAATCATTCAATATATGCCAAACATGTTGATGTAGAAAAACCTCAACCACGCGTAGTGGTGGGAGGGCCAGATTGCAAACAACCTTATGCAGCAAGTTTGCTAAATATTTCGGCAATGAGCTTTGGCGCTTTGAGTAAAAATGCCGTTATGGCACTCAATAAAGGTGCAAAACTTGGCGGATTTGCTCACAATACTGGCGAAGGCGGTTTGAGTCCTTATCATCTAAAATACGAAGGAGACATTATCTGGCAAATAGGAACCGCTTATTTTGGTTGCCGAAAAGCAGATGGGCGTTTTTGTGAAGATACATTTCAAAAACAAGCACAACTCTCTCAAGTAAAAATGATTGAAATTAAATTATCACAAGGGGCAAAACCTGGACATGGTGGCGTTTTGCCGGCATCAAAAAATACCGAAGAAATTGCGGCTATTCGTCATGTTGAACCTCATACCACGGTGTTATCGCCCCCAACACATGCCGAATTTTCGTCCCCTGAAGGTTTACTTTATTTTATAGAATTATTGCGCAATTTGTCTGGAGGAAAACCTACGGGATTTAAACTTTGTATTGGCAAAAAAGACGAGTTTATAGCTATTTGTAAAGCTATGATAATTACAAATATTAAACCTGATTTTATTACAGTTGATGGAGGAGAAGGTGGCACTGGCGCCGCTCCAGTTGAATTTTCTAATTCACTTGGAATGCCCTTACGCGAAGGCTTAGCATTTGTAAAAGATACTTTAGATGGTTATGATTTGAAAAAAGATATTAAAATTATAGCTTCTGGAAAAATATTCACTGGTTTTCACATTGCTAGAGCAATGGCGTTAGGAGCCGATTTGTGTAACAGCGCACGTGCCATGATGCTCAGTATTGGATGCATCCAAGCGCGTGAGTGCAACAACAACACCTGCCCTGTTGGAGTTGCTACTCAAAACAAGTCTCTAATGAGTGGTTTGGTTGTTGATGAAAAAGCTCCAAGAGTAGCCAATTTTCAGCATGCTACGGTTCATAGTTTCCTTGAATTGGTTGCGGCTGCTGGGTTAGAGTCTCATGAAAATATAAGCCGCAATCATATCAATAGACGTGTTGATATGAACCATATTGTGAGTTATCAAGATATTTACAATGAAGTAAAAACCGGAAGTTTATTAAATTAAAAAGTGATATTTTGAGATACTTTAAAAGCAGGCTTTAAAATACTAGTGGCAATAAAAAGCTGTTTGATGGTAAAAAAAACGGTCTTAAAACGCCTATTTTATTTGGTTATCAAAGCATTTTAGGCTCTAATTTATAAAAAGCATCTTCAGGATATTTTGCCATAAAATGTTCGGCATCTTCAACCATTTTGGTACTTCCGCAAAAAAACGGTACGCGTTGGTGTAGGTGTGAAGGCTTTAACTCTAAAATGCGGTTATAACCATCCGAAGCTTTACCGCCTGCCTGCTCTGCAATATAAGCCATAGGGTTGCACTCGTATAGCAAGCGCAATTTTCCTTCGGGGGCTTTAGAACTGGTCGGATAAATATAGATACCGCCCTTTATCATATTCCGATGAAAATCGGATACCAATGAACCGATATAACGTCCGCTATAGGGGCGATCTTCAACTTCTTCTTGGCAAAATTTTAAATAGTCTTTTACCCCTTGTGGAAAATGAATATAATAGCCCTCGTTTATCGAATAAATACCACCATTATTTGGAAATTTCATATTGGGATGCGATAAATAAAATACGCCAATGGCGGGATTTAAAGTAAAACCATTAACGCCATTTCCGGTTGAATAAACCAACATTGTAGAAGTGCCATATATAACATAACCCGCGGCTACTTGTTGAGTGCCAGGTTGCAAAAAATCTTCCAGTTGAACAGGTGTGCCAATAGGCGTTATGCGTCGATAAATAGAAAAAATTGTTCCCACCGAAACATTGACATCAATATTTGAAGAACCGTCAAGCGGATCCATTAACAACACATATTTATTATCGTGCGATTTGTTTCGACCTTCTATTCTTATAAAGTTTTCTTCCTCTTCGGTGGTGATTCCGCAAACAATTTCTCGGTTTACAAGGGTTTGTTTAAAAACCTCATTGGCATAAACATCTAATTTTTGTTGCGCTTCGCCTTGAACATTACTAACACCGGCAGAGCCTAAAATATCTACCAATCCAGCCTTATTAACCTCGTGGTTTACAACTTTGGCTGCGAGCCTAATAGAATTGATTAAGCGCGATAATTCGCCTGATGAATATTTAAAATCTTCTTGATTACTGATAATAAATTCGCCTAAAGTGTTTGGTTGAAGAGTCATAAGTCAAATAAATTAGTTTTGGTTACAAATATCGTTAAATTTGCACGATTATTTTTTATAAAAAGACGATGATTATAAGAAAAGGGAAAAAAACTGATATGCCACAGGTATTATCTTTAATAAAAGAATTGGCAGCTTTTGAAAAAGAACCAGATGCTGTTGTTGTTACCGTTGATGATTTGATTCGCGATGGTTTTAATAAAAATAAACGCTTTAAAACCTATGTAGCCGATATTAAAGGCGAAATTGTTGGAATGGCTTTGATTTACGATCGCTATTCTACTTGGAAAGGTAGAACCATTCATCTTGAAGATTTAATCGTAAAAAATGATAAGCGCAACTTGGGTATTGGCAAAGCCTTATACCTTAGAGTGATGCATTACGCTTACAAAAAAAAGGTAAAACGTGTTGAATGGGTGGTTTTAGATTGGAATACCACAGCAATCGACTTTTATAAAAATACGGGAGCCACCATTTTAACCGATTGGAATTTGGCTCAATTGGATGAAAATGCTTTAAAAAATTTTATAGATAAAAATTAAATTATGCAAATTTTTAAATTTGGTGGCGCATCGGTTAAAGATGCCGACGGGGTAAAAAACTTGGTACGGGTTTTAAAAAGTGAAGGTTATAAAAACGTGTTATTGGTGGTTTCGGCCATGGGAAAAACAACCAATGCCTTTGAGCAAGTTGTCAAGGCTTATCTTGAAAAGGATGAAAAGCTCGACGACTATTTGTTAGGCGTAAAAACCTATCACACACAACTTATTAATGAACTTTTTGAAGTAAAAAACCACGCCATTTTATTCGAAATAGAACACATGTTTGGTTTGTTAAAAGGTTTTATGCTGGCAAACCGCTCTACAAATTACAGTTTTGTTTACGACCAAATTGTAAGTTTTGGCGAGTTGCTTTCAACCAAAATTATCAGTCAATATTTAAATGAGATAGGTGTTAATAACCAGTGGCTCGATGTGCGACAAGTCATGGTTACTAACGATGAGTATCGCGACGCAAAAGTTGATTGGAACGAAACTAAACACCGCATTACCAGTGCCGTGGCAAAAAACAACTTATATGTAACGCAAGGCTTTTTAGGGGCAACTACCGATAATTTTACTACTACTTTGGGCCGAGAAGGTTCCGATTATACGGCGGCAATTTTTGCCTATTGCCTAAAAGCCAAAAGTGTAACAATATGGAAAGATGTTCCCGGTGTTTTAAATGCCGACCCAAGAGTGTTTTCTGACACTAAACTCCTCACTCAAATATCTTATAAAGAAGCGATAGAAATGGCTTTTTATGGCGCTTCGGTTATCCATCCAAAAACTTTAAAACCTTTAGAAAATGAATCCATTCCGCTTTATGTGAGGTCATTCATTGATTTAAATGCGCCAAGCACTACGGTAAAAAAAGGTAAAGATATCAATCCGGTAACGCCTTGTTATGTAGTTAAAGAACATCAAATTTATCTTCAAATTGCGGCTCTAGATTTTTCATTTATGGTTGAACATAACATCAGCCACCTTTTTGAACGCCTTGATAAACACCGATTAAAGGTAAATTTGATACAAAATTCAGCCTTGAGCTTTAAGGTGTGTGTTGAAGATAAATACAATCATTTTGATTTGTTTTTATCAGAAATTACCGATGATTATAAGGTTGAGTTCTTTAAAGAAGTAACCTTGTTTACCATCCGTCATTTTGATGAACATGCCATTCATAACATTGAAAAAAACAAACAAATCTTACTTGAACAGCGCAGCGAAAATACCATACAGTTCATAGTAAAATAGAATTTGTATATTTGACTTTAATCTAAAACCCCCATGAGCTTAGTTTCGGCAAAAGAAATTGCTAAAGTTTTAAATATTAGTAAGTTTGGATTGTTTGGCAACGCCATTGGCTGGATTATTTTAAATGCTCTTGGGCTTTCTAAACTAAATAGTGTTTACGATAAAACCAAGCATTTAAAAAAAGAAGCTTTTTTAAAGAAGCTGATTGACGAATTTCAAATTAAATTTGAAATACCCGATGAAGACCTTAAACGCATTCCTAAAACAGGTCCTTTTATAACCGTTTCAAACCATCCGCTTGGCGGCATTGACGGCATTTTGCTTTTAAAACTTTTAGGAACCGAGCGTCCCGATTTTAAAATATTAGGCAATTTTATTTTGCTTAAAATTGAGCCCCTAAAAGATTTTGTGCTACCCGTAAACCCTTTCGAAAACAGAAAGGCCGCAAGTTCTAGTTTTACCGGCTTAAAACAAGCCTTAAAACATGTTAACGAAGGAAATGCTTTGGGCGTTTTTCCGGCAGGAGAGGTCTCAACTTACGATGCGGATATGATTATTCAAGATAAACCTTGGGAACTGCCCGCCCTAAAGTTTATTAAACAGGCACAAGTACCTGTATTGCCCATTTATTTTCACGCTAAAAACAGCTTTTTATTCTATCTTTTAGCAAAATTAAGCGACACACTTAGAACAGCTAAACTTCCTTCAGAATTATTGACCCAAAAAAATAGAACTATTAAGGTGAGAATAGGCCGTCCCATACCTGTAGATGAGCAAAATGAACAGAGTGATTTATCAAAGTTTTCCGACTTTTTAAGAATGAAAACCTATATGTTGGCAAATCCATATAAAAGAACGCGCACAAAACTCATAAACACATCTGCTTTAAAATTTCCAACACAGCCAAAAACAATTATCACACCCGTGGCTCGTGAAAAATTGATTCACGAAATAAATCTGTTAAATAACACTGAAAACATCCTTTTAACCAGTAAAAATTACACCGTTTATTTTGCCGATAGCAAACAAATTCCCAATATATTGAGAGAAATTGGCAGACTGCGAGAGGTAACTTTTAGAAGTATTGGCGAAGGCACAAATAAAGCAATTGACCTTGATAAATACGATTCCTATTACAAACACATGTTTTTGTGGGATAATGAAGCAAAATGTATTGTTGGGGCATATAGAATGGGACTTGGAGATGAAATTTATAAAAATTTTGGCATCGATGGATTTTATATAAATGAATTGTTTGGCTTAGAAGTAGAGCTCTACCCAATGTTTAGCAAAACCATTGAAATGGGTCGCGCTTTTGTTATTAAAGAATACCAACAGCGTCCGATGCCCCTGTTTTTACTTTGGAAAGGAATTGTACATGTAACCTTTAGATATCCACATTTAAAATACCTGATGGGAGGCGTTAGTATTAGTAACAAATTCTCAAATTTTACTAAATCTTTGATGGTAGAATTTATGAAATCTAATTACTACGACCCTTATGTGGCGCAATATGTGCATCCTAAAAAAGAATATAAAGTCCGCTTAAAAGATGAACATAAAGATTTTATTTTTGATGCCAGTCAAGCTGATATGAATAAATTCGATAAAATTATTGATGAAATTGAACCCGGCAGTTTGCGATTGCCAGTTTTACTTAAAAAATATGTCAAACAAAACGCCAAATTGGTGGCGTTTAATGTCGATCCAAAATTTAACAATTCTATTGATGGTTTGATGTATATTAGAATAGCCGACCTTCCCGATAGTACGGTTAAGCCCGTTTTAGAAGAAATTCAAGCCGACCTTGAAAAAAGGCTCAGTTTTGAACCCTAAAACCATCCGCGTTTGCCAATTTGATAAATTTGATAAAATTCTTCATCGGTTTTTGTCAGATAAACAATGCCTTCAATGAGCGGAATAATGCCACCAATACCACAAGTAACTATGGTTATCACAATTTGTAATATACCTTCTTTAGTATAGCCTAACACAAATTTATGTATTCCAATTGAGCCAATTAAAATGGCAAGAATCCCGGCTATTAATTTTTTATTTTCGGGTTGTGTTAAGGGGGTTCCATTTTCGTTTACAACATTCATATTTTCTAGAGTTTGATTTTAAAGTGGTTAAATCTATAAAAATTAATTTTGATATAATATAAATTTTACCGGAAATTTTATAGCATCAAATTTTTAAAATCTTAGAGAGGCGAGTCCCTAAAAATGCGTAATTTTGATGTCTTAAAAAAAGTTCAAGTATGTTAATAAAACCAAAAATAGCGGTGTTTGGGGGCGGAAGTTGGGCAACCGCTATCGTAAAAATGCTTTGCGAAAATAACACTAAGGTGGGTTGGTATATGCGAAATGTTGGCACTTTAGAACATATTAAATCGCACCATCACAACCCAAATTATTTAAGCTCAGTTGAATTGCTACCAAAAAAATTGTTTTTATCTAACGATATCAATGAAATGGTTTTGTATGCCGATTATTTAATTTTTGTCATTCCTTCAGCTTTTCTTGAAGAGACCTTAAGCAAACTCACCATTTCATTAAAAAATAAAATTATTTTCTCAGCAATTAAAGGTATAATCCCCTCAACGGGATTAATTGTAGGAGAACATTTTCATCAAAAATACCAAATTCCGAGGGAAAATATTGGCGTTATAACAGGACCTTGTCACGCCGAGGAGGTAGCTTTAGAACGCTTATCTTATTTAACCATAGCAAGTTTAGATAAAGCCAAATCAAATTTTATTGCAAAAAATCTAAAATGTGAGTATATCAATACCAAAACTACTGATGACATTGTAGGTACCGAATATGCCGCCATGCTCAAAAATATTTTTGCCATTGCAGCAGGAATTGCCCACGGATTGCGCTATGGCGATAATTTTCAGTCTGTGTTGATGAGCAACGCCATCCGTGAAATGAAACGCTTTATTAAAAAAGTCCACAAAATGAAGCGCAACATCAATAATTCGGCCTATTTAGGCGATTTGTTAGTTACCGGCTATTCAACTTTTAGTCGTAATCGCACGTTTGGAACCATGATTGGAAAAGGCTATACCGTAAAATCGGCTATGCTCGAAATGAGTATGGTTGCCGAAGGCTATTATGCAACCAAAAGTGCGTTCCTTATCAAACAAAAAAATGACATCAGCACCCCAATAATTGATGCAGTTTACGATATTTTATACGAAGGCAAAGATCCTAAAATCACCTTTCAAAAATTAGCATCTAGGTTAAATTGATACGCTTTAGTTTTGTCTAGACCCGCAAGGTATTTTTTATCCTTATAGGTTATAAACTATCAAAATGCGAAGCCTTAAACACTTGTGTGTTAATAAACTCTAATTCTGATTTCATTACTGATTTATCCCAATTAAAATACTGAGCAAAGGCATCTAGCACAGGAATTTTAATAATTTCAATGTTTTGAATATCAAAGTATAGCCTTCCCGTTCTACGGATAAAAAAATCGAGTGGTTTAACAACCATTTCATTTTTTATGCAAAAATCTAATTCGGCTAAAGCCAAATTTACAATCGGATTTTGATGATTTAATGACTTAAAATGTGTTAAAATAACCTCAGTTTGTTTGCCGTAATTATTTACCAAATAGGAGGCGTCAACTTTCGAAAAACCAAATGCTTTTATTGCAAAATAGACATGATTTTGGTAAGTGAGAACGGCATTGTAATTTTTAAAAATCCCTCCAGTTAAGTTAATATTTTCGGTTTGAACCGGATTGAAGATTTTTTCTAAACGATGTTTATATTTTTTGCAAACCAAATCGGTGGTGCGTTCAGCCATTTTGCGATAACCGGTTAATTTACCTCCGGCAATTGAAATAAGTCCGCTATCCGATACAAATAATTCATCTTTACGCGACAGTTCTTCAGCCGATTTTCCCTCAACGTGAATTAAAGGGCGCACGCCAGCCCAACTTGATTTCACATCTTCAAGACCTAAATTTATTGAAGGAAACATTTGATTTACGGCGCTTATCAAATAAAGTGCGTCGGTGGTGGTAACCTCAATAGATTCTTTATTGAGTTGGTAATTGGTGTCGGTGGTACCTATATAAGTATAATTTCCACGCGGAATGGCAAACATCATCCGTCCATCGGGAACGTCAAAATATAAGGCTTGTTTTATTGGTAATTTTTCTTGATTAAAAACCAGATGAACGCCTTTGGTAAGATGTAAATGTTTGCTGGTTTTAGGTTCGTCTTTCAATCGCAAATCGTCAACCCAAGGTCCGGCGGCGTTCACAACATATTTTGCGTTGATATTAAAAGTGTTATTTGTAAGCTTGTCTTGAGCTTCAATGCCACAAACATAATTGTTGTGGTAAATAAATTTTGTAGCCTTACAATAATTTAGTGCTAAAGCACGATAATTGAGGGCTGTTTTCAATACTTCTATCGTCAATCGTGCATCATCGGTGCGGTATTCGGCATAATAGCCAGCCCCTTCTAAAATTGATTCAGGCAATAATGGCTCTAAGGCTAGTGTTTCGGCTTTGTTGAGCATGCGGCGTTTATCATCGCCCTTAACTTTTGCTAAAACATCGTAGATTTTTAAACCAATTGAAGTAAGCCATTTGCCATAAGTTCCGTTTTCAATAATGGGCAAAAGCATTTTTTCAGGGACTACCAAATGGGGGGCGAGTTTATGAACAATGGCGCGTTCGGCGCCCACTTCTTTAACCAACCAAAAATCAAATTGTTTTAAATAGCGCAGGCCACCGTGAATGAGTTTGGTAGATTTACTACTCGTTCCCGAAGCAAAATCGTTTTTTTCAACGAGCGCAACGCTCATGCCTCTCGAGGCGGCATCTAGTGCGATGCCAGCACCTGTAATTCCTCCGCCAATAATAAGCAAATCAAATTCGGTTGTTTTTAATTGCTCAGTTATTTGGTTTCTGTTTAAAGAAGAGAAGTTATTATTCATAGTTTAGTTGTGACACACCCCCTAACCCCTCTCAAGAGGGGAGTTTGGCAGGGGATTTTTTAAAGTTTAAATTTTTAGCATTAGTCTGTTTTTTGCTTTTCAATATGTTATAAATCAGCATTTTTTAGTTTAGTTGTGACACACCCCCTAACCCCTCTCAAGAAGGGCGTTTAGCAAGGGATTTTTTAAAGGTTAAATTTTTAGCATTAGTCTGTTTTTTGCTTTTCAATATGTTATAAATCAGCATTTTTTAGTTTAGTTGTGACACACCCCCCAACCCCTCTCAAGAAGGGGCGTTTAGCAAGGGATTTTTTAAAGGTTAAATTTTTAGCATTAGTCTGTTTTTTGCTTTTCAATATGTTATAAATCAGCATTTTTTAGTTTAGTTGTGACACACCCCCCAACCCCTCTCAAGAGGGGAGTTTGGCAAGGGATTTTTATAGCCGGATTTTTAATAAATAGCTTTAATGAGTCTTTCAAAATTTAAATAATTAGTCCGAATCTATTCCCCTCTTAAGAGGGGTTAGGGGTGTGTTTTTGATTAGTTTGTATAAGGTTCACTTTCACATTTAAAATTTGAATAATTAGTCCGAATCTATTCCCCTCTTGAGAGGGGTTAGGGGTGTGTTTTTGATTAGTTTGTATAAGGTTCACTTTCACATTTAAAATTTGAATAATTAGTCCGAATCTATTCCCCTCTTGAGAGGGGTTAGGGGTGTGTCATTAATATGTTCAGTTTTATGCTTTTCCTTTTCAAATTCGAAAATAAAATACTCAATAGCCCTTAAAACATTTTCCATATCATGCAGAACCTGATAATCACTAAAACGTAAAATTGTAATACCATGTTTTTTCATTTCTGCAGTTTTTTTGATGTCTTTATTAAAGACTTCAAGCAATTCGTGAGAATAACCGTCAACTTCTATTCCCAACATTAATTCATTACAAAAAAAATCTAGAATATAATTATCAATTGGCTTCTGACGATGAAAATCGTAACCATACATTTGTTTATTTTTAAGTTTTAGCCATAATATTATTTCAGACTTAGTGGAATTATTGCGTAAATTCCTTGCTAACTCTTTTAACTTTGGATTATATGGTATAATTCTTCGCTTGTTCATGACGTACGCTTATTTCTTTCAATATTCTAGTTTAGTATAAGATTATTTAGGTAATATGTTTATTATCATTATTTAGTTTAGTTGTGACACACCCCCTAACCCCTCTCAAGAGGGAGTTTGGCAAGGGATTTTTTAAAGGTTAAATTTTTAGCATTAGTCTGTTTTTTATTTTTCAATATGTTATAAATCAGCATTTTTTAGTTTAGTTGTGACACACCCCCTAACCCCTCTCAAGAGGGGAGTTTAGCAAGGGATTTTTTAAAGGTTAAATTTTTAGCATTAGTCTGTTTTTTGCTTTTCAATATGTTATAAATCAGCATTTTTTAGTTTAGTTGTGACACACCCCCTAACCCCTCTCAAGAGGGAGTTTGGCAAGGGATTTTTTAAAGGTTAAATTTTTAGCATTAGTCTGTTTTTTATTTTTCAATATGTTATAAATCATCATTTTTTAGTTTAGTTGTGACACACCCCTAACCCCTCTCAAGAGGGGAGTTTGGCAAGGGATTTTTATAGCCGGATTTTTAATAAATAGCTTTAATGAGTCTTTCAAAATTTAAATAATTAGTCCGAATCTATTCCCCTCTTGAGAGGGGTTAGGGGTGTGTTTTAAGACGCCTCCCAATTCATAGTTCTTGAAACTGCTTTTTGCCAACCTTTATAAAGGCGTTCTATTTTATCTTTATCAAAACACGGTTTAAATTCTTTATTGATGATTCTATTTTTTAAGATGTCTTCTTTTTTCCAAATTCCCACGCCAATTCCGGCAAGGTAAGCAGCCCCTAAAGCGGTAGATTCAATGACTTCTGGGCGTTCGACTGGAGTTTGTAAAATATCTGCTTGAAATTGCATCAAAAAATTATTCGCGCAAGCGCCCCCATCTACTTTTAATGCTTTAAGTTTAACACCAGAATCTTCTTGCATGGCGTTTAGAATATCTTTAGTTTGATAGGCTAACGATTCTAATGTAGCTCTTATAATATGGGTATTGCCGGTATCTCGATTTAAGCCGAAAATAGCACCACGTGCATACATATCCCAATAAGGAGCCCCCAAACCTACAAATGCAGGAACTACATAAACAGGTGTTTCGTCGGTTACTTGTTGGGCTAAATGTTCTGAATCTGACGCTTTTTCAATCAATTTTAAGCCATCGCGTAACCACTGAATGGCAGCGCCGGCAATAAATACGCTTCCTTCGAGGGCGTAATAGACTTTATCATCTAAACCCCAAGCGATGGTAGTTAACAAGCCTTTTTTTGAATATTGCAGTTTTTTTCCGGTATTCATCAGCATAAAGCAGCCAGTTCCGTAGGTGTTTTTGGCTTGACCTTTTTTAAAGCAAGCTTGTCCAAAAAGGGCGGCTTGTTGGTCGCCGGCAATGCCCGCAATGGGAATGTCAACGCCATTTATTTGATGGTAGCCAAAAATTCCACTCGACGGTTTTACTTCGGGCAACATATTTTTAGGAATGTCAAGTGCTTTGCATAAAGTATCGTCCCAAACCAAGGATTTTATGTTGAAAAGCATTGTTCGCGAAGCATTAGAATAATCGGTTGCATGAACTTTTCCCTTAGTGAGATTCCAAAGCAACCATGTATCTACGGTGCCAAATAACAAGTCGCCTTTTAGGGCTTTTGCCTTAGCGCCTGCAACGTGTTCTAACAGCCATTTTATCTTGGTAGCCGAAAAATAAGCGTCAATTACCAAACCTGTATGCTCCTTGACGTATGGTTCTAAGCCATTATCTTTTAATTTTTTGCAGATATCAGCTGTGCGCTTATCTTGCCAAACGATGGCGTTATAAATGGGAATACCTGTAATTTTATCCCAAACAATGGTAGTTTCTCTTTGATTGGTAATGCCAATTGCGGCAATATTTTTTGCTTCTAAATTGTTTCTAGAAACCAAGGTTTCGAGGGTTTTTAGTTGGGAATTTAAGATGTCGTTCGGGCGGTGTTCTACCCAACCTGATTTTGGAAAGCATTGCTCAAATTCCTGCTGAACGATGTCTACAATTTGACCCTGAATGTCAAACAAAACCGACCTTGAGCTGGTGGTTCCTTGGTCTAAAGCGATGATGTATGTTTTCGACATAATTTTATGATTTCACATTCTTATAAACGGCTGTCCCCAAAACGATTAGTGCGAGACTTAAAACAATCCAATACATTGTTAAAAACTCATTTTTATAGAGCATTTGGTAGGCTGATGCGCCTATTAATCCACCTAAAATTGGTCCTGCAATCGGAATTAAAGCATAACCCCAATCGGAGGTTCCTTTTCCTTTTATAGGCATCAAAAAATGGGCTAATCGTGGACCAAAATCACGCGCGGGATTAATAGCAAATCCTGTTGTACCTCCTAATGACAAACCTATTGCTATTATAAGTACGCCAATAACAAGTGGATTTAATCCTTCTGTAAAATTATTTGTGCCAATAAAAAGCAAGGCAAAAATGAGAATGGCAGTAGCCAACATTTCGTTAATGAAATTGTTGAGCAAACTTCTTATTGCTGGTCCTGTACAAAAAACTGCCAATTTGGCTCCTTGATCTTCTGTTTTTGACCAAAGGGGCATATAAAAAATCCATACGATAATACCTCCTGTAAAAGCACCGAAAATTTGTGATAAAATATAACCTGGCACTTTTGCCCAAGGGAATTCGCCTACAAAAGCCAAACTTAATGTAACTGCTGGGTTAAGGTGTGCGCCACTGATACTTCCCACCGCATAAATGGCAAAAGCTACCCCAAAACCCCAAGCCGCACAAATGGTGAGCCAACCGGCATTTTCGGATTTTGAATGTTTTAAAACAGCGCCAGCAACTACGCCACCGCCAAATAAGATTAAGAGAAAAGTTCCAATGAACTCGGCTAAATAAATTGACATAAAGCAAGGATTAAAATTATAGAGCCAATGTACTATTTATTTTCAAATATTTTTGTTTCAGGATAAAAGGCTAACCAAGCAAAGGCAAAATGATTGCCATGAGGCTCTATGGAGAGTTGTTTGCCTTTAAACTTACCTTCAAAACAATAACCCATAATATCCCATTTTGAATGGGTTAAATCGTCTTGAAAACCATTGATAATCTTGTTAAAATGCAATTCTTTACCTTCTAATATGCGACTAAATACGGTAACTGTTCCAACATCTTTCGAGTCTTTAATAAGAGATTTATCCATCACACTTACCGTGCCTGATTGGTAAAAAATCACCACTTTAGCATCATTAAAGTGATCGTTTATGACACCTTTTTTGGCTGCGATACTAAATGGATAGACCTTGTATTCTCCTTTACTTTTAACATCGACTAGGCGCTCCATGGCCGGTAATTTAGTACTGACTTTTGAGGCTTCAAAAAACCTTGACATTGGTTTATCTTTACTGTCATAGTCAACGTAAGGGTTATTTCCATAAAATTTTTCAGCATCGGCAATAGCTGTTTTTTTGGATAAAATTTGACCCATTGGATAGCGCATAAAAAACTCATCAACCGAAACAATTAACGACGGAATAACTTTGAGTTGTGCGCCTGAATAGTTGCCAACAATGCCATCGCCGGTAAGTTGTTGCCACAAACTTTCGGTTGTGGTGTCCATCATTACCATATCGCTGTTGCGAAGCATTCCCGAAACTTCAAATACCAAAGTTTCTTGTTTGCTTTTATTAGTGATAGTTCTATTAAAAACGACCCCCGAATTACACAAAGGACAATAGGTTGCCAAAATAGGGACGCCCCCTAAATCATCATTAACCATTTCATGAATGGTGAGCATATTGAGTGGAAATGCTTTTGATTCGCCATTGATGCTTACAGCAATGACAGGTTCTTTACCAAAAAACATGTTTTGAGCCTCTTGTTTTCCAACGTATTTTGGAAAATCTATTTTAGGAAAAGAACCTTTTGGCAAAACGATTTGTATTTCTGAAAGAGGAACACTGTGTTTTTTAATATCGGTTTTCCAAGTGAATGGCAAATTTTTTGTGTTTTGGAATTGTGCAAATGAGCCTGTTAATACCAGTAAAAATAGGCTTAGAATTAGTGTTTTTTTTGAAATCATGAGCTTTGTTTTTAATAAGTAGTTTTAAACGGGGATATTAATTTATAGGTTCTATTCTAACACGCGTTCCACTAAAATCGGCATTGCCGGTCAAGGCATCTATTCGATTTGTATCGGTTAAATCATTAAGACTAACACCCGCATTTTTTTGAGCTATACTGAGTTTTGTTTCTTTGCGGTGATGACCCCAGCCGTGCGGAATACTCACCACACCGCGTTTTATCTTTGAAGTGGTTTCTATTTCAATAGTTAGGCTTCCAACATTGGAACTTACACATGCCTTTTGGCCGTTAAACAATTTTAATATTTTTGCATCATCAGAATTGATTAATAAAGTACAGCGATTTTTACCTTTAGAAAGGCGTTCACTGTTGTGCATCCAAGAATTGTTTGAACGCAATTGCCGCCTGCCGATGAGGTAAAACGGATAAGTTTTATTGGCTTTAACCGACAAAATTTTATCTAAACGTTTTAAATCGGCAACGAGTAAATCAGGGGTCAAATCAATTTTTTTGTCAGAAGTAAACAAACGGTCAGGCAATTGAGGCTTTAAATTGCCAAAATCGATGCCGTGGGGATGTTTAAGCAATTCCTTTACGGATAGTTTTGGTTCGTTATAATAGCTAAATTGTAACAGATAATCAAGAGTTTGCTCTAAATTTAAAGGATTTTCTTTACCACTCAAGCGCGCGGTGAGGGCCTTAAAAATTTCCCAATCATGTCGTTGATTAGGTTCTTTTTCAAAAAGCGCGGGGGCATAAGCCACTGTATTTTTGATGGCAAATTGATGAAATACCAAGTCGTAAATTGAAGTTTCTAGTCCGGTTGTGGGTGGCAGAATAATATTAGCGTGTTTTGTAGTTTCGTTCAGGTAAATATCAATGGCTACCATAAATTCCAAGCTTTCAAGTGCTTGTTCAAGTTTTGTTCCGTTTGGTGTTGATAAAACTGGATTTCCGGCAATGCTTACCAATGCTTTAACCTGGCCATTTCCGGGTGTAAGAATTTCATCTGCTAAGGCAACAACAGGAAATTCACCTGTAAATTCCGGTAGTTTATCAACGCGCGTTTGACGTTTGTTAAAGCTACCTGTTTTGCCCGTTTGTTTGGCACTTCCCACCACATCAATGGCAGGCAGAGTAAACAAAGCGCCTCCAATGGCGTCGAGATTGCCCGTAATGCAGTTCAAACAGTTCACGAGCCACTGACAAAGTCCGCCAAAAGCTTGCATTGAAAGTCCTACACGTCCATAGCAAACCGCTGTTTTTGAAGTCGCAAATTGGCACGCCAAATCGCTTATGACTTTAGCCGATAAGCCAACGGCTTCACTAATGCGTTCAGGCGTGTAATGTTTGGTAATTATTTGCAAATTTTCATAGCCTTTTAAGATGGTTTTTAAATGTTTAGGTTGCGCTAAGTGTTTATCAAAAATAACTTGAATGAGCGCCAAAAGCAGCAAGGCATCACTTCCCGGATTTACGGCATAATAGTCGTCGGCAATTTGAGCAGTTTCGGTTAACCTCGGGTCAACTACGGCCACTTTTCCGCCCCGTTTTTGGATGGCTTTTAGGCGGTTTGAAAAATCGGGAGCGGTCATAATGCTGCCATTAGATACGGCGGGATTTCCTCCCATAATAAGCATAAAATCGGTGCGGTCGATGTCGGGAATTGGAAACATTAAATAATGTCCGAACATCATTAAAGAAGCAAAATGATGCGGCAATTGGTCAACCGATGTTGCCGAATAACGTTGTGTTGATGCGATACTTTTAATAAAATCGGACGAAAAAAGCATCGTACCAATATTGTGAACACTCGGATTGCCCTGGTATGTTGCAACGGAATCTTGACCATATTTTTTTTGAATGTCGCGCAAATTATGTGCTACTTCATCAAAAGCATCTTCCCAAGAAAGCGCAATCCAACCCGATTTAGTGCGTTTAATAGGCGTTTTTAAACGGTCTTTATCGAAGTGTAAATCTTCTAAGGCGGTGGCTTTTGGGCAAATATGTCCACGACTTAAAACGGCGGCCTTATCACCTTTAATTGAAATGAGCTTTTGGTTTTGATGTGTGATTTCTAAGCCACACATGGCCTCGCATAAATTGCAAGTACGGTAATGTTTTTGAGCAGCCTCCATCATTGAACAGTTTTACAAGCAATGAGTCCGCCAAATTCTAAAGCAAGTGTTCTATCAGTGGCAATTTTTTGATAATCAGGATTAGAAACCATTGCAAAAAAGTGATCAACCGAGGGATATTCAACTAAAAAAATTAACTGTGCTTGATGATTTTCATTGCCAATTAAGGTGGTGTGAACTTGTCCCCTCCAAAGGAGTTTTGCACCCGATTTTTCAACAAAAGGTTGGGCGTTTTTGAGATATTGCGCATAAACAGCTGCGCCACTTTCGCCAGAGCTGGTCTGGTTTTTAAATTTTAAAATGTTGACCATCACCAAAGGTGTGTTTTTTGGATAGGTTTGTAGTTGCGCCAGTTGTTCGGGAGTGGGGTGGATTTGATTTGTAAGCATAGCCAGTTTAGTTTAAGTTGAAGCCTTTTAGTGTAAAAAAGTGAAAATTTCTTACAGATGTAGGTTTCCAAATGTAATAAAAAATACAACAAATCAATTGGCATACAAATTTATAATTGTTGGGTAAAATGCATTAGAGCCCATTTTTTGAGAAGATGATAAAACCGATACGACAAAGGGCATGCACCTAAGGCGCTACAAAGGGCACGCAACATTGGTTAAATCAATTTGTAAAAACCGTACGCATTTTTTTAGCTCCGTAGGAGCGACCTGTTTGTAGAAAAAACAACCGCAAACCAATAGAAGCTCCGTAGGAGCGTACCGTTTGTATCGACCAAAAATGAATATTATTTAAAAATTTCGACCGGATTTAAGATAGAATCTATCGGTTGTCCATCTTCAGGGATAGCGGGAATAGCTAAAGAATCAATAGCGGTTGAATCTCGGGTAGTAGTATCTCGCCTCATAATAGTGTGACAGCTATATGGTCTTGAGATTTTTTCCTTTGGTTTTGTAGGAAATTTGCCGCGGTATTGTTTTAAACTTTTATCCTTTAAAACCTGCTCCATAAATAGCGCATAAATAGGCAAAGCGGTTCTGCTCCCTTCGCCATAAGCATTAGTTCTAAAATGTACGCTTCGTTGTTCGCCGCCAACCCAAGCGCCGCCAATCAAATTTTTTGTAACCCCAACAAACCAAGCATCGGAATGGTTAGAAGAGGTTCCGGTTTTACCACCAAAATCGGTGTTGTATTTAAACAAATCCCATTCCCATAGTGCTTGCGTAATTCCTCCTGGTTCGGTCATTCCGCCTTTGAGCATTTCGGTCATCAGCCAAGCTGCTTCAAAAGGAATGACTTGTTTTTGTTCAGTATTAGCCTCGTAAATAACGATTCCATTTTTATCTTCAATTTTGCTGACAATTATTGGATCGTGATATAATCCTTCATTAACAACTGTGCCGTAAGCGTTTACTAATTCTAGTAATGAAACATCAGAGGTTCCCAAGCTTGTGGATGGAATGTGTTCAAGCGGTGTTTTTATTCCCAATAAATGGGCATATTTAATGACTTCATCAATACCAACTTCTTGGGCAACTTGAACAGCAACTGAATTAATTGAGCAAGCAAAAGCATATTTTAAGGTCATTGGATCTGATAAAAATGTTCTAGTGTTATTTCTTGGCGACCAACTTTTTGGCAGGCCTTTTTCAATATAATTCCAGGTAACAGGCTTGTCGGTCATAAGGTCGCAAGGAGATTTTCCATTCATAATGGCGGCGGTATAATCAAACAACTTGAAGGTTGAGCCTGGTTGGCGTTTTGATTGTGCCACTTTATCATACTGCCAAAATTTAAAGCTTATATCGCCAACCCAAGCTTTTACATTTCCGGTATTGGGTTCCATTGACACAAAGCCACTGTGCATAATATTATTCATATAGCGGATGGAGTCCATCACGCTAAAGCTGGTATCTTTTTCACCTTTATTATAATCGTAAACAACGGTGCGATGAGGAATGTTTAAATATTTAAAAATTGAATCGGTGTTGCCATCAAACTTATCTTCGAGATTTTTATAGGGGATGGTACTTTTTGCTAGGCCTTCAATAAAGCCTTTTATTTCGATATGGTTTTCATCCTGCCAAGGATTTTGTCCACGCCAATGGTCAAAAAATCGGCGTTGAACGGCATGCATTTGTTTTTTAACAGCCTGTTCAGCATATTTTTGCATGCGAGAATCGATGGTCACATAAATTTTAAATCCATCGGAATAGATATCGTAATCATTAGCTTCTGCCCAATCTTTAAGGTATTTAGCAAGATAAGCGCGAAAATGAAGGGCTTCTCCATCATCATATTGCTCAACGCTAAAATTTAATGAAATGGGTATTTTTTTTATTGAATCACATTGTTGTTGTGTGAGGATTTTTTGTGCAACCAAATTTTGCAAAACCAAATCGCGTCGCTCTTTTGAACGTACCGGATGTAATTTAGGGTTATAGGTGCTGGTAGCTTTTAAAAGTCCTACCAAAACAGCTGATTGCTCATAATTTAGCTGACGTGGTTTAATTTTAAAATAGGTTTTTGCCGCGGTTCCAATTCCGTAAGCATTGTTACCAAAATCTACTGTGTTAAAATACATGGTAAGTATTTCATTCTTAGAATAAAATATTTCAATTTTTACTGCCGAAGTCCATTCTTTGGTTTTCATTATTAATAACTTAACACCAGGAATGTATCCAAAAAGGCCTCTTGAATATTGTCCACGTGTTTTATACATATTTTTTACAAGCTGCTGGGTGAGAGTGCTTGCGCCACGAGCATTGCCGTGCATCATATCTTTTAGGGCTGCAAAAACACCTTTAACATCAATTCCGTGATGTTGGTAAAATCGTTTATCTTCGGTGGCTATCAATGTTTTAATAATTATTGGCGAAAGCTCTTCAAATTTGACAGACATACGGTTTTCACGAAAATATTTTCCGATCACTTTGCCATCATCGCTAATAATTACAGAAGCATTGCTCTGTTTAGGATGGCTTATAGCATAAACGCTTGGTGACTTGCCAAAAAGCCATAAAAAATTGATATCGACAAGAAATAAAAATAGCATAAACAAGACAAAACTTGTAATCGCTACATTTCCTATTTTGCGATACCAAACAAGGCCTTGGTAGCGTTGCATTCGGGTTTTACGCCACTCAAAAAACTTGCCCAACCAAAATTTGATTAGGGTAATAAAAATGAGCGTTTGTATTAGGATATATCCCCAAATTTTAGATAATATAACTTTAAATTTAGCCATCTTATAATTCTAATTATGCCGGCAAAAATAATGCAAAAGATTAACAAGGTCGAAAATTAATAGCTTTTATAATTTGTCAAAATTTAGAATGCCATTATTTTTTATTCTAAAACTTCATAAACTGCTTAATCCACTTTAGTTTAAAAGCGGTATGTGGATAATATTTTAAAGGTAATTCTAGCCAAGTGGGTTTGTCGAGAACACTTTTATAATGGGTAAAGCATTTAAAGCCGGTTTCACCGTGATAAGCGCCCATGCCGCTAGAACCTACGCCACCAAAGGGTAATTTAGTATTGGTAATGTGCATAACGGCATCGTTTATTGCCCCACCGCCAAATGAAATGGCATTTAAAATTTCTTTTTTATAGGATTGGTTATTGGTAAACACATAACACGACAAGGGTTTTGCTAAACTGTTTACTTTATCAATGGCATTTTTTAAGGTGTCATAAGCTATAACCGGAAGAATGGGTCCAAAAATTTCTTCTTGCATCACGGCGTCTTCAAAAGTAACATTTTGTAAAAGGGTAGGTTCAATATACCGATTTTCAACCTCTATTTTTCCACCAAAGAAGATTTTTTTTGGGTCGAGCAATTGTTTTAGGCGCGTCACATTTCGGTCATTGATAATCTGAACATAATTGTCATTTTTTAATGAAAATTGTTCTTTTAAAATTTCGGCTTTAGCCAAGGTTAAAAATTCTTTTGCAATTGATTGATGAACCAAAATATAATCGGGAGCGATGCAAGTTTGCCCAGCATTTAAAAATTTTGCCCAAATTAGACGCTTTACCGCCATTTTTAAGTGGCAATCTTCGGTGATAAAAGCAGGACTTTTTCCGCCCAATTCTAAAGTTACGGGGGTGAGGTTTTTGGCAGCTGCTTGATAGACAATTTTGCCCACTTGTGTGCTTCCGGTAAAGAAAATTTTATCGAATTTTTGATTGAGCAATTCAGTTGTTTCGCTAACGCCGCCTTCAATAACTTTAAGGTAATTAGCATCAAAATTTTCATTGATTAATTTTGCCATTAACGCACTCGTACCTTTTGACAGCTCACTTGGTTTTATAATCACAGTATTTCCTGCGGCTATGGCAGCAACCACGGGCGCTAAGGTTAATTGATAAGGATAATTCCAAGCGCCAATAACCAAGCAAACACCTAAAGGCTCGGGAATAATATAGCTTTTTGCAGGAAAATTGAGAAAATTTGTACCGACTCTCTTAGCGCTTCCCCAAGTTTTAAGATGCTGGCATGCCTCTTTAAGATCGTGATAAACTAAAGCCAGTTCGCTTGTAAAAGTCTCGAATGCCGATTTTTTAAAATCCTTATAAATTACGTCGTAAAGCGCTTGTTCATTAGCTTTTATAATTTGTTCTAATTTTTTTAATTGTTCTAAACGAAAAACCAGATTTTTAGTGGTATGCGTATTGAAAAACTGACGTTGATTCATCACAATTTGATACATAATTCACAAGTATTTAAAGGTTAAAGATACTTTAAAAGTGGGAAAAAATTAGCGGTTTTTTTGGCTGAATTTTTTTGCCTGATAAAAAAAGAAATAAGCCAATGCAATTAAAAAGACAAAAGGCAATAATTCGCCAATAAAAAGGCCAATTGCATAGTTGTTATCGGGAGCCGATTTTAATTTCTTTTCAATAGCAACTTGCTGTAAAAATGCGCCAATAAAAGCAAATTTAACTAACATGGCGATTTGAATTTTTTAAGCGCTTGTTTGGTTTCATCTGATAAAGCCAACTTTCCGCTAATGGCGGCGCGTTCAAGCAATAAAATTTGCCAGTGAGAGGTGTTTTGCCAAAAGACTTTTTTTAGTTCAGCTAAAGCCAAGATGTGATAAGTTGATAGGTTTTTAGTAAAAGTAACTAATGCAGCATCTAAGGCTTTTAAAGTAGGAAAAACTTCGGCATATAAGCCCTTTTCTTTCGCCCAATGTGCACTTTTCCAAGTTGTTGCCAATAAGCAAAGTTCGCTAAAAGCAGCTAAGCCTATCTTGCGAGAAACGGCAGGTTCAATAACAAAAGGACCGATGCCAATACTTAGTTCTGATAGTTTTATAGAGGCACTTTCGGTTGCAAAAGTAAAATCGCAAGCCGCAATTATTCCAACACCCCCACCAACAGCCTTGCCTTGAATGCGTCCGATTATTAATTTTGAACACAAACGCATCGCGTTAAGCAAATGGGCAAAACCAGAAAAAAAGGCAATACTTTCTTCTTGATTTTTAAGGGCTAAAAGTTCATCAAAAGAAGCGCCAGCACAAAAAGTTTTAGCACCACCACTTTGCAAAATAATAATTTTAACTTCTGCATTTTTATCTAATAACTGAATGGTGTTGATAAGTTTATGTAATAAAACACTTGGAAGGGCATTGCTTTGATGATGGCTAAATTGCAGATTGGCGATTCCATTTTTTATGCTAAGGTCAAGGCTTCCATCAATCATTGTTAGGGATTTAAATCATCTAAACTGGCGTTATAAGTGCTCACATCTTTATTGATAATGCGCATTAAACCTTGTAAAACCTTGCCTGGGCCGACTTCAATAAATTCGGTACCGCCATCTTTTATCATTTGCTGAATGGTTTGACTCCAGCGGACAGGGGCGGTTAATTGAAGGATTAAATTCTTTTTTATTTCACTAGGATTGGTAATAGCACTAGCAGTAACATTTTGATAAATAGGGCATATAGGTTTTAAAAAAGTGGTATTTTCAATAGCCGATGCCAATTCTTCGCGTGCGGGTTCCATTAAAGGCGAATGAAAAGCGCCACCAACTTTTAAAACTAAGGCGCGACGCGCACCGCGTGCAGTCAGGGCTTCGCAGGCTTTATTTATAGCGTCAATTTCTCCTGAAATTACCAATTGCCCTGGGCAGTTATAGTTTGCAGCGACCACAATGCCATCAATTTCGGCACAGGTTTTTTCAACGGTTTTATCATCTAATCCTAAAACAGCCGCCATTGTTGAGGGTTTTAATTCGCAGGCTTTTTGCATCGCTAAAGCGCGTTGGTAAACCAAACGCAATCCGTCTTCAAGAGTCAGGGTTTTATTAGCAACTAAAGCCGAAAATTCACCAAGTGAATGACCAGCAACCATTTCTGGTTTAAAATAGGGACCCAAAACACGCGCTAATACTACAGAATGTAAAAAAATGGCGGGTTGTGTAACCTTGGTTTGTTTTAAATCTTCTAAGGAACCTTCAAACATGATTTCGGTTAATGGAAACTCTAAAATGCTATTGGCTTTTTCGAATAGTTCTTGAGCTAAAACGGAGTTTTCGTATAAATCGAAACCCATACCGACTTGCTGAGAGCCTTGCCCCGGAAATAAATATGCTTTCATTAATTTGGTTTAATATGTCGCAAAAATAGAAAAATCTTTAGATTATATTCTTTTTTATATTTTTTGATGTTTCAATTTAAAATCAGCATCACAGATGTGTTTTAGTTTCACCAAAGATACTTAATGTCAACTACTTTAATTGGTCTTTATTTATGAAACAAAATTTTTAAGGTAAAGGATTGTGTTTTTGAATTAAATATTAAAATTCACTTCATCGGGAGGTGTTAAGTTGTTGATTTTGTGATGGAATATTTTTGGCAATAAACTCAAGCCATAAAGATAAGAAGCGTTCATCCAGCCAAAACCCTCGCGAGTAATGTATTTAAAGTTGGTTCCCACATTGCCATATTCGGCAAAAACCTTATGACTAGCCAAAACAACGTCGTATTTTTCGGGAATTGTTCCGTTATAATTCACGGCGTTTTTGGTAATCATCCATAACCAGCGATACATTATTGCGTAAGCTTCTTGTTTTAGGTTGTAATTGAGCAAGCCTTTCCACAGCAACATTTGATGAGGAGCCCAACCATTTGGGTAATCCCATTGTCGGGAAAGCCCGTTAACAGAAAAGGCCTCTTCCGATTCTTTTGTGCTACCGGCAACGCCTCCTAAAAAAGTCATTTTTGAAAGATTGGATTTAATCATTTGGCTGGCTCTTTCGGGAGTTACCATTTTGGCCCAAAGTGGCAATAATCCAATTGGTGAGTCAAAGGCTTTTTGGGTTTTGGTAACAAAATTATAGTCGTAATAGATTTTAGCTTCTTCATTCCATAAGTAGCGGTTCATTAATTCTTTGCGGATTGTGGCTTTGTTTAGCCAATAAGCTTCGTTTAAAATCCGCTTATCGGATAAAACGAAAGAATCGTTGAAATAGGTTTTAATAAAAAAGGCAAAGTCTAATTCGTATTGATATAAAAAAGTATTGAGATCGGCTGGATTTAAATGTGCACAATCGCCTTCAATGCGATAGGACGTATCGTGCCCACTTTCGCGCACAGAGCGGTCGTGCACAAAATAAGCGTCGAGTTCGGCATTTGTGATTTCACGTTTGTAGTATTTTTTTTCAAAGGCTTGAACCGTCATTTTTGCCTTTTTAGCAAAAGGGGCTAAAAGGGCGTGATAATGCCCGGGTTCAGTTTCGGGCGTAATGCCAATACCTTCGGCTAAATAGCGATTTAGACCATTATTGGTTAAGCGTTTACCTTTTTGCATCCAAACGGTTTCATATTCTTTTATGGCTGTTTTTAGATGCGATGCCAACCAATTTATATCGTTATTTTTAGGGTCTTTTTCGAGTAATTCTCTAATTAAAGCGGTATAAAAAGGTGGTTGTGTTCGCGAGAGGTAGTAGGTGCGGTTGGCGTTTAAAATTTTGCCGTAATGTTCAATTTCATATTGAAAATTATCAGCCATAGCTTTTGCCAGTAAGGCTTTATCAGATAGCAATAAACCGATGGATTCAAAATAACTATCCCAGCCGTACATTTCGTTAAATCGTCCACCCGGCACAACAAAAGGAACGCCACTAACCACGCCATTTTTTTCTTCCAGTTTAAGGCTTAAAATGCCGGGTTTGTCGTTTAAAGAGTTTACGTAATTTGGGCTTATGGTTTTGGGGAGTTTGATAACCTTAAGATTTGAGGTTTCAATTTCTTTAAAATAGCGATAGGCTTTAGCATCTGTATAGGGCACGTAAATTCTGTGGACTGATGAAGCTGATTTTTCGTCAAACAGAATTGTTTTTAAATTCTCAATGTCAATACGGCGTGTAAGCCCATCCCAGTAATGGTTTTTAATCATATTGGTAAACCGTTCGACCGGTTTTTGGGTGATGTTATCTGTATTGATAATAACGCTTTCACAATTTCTTTCTTGGGCTAAAACAAGCTCCTGCAAAAGATTGGAAAGGTGATAAGTGCCTTTTACGGTAAAGGTTTTTAGGGTTTGCGTGTCTTTGATAATAAACAATTTTGGACCTTTATCTTCGATGGTAATTTTAGAATCACCATCGGTATCTTCCTGATTTAGTAAATTATTTAAAGTTGTTTTGATATTAACTTTTAACTGCATTTTTTTTAATGGTTTTATGAAATAATTGTAGGGCAATAAGCAGTAAAAGCATCGGAATTAAAGAAAAATAAAAGGCGGTTTGTCCACTAAAATAGTCAAAAACGTGACCCGTAATTATGGAACCGGTTGTGCCGCCTAAAGCTGAAAAAACAACAATTAAACCAGACATTGAGCCGTGCATGTGTTTAGGCAGTGAACTCAAAATAACCGAATTGATGGCCGGATAAATAGGTGCTAAAAAGAGTCCCATAATTGGAAACAAGTAGGCCACAAAAGGCGCTTTAAACCAAGTCATATTTTCGCTGACAGGAATATTTTGGGTTAAGGGTAAAACAATTAAAACGATAGAGCCAGCCATTATAATACAAAAACTTACCACATATATCCAATGAATTTTTTTTAAGGCAAAACCAGATATAAATCGGCCAATAGCTATGGCACCTGCGAGTACAGCTCCCGCCTGAATACCCATACTGGCAGGGACTTTTAAAATGCTTTGGTAAAATGTAGGCGTCCAAGTTTGAAAACTTTGTTCAATTAAAACATATAAAAAGACGCATAAAATAAAAATTAAAACCAAGGGTAATGCAACCATTTTTAGCATTTCAATAAAATCTTCACGCAAGGGACGGTCAGATATTTTAGCTTCATGTTCATCGAGTTTTGCAAAGGAAAGAAACAAGAGTGCAAGCATGCTCAAAACTCCTAAAATATAATAAACATTGAGCCATTGTTCAGATTTTGGATTGGCATCATCTATAAATAAACTAAACAACACGTTGCCCGATAAAACCCCAACCATAAAAAAGCCTTCTAATAAGCTCATAAAGCTAGAATGTTCTTTTTCATTGGCAGTAACCAATCCTATGGTGGCAAATACGCTTACTTTAATTAAAGCAAAAGAGACGCCAACCATAAAAAATTGGACTTTAAAAAACCAAAAATTATCGGCAAAAGGCATAACAAATGATGAGATAATAACCAATATTAAGGCGATAATCATTGATTTTTTATAACCAATTTTAGGAATAAAAGAGGCGAGTAAAAACGAAAATATGGCAATGGGCAAATCTTTAAAACCCTCTAAAATGCTGGCGGCCGATTTGGTGATTTCAAAATTGCGTTGCACTTGTAAAATAACGGTTCCAACGCTGTTTAACAAAATGGCAAACACAAAATAATTGAGAAAAAGTGAAATTTTGATACCCAGATTTTTCATAAGAAGCGGTTTTTTGCAACTAGGAGGTTTGTTTCTAATTGAGCTTAAGTTTTCAAATGTAAAAAATAATTTGGGTTTTGTGATATAAACTAAAAGTTAGGCAAGGTTTAAATTGTTTATGAGAGCTACGGTTTAACGTTGAAATAGGCATTAGAAGTTTCGAAAACGGTTTTGTAAAACAGCAGACTTTAAATTTTATAAAAACAATCGAGCGCTATTTGCGCTTTTAGCCAAAATCAGGCACAATTTAAATGCCATAAAAAAAATATAAAACCATTGAAATTTTATAAAACTATTAGTTTGAGTATCTTTGAAACGAATCTAAATTAACAGTTTGAAAAAGAGAATCCTTTACACCATTATTTTTATTATCTCCATTTTTGGATTGCTAATTATTCAATATCAATACTTAACCATTGGTTTAAACCTAGCAAAGGTGCAGTTTAATCAAAATATTGGAAAATCAGTAAAAGACATACAATTAGATTTAAGCACAAAAAATCAGCTTACCTTTTTAGTAGGTAAAGCCATAACCAACGACGACACCTATTTTAAAGCCAATTTGGATAGCGTAAGGGAAGCTTCCAGTTATTTTCTCAAAGATTTTTTAGAGTCTAAGCTTTTAGAAAACGGCATTAAAACCGAATTTTCGTATAAACTTTATGTAAAAGACACCACGCTTTATATAAATTCTGCCAATTTTATGGATCAAAGAGCTAAATTAAAAAAATACCCTGTTCAGTTAAGGGGCTATTTGCCGGCACTAATTCATAAAAATATCATTCTAGAATTGCAGTTTACTAAAATAAACGACTATTTTTTGTTGCAACTTAGTGGACTCACCATTCCGAGTCTTATTTTTATAACGGCAATTATTTTAGTGGTTATTTGGGTTTTAAGATCTTTTTATTGGCAACAACGCATCATTACTAGAACCAACGATTTTATCAACAATTTGACACACGAACTTAAAACACCTGTTTTTTCAATTGGGTTGGCAACAAAAATGCTTCAACAAAAACAAGATGAAGAGAGCAAAACCTATTTAGAAATTATTAAAAATCAAAATGACAGACTAAAAGAACACATCGAAAAAGTGCTCCAATTAGCAAATTTAGACAACCACAATCAAGATATAACGCTAACAGAAACCGATTTTTATCCCTATCTCAATAAGTTGTGTAATGAGTTTAAGCAGTTGGCAACAATGGAAATGGTTGCTTTTAATTTTGAAATAAAGGCCAAAAAATTAATGTTAAGATGCGATGCGATGCATCTGTCAAATGCTATAAATAACTTGCTAGATAATGCCAAAAAATACCACAAAGAATCATCCAAAATTAGCCTCCTCGCAGAAATAAAGAATAAAAAATTACACATTAGCGTGAATGATAATGGTATTGGCATTGAAAAGAAAGACCAAAAAAATGTCTTTAAAAAGCATTTCAGGGTATCTTTCGGTAATTTATATACGGTAAAAGGCTATGGATTAGGTTTATATTATGTAAAAAAAATTATTACCTTGCATAAAGGAAGCATAGACTTAGAAAGTAAAATTAACGAGGGAACTAAAATCACCCTAAGCATTCCAATCCTAATTTAAATGATAGAAAAATACAAATTGCTTTTGGTTGAAGATGATGAAGCTTTGGGATACCTTTTAACCGAGTATCTCAAAATGAATAATTTTATGGTTTTATGGACTAAAAACGGAAAGGATGCCTTAGAAATACTTTTAAAAAATAAATTTGATTTATGTATTTTAGATGTGATGATGCCCGACATGGATGGCTATAGCTTAGCTGAACAAATTAACCAAAACAAAATTGCCATACCCTTTTTATTCCTTACCGCGCGCTCATTAAAGATTGATGTTTTAAAGGGTTTTTCACTAGGAGCCGTTGACTATATTAGAAAACCCATTGATGAAGAGGAATTAGTGGTAAGATTAAATAGCCTGCTCGGAATTTTAAAAAAAACCAAACAAAATGTCGAAAAGGTGTTTAAAATTGGTGCATACAGCTATGCTCCTTTAAATTATGAACTTAAAATTAATGATGAAAAACGGCAGTTAACCGAAAGAGAGAGTGAACTGCTTTTATACCTTTTAAAAAATAAAAACAACATTAGCCGTCACAAAGATATTTTAGAAAAACTTTGGGGAAAATATGATTATTTTAATCAAAAAAGTTTGAATGTTTTTATTACGCGTTTGCGAAAATACTTGTCAAAAGATACGACTATAAAAATAGAAAACATCCACAATCAGGGGTTTATACTCACCATTGCCGATGAATAGGATTGATTATATTTTCGCTGCTTGACTTAAAATAAGCTTCAATTTTTGAATTTATCTCATTAGGTTTTTTAATCTACTGAATAAAGCAAAATAATATATCGATATTCGCTATAAAATTCTTAAAAACCGCCATTTAAATTTAAGAATAAATCAATTAAAATTTTCACAATCATCGAAAACGGTTTCGTGTATTAGAAGGCATCAAATATCATCTAATATAGATGTTAAATTTTATATAATCAAGCAATTAAGAGCAAATCACCCCTAAAACAATTAACCTATTATTAATACCGTATTAACTTTTTATTAATAAATCTACCACAGACATTGTACAAATTATTTTTTTGTATCTATATTTGCTAAGCGGTTAAGGTGATTTCTTAGAGAGCGAGAAATTATTAGACGGCAAACAATTTAACCTATTTTAATCTTTATTAATACACTAAAATTTGTAAAACATGAAAAAATTTGTACTTAAAAAATTTTTATTTTTGGTATCGATGCTTTTTGGTGGTGTAATGATGGCACAAACAGTAACTGGAACAGTTACTGAAACTTCAGGACCCCTTCCAGGAGTAAATGTGGCAGTAAAAGGCACAGACAATGGCACAACTACCGACTTTGACGGAAAATACACTTTGTCCAAACTAAAACAAAACGACGTTATTGTTTTTAGTTATTTGGGTTATAAGAGTAAAGAAGTTAGCTACACTGGTCAAGCTACAATTAATGTAGTGATGGATGCCGAATCACAAACTTTAAATGAAGTTGTGATTATTGGTTATGGTAGCACTACCAAAAAAGATGCAACAGGCGCTGTTGATGCCGTTAATTCAGAAGACTTTAATAAAGGTTCTGTTGTTTCTCCAGAACAATTATTACAAGGTAAATCGGCTGGTGTGCAAATTACACAATCAAGTGGCGAACCAGGAGCGGGTATTAATATAAGAATACGCGGTACTTCTTCAGTACGTTCTAATAACAACCCACTTTTTGTGGTTGATGGTGTGCCATTACCAGGAGGTGGAACAACACCTGGTGGTAGCGACAATGGATTTGGATCTAGCGCCGCAAAAAACCCACTAAACTTTTTAAACCCAAGTGATATTAAAAGTATCAGCATCTTAAAAGACGCTTCTGCTACCGCTATTTATGGTTCAAGAGGAGCCAATGGTGTAATTATCATTACTACTAAAGATGGTAAAGGAAAAGTAGGTGACCAATTTGAGTTTTCATCATCTGTAAGTACTGCAAAAGCAGCCGAAAGATATGATTTATTAAATGCAACTGATTTCTTATCGGCCGTAACACAATTTGGTGGAGATGCTGCCGCTCAAGATAAAGGATTTAATACCGATTGGCAAGATGTTGTTTTGAGAACAGCTATTTCACAAGAACAGAATTTCTCTTATGCTCGTAGCTATGATAAAGGCTCTGTAAGAGCATCAGTAGGTTATGGAACCATTCAAGGAATTATTGAAAACTCAGAATTAGAAAGAATTACCGGTCGTTTAAATTTATCTCATCGCTTGATGAAAGATAAATTAAAATTAAACTTGCAATTAACATTGTCAAGAGTTAACGACGATTCACCTTCTATCAGTGATAACGCCGGTTTTCAAGGCGATTTACTTGGAGCAGCTTATTCAGCTAACCCAACTTGGAGTTCAGCCGTTGATTTTGTTCCAGGTGGTTCAAACTTAAACCCATCTCAAATGTTAGCTTACATTCAAAGTAAAACAAATACTAACCGCTCTTTGTTAAATTTTACGGCCGATTATGATTTTACTAAAGATTTAAATGCTAAAATTACCCTTGGAAATGATGACTCACAATCATTTAGAGGCTCAGCAATCTCTTCATTAATAACTGGTTTCAATAATGGTACCGGAGGCAATGGACGTGGTTCTGTTAATAATATCAACGTAAAATCACAATTATTAGAATTTACGTTAAACTACAAAAAAGATTTTGCCAATTCAAAATTAACCGCTTTAGCCGGTTTCTCTTATCAAGAATTCAAAAATAAAGGTAGAAATGTTACTGGTTGGGGCTTTAGCACTAATAATTTAGATGCTATGGTTGATAATTTAAAATCATCAGCCGGTAAAATTCAATCGGGTATTACAGGTAGTTTTCAACAATATGGCTATGATGCCGATGGCTTATTTGTAAACCGTTTATTTCCCGCTATTGTTACTGATAACCTTGCAGCGCCTTCAGGTTTAACGGTTGCATCAATTGCAGGAGATACTTTTAATAATACCGATGAATTACAATCGTTTTTTGGTCGTGTAAATTATTCTATTGCCGATAAATATTTGTTTACTGCTACCGTTAGAGCAGATGGTTCTTCAAAATTTGGACCTAAAAATCAATATGGTTACTTTCCTTCAGCAGCCTTTGCTTGGCAATTAGGTGATGAAGATTTTGTTTCAGATGCTTTTTCTACCCTAAAAATGCGTATAGGGTGGGGTATTACAGGAAACCAAGATGGGGTTGGTTATGGTAATTTTATTAGAAGAGAACGTTTCTCAGGTATTGGAATTGATAATGGCGGTAACATTAACCCTCCAGGTACTTCGGTGGTTTCATTTGCAAACCCAGATTTAAAATGGGAACAAACAAATCAAGTGAACGTAGGTATTGATTTTGGATTTAATAACGATCGTTTAAACGGTACTTTAGATTATTATCATAAAGACACTAAAGATTTCTTATTACAAACTACTGCCGCACAACCTTCACCTCAGCCATTTTTCTTTACTAATGTTGATGCAGATATCATCAATCAAGGTGTTGAATTCGCTCTAAATTATGATGTAATAAAAGGAGACGAAACCAATTGGAATGTAGGCTTTAATATTGCTTATAATGACAATGAAGTTAAGAATTTTGCTGGTCAAATTCCTTTTGGTCAAATATTTGGACAAGGTTTATCTGGCGCATTTGCTCAATTGTTAGCAGAAGGTCAACCCTTATTTTCATTCTTTTTAAGAGATTTTCAAGGCTATGATGCCAATGGACAACAAATTGGTGACGTTCAAAAATTTGTAAACAAAAGCGCCATCCCTAAAGTTAATTTAGGTATTACCTCAACTTACAAGTATAAAAACTGGGACGCTTCAGTATCTTTAACCGGTCAATATGGTCATTACATCTATAACAATACCGCTAATGCATTTTTTACCGCAGGTAGTATTGGCAATGCCCGAAACGTAACTCGTGACGTTTTGACAAGTGGTGAAGCTAGCAATAACGCACCCGACGTTTCAACCAGATTTTTAGAAAAAGGCGATTTCTTGAGATTACAAAACTTAACCATTGGTTATAACTTTAAATTACGTGAAGAGAGTCATTTAAAATCTTTGAGATTTTCAGTAACTGGTCAAAATTTATTTGTAATCACTTCTTACAGTGGATTAGATCCTGAAGTAAATACCTCAAATGTACTTAACAACGTGCCTTCATTAGGTGTTGACTACACTTCATTCCCAACGCCAAGAACTTATACCTTTGGTTTAAATGCAACATTCTAAAAATACTTATATTATGAAAAACAATAATTTAAAAAAACAATTCTTATTCGCTACTGCGATGTTGATGTTTGCTGTTTCTTGTACAGATTTGAACATTAGCCCAACAGATTCAGTATTTGCTGGAGATTCGTCTGGCTCATTTACTGGCGTAACAAATCCTGGAGCTGCATTGAATGACCTTTACAATGGTATATATGGTCAAATAGGTAATCAAGCAAACTTGTTTGCCCTTAACGAAGTTACAACCGACGAGTTGGTAGTGCCAACCCGTGGAACTGACTGGGGTGATAATGGTGTTTGGAGAGATTTACATGCTCATAACTGGTCGCCAATTCACAGTCAAGTTTTAGACACTTGGAATGCCTTAAATCAAACTATTTTTAACGCCGGTTTGATTATCGATTCACGTAGCGCCGCTGCTCCTCAAGTAGTTGCCGAAGCTAAATTTTTAAGAGCTTTTGCTATGTTTTGGGTAATGGATATGTATGGACAAGTTCCAACTAGAACACCTGATGAAGGCCCTTCTGTTAATCCAACCGTTTTGTCAAGAGCCGAAGCTTTTGCACAAGTTGATAAAGATTTAACCGAAGCACTTGCTGCTTTACCAACTACAAGTTCAGCTGGCGATACAAAAAGAGCCTCAAAAGCTACCGCTAATTATTTATTAGCAAAACTTTATCTAAACAAACATATTTATTTAGGAAATGCTTCTGCCGATGCAGCCGATATGACTAAAGTGGTTAATTTTGTTGACGCTATTACAGCTGATGGTTTTGGTTTAAAAACAGGCTATTTTGACATCTTTAAACCCGAAAATAACTCCGAAACTATTTGGTATGCCGAAACGGGCGTAGGTAACAGAATGTGGGATGGCTTACATTACTTTCAAGGAACTCCAGGTAACACAGGTGGTGGCTGGAATGGCTTCTCTACTTTAGCCGATTTTTACGATAAATTTGAAGGTAGTGCCTCATCAAATGCACTAGGTAGCGGCCAAGAAGAACGTCGTGGCTATGTTCCTAGTGATGGTAGTCATTTTGGTGTTGGTTTTGGATTTTTATTTGGTCAACAATATAACGCCCAAGGTGTTGCTTTAACCGATAGAGCAGGTGCACCTTTGGTATTTACTAAAGATTTCCCAGGCTTAGTTGGTAACAACGAACGTCATGGCATTAGAATGATTAAATACCACCCCGAAAATGGTGAATTTGCAAATCATGAAATTGTATTTAGATATGCCGATGCCTATTTAATGAAAGCCGAAGCAATTTTGCGTGGAGGTACTTCTGGTGAAACTGCGCTTGGTATGGTTAATAACCTTAGATCTGTTAGATCTGCCACTGCCTTAAGCTCAATTACCGAACAAAGCATGCTAGATGAAAGAGGTCGTGAGTTATATAAAGAGTTTTGGAGAAGAAACGATTTAATTCGTTTTGGTAAATATGCCGATGCTTGGGGCTTAAAAGAAGCTTCTGAACCTTTTAGAGCATTATTCCCTATTCCTTCTACTGCTTTATTATCTAATCCTAATTTAACACAAAATACAGGATATTAATATTTAGTTGAATTAATTAAGTTTGAAAAAAGTCCTTTGCAAAAAGGGCTTTTTTTTTAGTAAATTACCAAAAATTTTAAGGCTTATATGAAATACGGTTCGGCACTTTTATCATTGCTCTTTTTTTTCAATGCTTGTACAACAAAACAAACAAAAAATGTGCTGATGCAAGAAATGACTACAAGCGAAACGGGCGTTTTATTTGTTAACAAACTTCAAGATACTCCGCAGTTAAATATCCTAACTTACCTCTATTATTATAACGGCGCAGGTGTGGCTGCTGCCGATTTTAATAATGATGGCTTAACCGATTTATATTTTATTGGCAACCAAACCGAAAATAAATTTTACTTAAATAAAGGCGACTTTAAATTTGAAGATGTAACCAAACAAGCTAAACTTGAAGGAGAAAAAGGCTGGTCGAGCGGTGTTACAGTTGCCGATGTTAATGGCGATGGATGGATGGATATTTATGTTTGTCAAGTTGCTAATAGTAAATTATTTAAAGGCGAAAACCAACTCTATATCAATCAAGGTTTAAATGCAAATGGCATTCCTTTTTTTAAAGATGAGGCTAAAAAATACGGGCTTAATTTTTCATCCTATTCAAACCAAGCGGCTTTTTTTGATTATGATTTAGATGGTGATTTAGATGTTTTTTTAATGAAAAATCAGTCTGTGCATCCCAGTGGAACTTACGGCCGATTTAATCGCAATGTTGCCGATGCGCCTGCCGGTGATAAATTGATGCGCAATGACGGCGGGCACTTTGTTGAGGTTACGCAACAAGCAGGCATTTTTAGTAGTTTAACGGGTTACGGTTTAGGCCTTGCCATAAGCGATATCAATAACGACGGTTGGCCTGATATTTATGTTGGTAACGATTTTTTTGAAAACGATTACCTCTATATCAACCAAAAAAACGGTACTTTTAAAGAACAAATTTCTCAGGATTTTACCAAATTAGGGCACACCACTCACTTTTCTATGGGCAATGATATTGCCGATTTTAACAATGACGGCTTTACCGATATTTTATCGGTAGATATGCTCTCTGAAAATAGGATGACTTACACTGCTTCGGGGGCTGAATATGAATACGAATATTATAAACAATTTTTAAATAACGGTTATGCACCGCAATACATGCAAAACACCCTGCATGTTAATTTGCAAAATGGCAACTTTAGTGAAATTGGTTTCAAAGCTGGCATTGCAGCTACCGAATGGAGTTGGGCAAGTTTATTTGCCGATTTTGACAACGATGGTCAAAAAGATATTTTTATAAGTAACGGCATTTATGGCGCTACTAATGATATGGATTTTATCAATTTTATTTCTGATAAAGATTACCAACGTCGCATCAATAAAGGGATGACTTCCGATGATATGTTCTTGATTCAAAAAATCCCAAAAGTCGGCACGCCTAACTATCTGTTCAAAAATAATGGCAATCTCAATTTTACAGATATGAAAGATGTTTGGCTCAAAACCAAAGCTAGTTTTAGCAATGGCGCGGTTTATGCCGATTTAGATAACGATGGCGATTTAGATTTGGTAGTTAACAATCTCAATGAACCTAGCGCCCTATATAAAAACAATGCACCTACCAAAAATTACTTAAAAATACGCTTCAATGGCTCAAAAAGCAACACAAAAGGTATTGGCGCTAAAGTAAGCTGCTTTGCCAAAGGTCAATGGCAGCTTGCCGAAAACTATACCACACGCGGTTATTTATCGGCTGTTGTGCCCGAATTGCATTTTGGTTTTGATACCATTAAATCAATTGATTCTCTTATAGTTATTTGGCCAAATCATCAAATTCAAGTTTTAAAAAATATTAAAACCAATCAAACTTTGACCTTAAATATTGCTGATGCTAAACCCATAATAACTGATAAAAGTGCGCCAATTGCCCCGGCGATTTTAATTAATTCGGCTTCTAAAATAAAATACAAACAATTTGATTTTCCGTCTTACGGATTTGAACGTGAGCCTACTATCCCTTTTATGCTTTCTAATTTAGGGCCTCACTTAGCTGTAGCCGATGTAGATAATAATGGCTTTGATGATGTGTTAATAGGTGGATCTAAGCAGCAAAAAACAAGTTTATTTCTTCAAAATAAACAAGGCCTATTTTCATTGAGCTTGCAAGCCGATTTAGATAAAGACATCCATAAAGAAGATGCCGATAATATTTTTGCAGATGTAGATAATGATGATGATTTAGATTTAATTATCGTCAGCGGTGGCGACGAATTTCAGTCTGGCAAAAATCTAGAACCGCGTTTATACCTCAATAGTAATGGGCAATTTATAAAACAAAAAGAGGCGTTTGCGGGCATTCAACTCAATGCCTCAGTGGTTAAAGCTGCCGATTTTAACAAGGATGGTTTTGTTGATTTATTTATCGGCAGCAATTCTAAATCGCAACATTACGGCGAAGTTCCTAAAAGTTATCTGTTAAAAAATGATGGCTACAATCATTTTATAGATGTAACAAATTCATCCGCCAAGGCACTCCAAAATATGGGAATGATTCAAGATGCAGAATGGATTGATATTAATAAAGACGGCTTTATAGACCTCATTTTAGTAGGCCATTGGATGCCAATAAGTATTTTATTAAATGAAAAAGGAACGAAATTTAAATTGCAAACTAATAACAATCTTGAGGAAACACAGGGCTTATGGAATCATTTGGCTTTAGCCGATTTTGATAAAGATGGCGACTTTGATTTTTTGGCTGGCAATTGGGGCGAAAATAGTTTGCTCAAGGCTTCGCTTAAAGAGCCGCTCAATTTATACCTCACCGATTTTGACCAAAATGGAAAACAAGAAGCACTCATGACTTATCAATATCAAGGAACAGAAACCTTGTTTGCTACGCGCGACGCTTTATTTAATCAAATACCTGCTTTAAACCAGCAATTTAAAAGCTATTCCGATTTTGCTAAAGTTGATTTCAATAGCATTTTTAGCAAATCACAACTCAAAAAGGCACAAAAACGTCAAGTGTATAATTTATCGAGTTGTTATATTGAAAATTTAGGAAATGGAAAATTTAAGGAACATCAACTGCCTGATATGTTACAATGGTCAAGCATTCAAACCATGCTAGTAGCCGATTTTAATGAAGATACTTATCAAGATGTTTTAGTAGCCGGAAATTTATATGAAGTCAATACGCAATTAAGTCGCCAAGATGCTTCGCACGGCATTTTATTGCTAAACGATAAAAAAGGTAATTTTTATACGTCTATTAAAATAAATAAAAGCTTTAATATTTCAGGTCCGGCGCGGTCTATCAAAAAAATTAACCTCAAAAATCAGGACTATTATCTAATTGGTATTAACAACGATAGTTTGCAAATGCTTCAAAAAGCTTGGCGTTAATTTAAAGTTGCCAGCCTTCGCGATAATCGCGTTTTACAAATTGATTGGCCGCATCAAAATTAGTGATTTTCATTGCAACACCATCCCACAAAAGTTTTTTTCTTCCGGGATATTCAAAGCTGTTAGGCTTTAGTTCCCTTCTAATTAGGTAGCTTCTAATAGCCAAATTTCCCATTAGGACAGCCTCTGTTAAAGGTCCCGAAAAATCAAATGAAGACGTTAAAGCGCGGTGTTCTTTTTTGCCAAAACCCTCTTTGCAAGCGGCCACCCAAGCCATTTGATGTCCGTTTTCAGGAAGGGTATTTAATTTGGTGTTATCTGAAACCAAAACAGTTCCATCGTTAAAATATATTTTTGGAATGCGGCCATAAGTGCCACTAGTCATTATGCCTTTTTCGCCAAAAAGCATCACGCCATTAGAGCCATCTTCATCACCAATAAAATGATCGGCGGGAATGAGTTCGGGATGAAAAGGTCTTAAACCACCATCGGTCCAAGTCATGATAACTTCAGTTTTGTTCTTTGCCGATGCTGGAAATTTTAACTGCGTTCTTGAAGAAGGAGGACAAGATTCTGGCAAATATTCAGGTATCCAATCTTTGGTATAAACAGCGCCAACGCTACTTTCAACTTCGGTGGGATAGCCTAAACCTAAAACGCGAAAGGGTGGGTCAATTAGGTGACATCCCATATCGCCTAAAGCGCCAGTTCCAAAATTCCACCAGCCGCGCCATTTAAAAGGGTGGTAAAGCGGGTGATAATCTACCATTTTAGAAGGGCCAATCCATGTGTCCCAATCTAAACCCTCGGGCATGGTTGGTTTTTCGGTTGGTGTTGAAATGCCTTGTGGCCAAACAGGCCGGTTTGTCCAAACATCAACTTTATTTACAGTTCCTATTTTTCCTTCGTCAAACCATTTTTGCATCTGTTTAACCCCGTCGCCCGAAGCTCCTTGATTTCCCATTTGAGTAACCACTTTATAATAATTGGCGGCTTTTGTTAACTCACGGGCTTCGTAAATATCGTGAGTCAAGGGTTTTTGAACATAAACATGCTTACCCATTTTCATGGCTGCCATGGCAATTACGGCATGGGTATGGTCGGGTGTTGAAATGGTAAGGGCATCAATATCTTTTACCTCTGCTAATAGCTTGCGGTAATCTTTAAATTTTTTAGCTTTTGGAAATTGCTCAAAAGCCTTTCCGGCGCGTTGCCAATCTACATCACAAATGGCGGCAATATTAGACGCTCCTTTGTTCCAAACATTTATCAAATCAGAATAACCCTTTCCGCCACCGCCAATTACGGCAACATTTAGTTGGTCGCTTGGTGCGATAAAGCCCCTTCCTAAAACGTGCCGTGGAATGATGCTTATTCCCGCAAAGGCTAAGGTCGAATTTTTGATGAATGCGCGTCGTCCAAGATGGTTTATTGAAGTCATGAGTTTAGGATTTATTCGAATTAAGGGGCTAATTCCTTAATTTCTATTTTTTTAAATTCGATGGGATGACTTTCACTTTGCAAGCAAATGTAGCCACTTTTAAGCGCCTCGCCATCGCGATTTTTAAAGGTATTATAGTCGCCTCCAATTTGGGGTTTGCTATAACGCATCACCTCTACGCCGTTGATACGATGGATGATAAGTGAATCGCTATGTACTTCTACCTCGGCGTGAATCCATTGTTCATCATAAAAGGTTTTTGAGGTAGAATTTATGCAATGGGTAGTTATTATTTGGTCATTCATCACAATATCGGTCCCTGGGGTGCAAACATTGCCGGTGGGTCTAGGTTTGCCATCGGATAAACCGCCCAATAATTGGACTTCAACCGATACGGGGAATTCTTGGTTTAAAGCCATTGTTTCGGGCGCTTGTGAAAAAATCATGATGCCACTGTTTTTTGTAGCCCATGACTGGCCACCAATTGCTTGTGCGCCTACAAAGCGATAATCTAATCGCAAAAGATAACTTTTAAAGGGCTTTTTGTAAAAGATATGTCCGAACTGGTTGTTAAAAGAATCGTATGCTGAGTAAGAAACTTTTAGCACACCATTTTCGGCTCTAAAGGTGTTATGAGCATTTACACCAGCCTCATAGCCTTTAATTTTAACCACCCAATTGTTTAAATCTTTGCCATTAAAGAGTGATTGCCACTGATTTTTTTTCGATTGATTTGTCAATTCCGGTTGGTAACCAACTAGCAGTAAGCTCAAACAAGTCCCCAAAAAAAGCGCGAAGGTTTTCATAAATGAGAATTATAAACTCCAGGCTTTTCCTCCAGAGGCTTCCTGTAAAGTAAGGCAGCCCTTATATTCGCCGGGAATCGGATTATAAGCTAAGACTTTTTCGCCAACTTCTTCACTTGTTTTATAGGCCCAAATACTCATACTTCGCAAGGTTGTTAAAGAATTTAAAACCAAAACTTCGGAAGGGTTATTTTTAAAAGCTTCTTGCGCTTGGGCAGTAGCTTTAAAATACTTTTTTAGAAGGCCGTCATAATCGGTAGTTTTTAAATTGGCAACCGATTTGTCAAGTTCTTTTAGAATGGCTGTTAAACCATCGGTAAAATTCTTTTGAGCTTCGGCATTAGCGACTTCTTTAGCATAAGCGTCAATAAACTGAGGCACATTTACATCAAGTGCGCCAGGAGAATCGGCTGTTTTTGGCAAAATTAAATCCACCAAATTAGTTAATACAACAATTTGATTTTTGTCAAAAAAAGCAGGTTGCCAATTGAGGGTTGGCGTTCTGTTACAACTTTGCAACAAGCTAATTAATGAGGGGCTAACAACTACAAATCCGAGTGATAATCCGAGTCCTTTTAATACGTCTCTACGTTCCATAAGTTAGGCTTTAATGTTTTTAATTTCTTTTGCGGCGTGCGCAGCGGCTCTAGCGGTGAGCGCCATATAAGTTAACGATGGATTTACACAAGCTGCCGAAGTCATACAAGCACCATCGGTTACATAAACATTTTTGCAAGCGTGAATTTGATTGTTTTCGTTCAACACCGATGTTTTTGGGTCGCGTCCCATCCTGGCGGTTCCCATTTCGTGAATCCCCAATCCGGGTGCACCAGGTTCATCCATAGGTTTAATATCTTTAAAACCTGCTTTTTCTAGCATAGCCTCTGCTTGGGCAATCATATCTTTGCGCATTTCCCATTCGTTTTCTTTCCATTCGGCATCAAAGGTAATGGTAGGCAAACCCCATTCGTCTAATTTTTCATAATCTAAGGTCATTTTATTATCGTGATAAGGCAAGCATTCACCAAATCCCATAAGGGTCATTCCCCAACCGCCTGGTTTTAAAATTCCGATTTTTAAATCGGTTCCATAACCGGCTTCGGCAATAAATTCTGATACATTACCCCGGCCGCCACCGCCTTGATAGCCATATCCTCTTAAAAATTTTTGTTTGGTTGCTCCATCGCCTAAGTTTTGAAAGCGCGGAATGTAAATGCCATTTGCGCGGCGACCCTTGTAATATTGATCATCAAAACCGTCAAATTTTGCCGTAGCACCGGCTTTAAAATGATGGTCCATAAGGTTGTGCCCTAATTCGCCGGAATCATTTCCTAATCCATTTGGAAAACGGTCCGATTTTGATTGTAATAAAATAGATGCCGATGCTATGGCCGAAGCACAGCAAAAGATAATTTTGGCATTAAAGATGAGCACTTCTTTAGTTTCGGAATCAATGACCTTAACTCCAGTAGCGCGTTTTAATTTGTCATCATAAATAATTTCTGCAACGATGGCATTAGGTCTTAGGGTCATATTCTCGGTTTTATAAGCGGCAGGCAAAGTGCAAGAATTGCTGCTAAAATAACCGCCATAAGGACAGCCACGCATACAACGATCACGAAATTGGCATTTTGAACGACCTTCGTGAGGTTTATCGCTTGTAATATGGGCGGTGCGTCCAATGGTTAGCACGCGGTCTTTATAATTTTCGGCAATATTTTTTTTAAGGTGTTCTTCAACGCAAGTCAGCTCCATTGGCGGTTCAAAAACCCCATCTGGCAATTGAGGCAATCCTAATTTTTCGCCACTTACGCCAATGTATTCTTCAACATAGTCATACCAAGGTGCAACATCTTTATAGCGGATAGGCCAATCTACGGCAATGCCATCTTTTTGGTTGCCCTCAAAATCTAAATCGCTCCAGCGGTAACTTTGACGGCCCCAAACCAACGACCGACCGCCAACTTGATAGCCTCTAATCCAGTCAAAGCGTTTGGTTTCATTATAAGGGTGTTTTAAATCATCTATAAAAAAATGGCTGTGAGCTTTGTTAGTAACATAACCCGTTCGGGCTTGTTTTAACTGGTGTTGCGCTTCTTCTTGGGTTTGTTGCCCTTTAAATTTAAAGTCCCAAGGGTCCATATTCATGGTGGGATAATCTTTAATATGTTCAACCATACGTCCACGTTCTAATACCAAAGTTTTTAAACCTTTTTCGCAGAGTTCTTTGGCTGCCCAACCACCGCTAATACCTGTTCCGATAACAATGGCATCATAATTTTTTGATGAATTCATATTTTTTATTTTAGTTAGAAGTATTTAAAAAGCCCTTAATTACATTGCTTATCTTTGTTAACACGTTCAATAATGATAATTATATTTTAAAGTTGTTAAATTAAATAACTTTATTGAAAGAGCTTGTTTGTTTTTTTAGTAATATAACGAAAACGGTTTCGTTTAATTTGAATTTAAAAAGCACTCAAATTAAAAATTAATTTACTTAATTTATAGAAACTAAAATTTATTTAAGTATGTCTAAATTTATTAAAATAAGCTTGATTATTATAGGCGTGATGTTTATAATAACTTCATTTAAAACAAGTCGCAAAAACAGTTCTAAAGCAATAGAAGCAAAACCTTATTTTAAATTGTCTTTAGCCGAATGGTCAGTTCATAAGGCTATTGTTGAAGATAAAACTTTAGACCCCATAGATTTTGCTCAAAAGGCTCATGATATGGGCTTTGAAGGCTTAGAATACGTGAGCCAACTTTACACAAATTACCTTAAAATTGGCAATGACCCAAAGGTGGCTATGCAAAACTTGCTCAAAACCTTAAAAATGAAAAGTGATAAATATGGTTTGCAAAACCTTACTATTATGGTTGATAATGAAGGTGATTTAGCATCAGAAAATGAAAAAGATAGAAACGAAGCCGTAGAGAATCATAAAAAATGGATTGATGCCGGCGCTTTTTTAGGTTGCCATTCTATCCGTGTCAATTTATTTGGCAGTGATAATTCTGATATTTGGTCAAGCACTTCAGCTAAAAGTTTAAAACAATTAGCCGAATATGCTAAAGCAAAAAATGTAAATGTTATTGTTGAAAATCACGGTTATTTTTCCTCAAATGCCGATTTACTTACAGATGTGATAAAAAAGGTGGGATTGAAAAATTGTGGCGTGCTTCCTGATTTTGGTAATTTTTGTTTAAAACGCGAAGGTGGCGCGCGTTGGGGTGCAAAATGTGTTGAAGAATACAATCGCTATGAGGGTGTTGAAAAAATGATGCCTTTTGCCAAAGCCGTTAGCGCCAAATCGTATGATTTTGATAAAGAGGGCAATGAAACGCTTATCGATTATTATAAAATGCTTCAAATTGTAAAAGATGGTGGCTATAAAGGATTTATCGGAATTGAATATGAAGGCAGCCGTTTAAGCGAAGATGAGGGAATTATTGCCACAAAAAATTTAGTTTTAAAAGCCGCTCAAGCACTTCATTAATCAAATAAAACACAGATGAATAAAACAGTTCAATTTAAACTATCGCTCATGATGTTCCTCGAATTTTTTATTTGGGGCGGTTGGTTTGTAACGCTAGGTACTTTTTTAGGAAGCAATTTACAGGCAAATGGAGCCGAAACAGGCATGGCTTTTTCAACCCAAAGTTGGGGCGCTATTATTGCACCCTTTGTGATAGGTTTAATTGCCGATCGGTTTTTTAATGCCGAAAAAATACTTGGTATTTTACACCTCTTAGGCGCTATTTTGATGTATCAAATGGCGCAAGCAAGCACGTTTCAGGTATTCTATCCTTATGTTTTGGGCTATATGATTACCTATATGCCCACCTTGGCTTTGGTTAATTCGGTTTCGTTTAACCAAATGAAAGATCCCGAAAAGGAATTTTCATTCATTCGCGTTTGGGGAACCATAGGTTGGATTGTTGCAGGCCTTGCCATCAGTTTTTTATTTCACTGGGACGCCGCCGAAAATATAAAGAATGGCTTATTGCAAAACACCTTTTTGATGACGGCTATTGCCTCGGGTATTTTGGGAATTTTTAGTTTTAGCTTACCAAAAACACCTCCCACAGCCAATAAAGATTCTAAGGTAAAACTTTCGGATATATTGGGATTAGATGCCCTTAAATTATTAAAAGACCGCAACTTTTTGGTGTTTTTTTTAGCCTCAATTTTAATTTGTATTCCGTTGGCTTTTTATTATCAAAATGCCAATCCGTTTTTAACTGAAATTGGGATGACAAATCCTACGGGAAAAATGACTATTGGACAAGCTTCCGAGGTTTTGTTCATGTTGCTTTTGCCCGTATTTTTTAAGCGTTTTGGATTTAAGAAAACCCTCTTGTTTGGCATGCTTTCTTGGGCTTTAAGATATGTCTTATTTGCTTATGGCCATGCAGGCGACTTGAGTTTTATGTTGTTGTTGGGCATTGCCCTTCACGGATTGTGCTACGATTTCTTTTTTGTTTCAGGTCAAATTTATACCAATTCTAAAGCGGGCGACCAAGTAAAAAGCGCCGCTCAAGGCCTCATTACGCTGGCAACTTATGGCGTAGGCATGTTAGTAGGATTTAAAGTTGCGGGAATGATTTCCGATGGGTATTTAGTTTCAGAAAATACACACGATTGGCAACATATTTGGTTATTCCCGGCAGCTTTTGCGGCGGTGGTAATGATGCTATTTGCACTTTTATTTAAAGATGAAAAAATAGCCTATAAAAATTAACAATGAGTACAAAAATTAGATTGGGTATTTTAGGAGGTGGTGGCGATTCGCTCATCGGCGTTTTGCACAGAGTGGCTTCATCAATGTTTGATCAATTTCAAATTGTTGGAGGCGTTTTTAATCCAATTTGGGAAGAAAATATTGGCTTTGTTCAAAAAATTGGATTGCCAACAAATCGTGTTTATATTGATTTCGACACCTTAATTATAGAAGAATTAAAGCTTCCCCTCAATGAAAGAATGCAGGTTGTATCAATCCTAACGCCAAATTTCTTACATTTTTCTATGGCAAAAAAACTCTTAGAAAATGGTTTTAATGTCATCTGCGAAAAACCAATGACCACCTCTTATAATGAAGCTAAAATATTAAAAGACATCCTTGAAAAAACAAACACTATTTTTGCGGTAACCTATACTTATACGGGCTATCCAATGGTGCGCCAAATGCGTGAAATGATTTTGAGTGGCGCAATTGGCAAAGTCCAAAAAATAGATGTTCAATATTATCAAGGTTGGATTAATCCCATAATTCACGACAAAGAAAAACGCGCAAATACGTGGCGTTTAAATCCCGAAAAATCGGGAATTAGTTGCTGTATTGGCGATATTGGAACCCATGCATTTGATATGATTGAATATGTTACAGGCCTAAAAGTGCAAACGCTTTTAGCCGATTTGAATTACCTGTATGATGATAATCAAATGGATATTGACGGAACCCTATTAATTAGATGTGGAAAAAATGTAAAAGGCGTGATCCGTGCCAGCCAAATAGCAACGGGCGAAGAAAATAATTTTACCGTTCAAATTTACGGAGAACAAGCTGGCTTAAAATGGCAACAAGAAAATCCAAATTACCTTACACTTTTAAAAGATGGCAATCCTATAAACCTACTAAAACCTGGTCATATTTATAATAGCGATTTATCACGCGAAGGCACAAAATTACCTCCAGGTCACCCCGAAGGCATCTTCGATTCTATGGGAAACATCTATAAAGGCATTGCAAAAGCCATTAAAAAAGAACCCTACAATGAGGGCGAATTTCCAACCATAATTGATGGTGCTAGGGGCGTCTATTTTATTGAAAAAGCGATAGAATCGCATCAAAAAGGAAATATTTGGGTAACATTAGATAACAATTAACGATGAAAACAATTAAAGGTCCTGCCGTGTTTTTAGCCCAGTTTATGGATGAAAAAGCGCCATTTAATTCCTTGGATGGCATTTGCAAATGGGCACGTGATTTAGGCTATATTGGCATTCAAATTCCAACTTGGGAACACCGACTCATCGATTTAGATAAAGCAGCCACTAGCCAAACGTATTGCGATGAATTAAAAGGTAAAATTGGGGCTTATGGTTTAGAAATAACCGAATTATCTACCCATCTTCAAGGGCAATTGGTAGCTGTAAATCCAGCTTATGATACGATGTTTGATAATTTTGCGCCCAATAACTTAAAAAATAATCCAAAAGCACGCACGCAGTGGGCGATTACACAATTAAAAAATGCAGCACTTGCAAGTAAAAATTTAGGTTTAAAGGTTCATGTTACTTTTTCAGGCGCTTTGCTATGGCACACCATGCATCCTTGGCCACAGCGTCCTGCCGGTTTGGTTGAAATGGGTTTTAAAGAATTGGCAAACCGCTGGCTGCCCATTTTAAATGTTTTTGATGAAAATGGTATTGACCTTTGTTATGAAGTTCATCCTGGCGAAGACTTGCACGACGGCGATACCTTTGAGCGCTTTTTAAAAGCCACCAATAACCACAAACGCATCAACATTTTATACGACCCTTCTCATTTTGTTTTGCAACAACTCGACTATTTACAGTACATTGATTTTTATCACGAATTTATCAAAGCCTTTCACGTTAAAGATTCTGAATTTAATCCGACAGGAAAAAAAGGCGCTTTTGGAGGTTATAACGATTGGATAGATCGCGCCGGTCGTTACCGCTCTTTAGGCGATGGGCAAATTGATTTTAAAAGTATCTTTTCAAAATTAACCCAATATGCTTGTGATGTTTGGGCAGTGATGGAATGGGAATGCTGCATTAAAAGTCCGGAGCAAGGGGCTCGAGAAGGCGCACCATTTATTAAAAACCATATCATTGAAGCTACTCAAAAAACCTTTGACGATTTTGCCGGCGCTACGGTTGATAAACAACAATTAAAAAAAATATTAGGACTCTAAATTTATAAATTATGACAAAAACTGTTTTACTAGGATTATTGCTCATCATCACTGTTGGATGCAAAAAGCAAATGCCTAAAACCGATATTGTGCCTCAAAAAGAGGAAGTTGCACAAGAACCCACCACGCCCGAAGCTACCGAAATTTGGGAGCCAAAACCAAAAGTTGTTAGCATTGACAGCAACAAAGTTCCCTCTGATGCCATTGTGTTGTTTAATGGTAAAAACCTTGATGAATGGATAAGCGCAAAAGATTCAACCCCTGCTAACTGGACAATCAATAAAGATGGCAGTATGACAGTGAACGATAAAACTGGCGACATTCAAACCAAACGAAATTTTGGCGATGTGCAACTGCACATTGAATGGCGCTCGCCTGTGCCTGTAAAAGAATCGGGTCAACACCGCGCAAATAGTGGTGTTTATTTACAAAACAGGTATGAAATTCAGGTTTTAGATAATAATGACAACGATACCTATGTAAACGGACAAGTGGGCTCACTCTATAAACAAGCAATTCCGTTAGCAAAAGCATCGGTACCTTCCGGCGAATGGAATGCCTATGATGTTATTTTTCATGCACCAGAATTTGATGCTCAGGGGCTTAAAACAAAATCGGCTACCATAACGGTTTTACACAATGGCGTTTTAATTCAAGATCATTTTGAATTATTGGGAACCACCGAATATATTGGTTGGCCAAAAAATACAGCACACGGCCCAGCGCCCATAAAATTACAAGACCACGGTGATTTTAGTGGTGTGAGTTATCGCAACATTTGGGTGAGAGAACTATAAACTAAATAAATTGAAATTAAAACATGAAGTGTGGAAACTAGGTTAAAATTTCGATTTGATTAACTGACTATCTCATGAGTCTAAGGTTAATTAAAAAAAGGTTCAGCCAATTGGCTGAACCTTTTAATTTTATTGAGAAGGCGCAAGCTTTTAAGAATGTAAAAAAGGTGTTTAAATCCTAAAAATTAATACCCAAAATTTTGTTTTAGGTTTTTATTTAAACGCAATTGTTCTTGTGGCATTGGCAATAAATCATGTCCTTTGGGGATGGTGATATTAAAATTTGATTTTATATAATCAATGTGATTACCAGAACGTCGCAAAACATACCAAAGTGAATATTCTCCTGCCAGTTCATGGCGGTATTCATTTAATAAAGCAGGCATCATATCCGTAGGAAATACCGCCTTTAAACCCGCTCTTTTTCTAACTTTGTTTAGGGTTTGTTGCGCCTCATCAAGAGCACCTGTTTTGTAGTAGCAGCTTGCTAAATCTAATAAAACTTGTCCGTATCTCAATAAAATAACATTTGCTTTGCTAAAAATTGCCGAAGCCGAAGCGTTTGGATCTGGCGCGCGCCAAGTTTTTACACCATAATAGCCAGAGCGGGTTCCATCATCACCAAGCCAAGGTTTTTTTTGAGTTCCTAATGTGTTCATGCCGTGGTATTTTTCTTGAACACTGTTATAAGTTGAAAGGTGAATGCTCGTATCGGGATGCGTTTGTCCTTTTGCAATTACGGTAGCCTTTAATCGCTGGTCATTGGGTTCAAAGGTTTTAATAAAACTGGAATTTACATACGCCAAGCCCGCGCCTCCCACTTCATTAGGCAAGGCAAATGATTGAATAAAAGTTGAATAATTATCGCGCCCCCAACCCAAATTATCATTACTCTTGAATTGAATTTCGAATATGGATTCTTTATTATTTTGATGTTTAAAGGCGTGAATGTCTAAAAAATTGGTCATCAACTCATAATGACCATCTAGTTTTTTAAATGCCACAATGGCTTTATCATAATCTTTTAGCCACATATAAGATGCTCCCAAATAGGCAAGGGCGGCACCTTTTGTTGCCTTTCCAATATCGATGGTATCTTTATAAACATAGGGTAAATCGGTTTGTGCTTTTTCAAAATCGGCTGCGGCGTATTTAAATACCGCCTCTTGACTGGCATTTGGCTCACTTATAGGTTCGGTATTTAAAGTATTGTTTACAATTGGTACATTTCCAAAATTTTCGGCTAACAAAAAATAGAATAAACCCCTGTTAAAATAGCATTCCGCTTTTAATTGGGCGGCAAGCTCGGGGGCAATGGTTTTATCGGAAGCCAAGGTGTTTAGTGTTGCAAGGGCTTTATTGGCTTTAATAATGCCATCGTAGGATAAAATCCAATACTTATTGATATTATTATTATCGGTTGGGATGTTAAAGGTCTTGTAATTAGCGCCCTCAGCATTCCATAAATTAAAATCCTGACTTAAAAAATTAGCGGGATAAAAAAGTCCTTTTACAAGAAATTCCTCTGAATTTTGATAGGTGTCATAAATTTCGGAAACCATAGTTAAAGCATCTACTTCGGTGAGTTTTGCAAGGGGTTTCTCGTTGGCTTGAGGTGTTTTATCTTTTGTATCAGTTTTGCAACCAATAACTAGGCTTACTATAAAAATTAAAAAAATTTGAGACAATTTCATCGTCAGTAAATTAAAGGTTTATAAAATTGATTGGTAGTTTCATCTTTATTGACAAATGTATTAAAATTCCCTTTTTAAAAAGAAGCTTACTTCTAATTACTTTTAGAGCATTTTGCATATAGACACGTGATTAATTACTCAATCATCAAAAATTAATAAAAAATTAATGAGAGGTTAATAAAAAGTCAATGTTGCTAAAAAATGGAACAAGGCTCATTTCATTTGATATATTTGAAAAGATTTTTAAACAGCAGTTATCAAATGACACCAATTTTTAAAGGCAAAACCAATTTTAAATTGTCATTCTAAAAGCACATTTCAAACAATGATTAAACAAAAGAAATACCGCTTCAACCCAAGCAAATATAAACACGTTTTTTTTCTTTTTGGCTTTTCGCTATTTCTTATCGGATGCCAATCAAACAGCAAGTCCCCTTCAAAAACGGTCTATAAATCACCCCTTGCCAACAATGATTTTTTTCAGGAAATTGGACAAGAAATTGGATTGGATTTTGTCCATTCCATCGGCGCTAAAGAGATGACAAACATTGTAGAATCGGTTGGTGGTGGCGCTGCCTTTCTAGATTACGACCAAGATGGTTTTATAGATATTTACACCTGCAGTGGCACTTGGCTCAAGGGTTTTAGCAAAAGCGAAAAACCATCAAACGCATCAACAAACCACCTTTACCACAACCTAAAAGATGGCACTTTTGAAGAGGTTACCGAAAAAGCCGGTGTGGGTGGCCCTTGGTATAGTATGGGCGTTACCGTGGGCGATTTTAACAATGACGGCTTTCCCGATATCTATGTGAGCAATTACGGACCAAACACCCTCTATAAAAATAATGGCGACGGCACTTTTGCCGATATTACCAAAAGCGCCAAAGTCGGTGGCGGAAAAGAATGCAGCGTAGGCGTGGTTTGGCTCGATTTTGACAACGACGGTTTACTCGATTTATATGTGGGCAATTACCTCAATTTTGACCCTGATTATAAATATTTTTATGCCCCCGACGGCTTTCCCGGACCTTTGGCCTACGACAGCCAGCCGGATGTTTTATACCACAACTTAGGCCATGACACCTTTGAAGATGTTACCGCAAAAATGGGAATCGCTGACCTTGACGGAAGAGCCATGGGCGTTGCGGCAGCCGATATAGATGATGATGGATTCGTAGATATTTATGTCGCCAATGACCATACGGCAAATTACCTTTGGCATAACAATGCGGGCAAAAGTTTTACCGATAATGGCACAATGTCGGGTACCGGATTTAGCCAAGCAGGTGAAGCTACTGTTAGTATGTCGGTAGATTTTGCCGATTTTAATGGTGATGAACTGCTCGATATGTTTGTTTCGGATGACAATTATTGCTCCCTTTATCAAAATTTGGGAAACGGACTTTTTAACGATAATTCGTATGCTTCTGGAATTGCAACAGCATCCGGACAATTTGTGGGGTGGTCGTCTTCTTTTTTAGATTATGACAACGATGGCGATGCCGATATTTTTAAAACCAATGGCGAATTAAAACATTTATACGGCCAAGAAGATCAATTGTTTGAAAATGTTGAAAACGGAACCTTTAAAGATGTTTCCGTTGAACGCGGTGACTATTTTAAAAAAGAATCTATTGGTCGCGGTGCGTGCACTGGTGATTTCGATAATGACGGCGACTTAGATATCTATATTGTGAATTTAGATAGCCAAAGCAGGTTTTTAAGAAACAATAAGGGAAACCAAAATAATTGGCTCATCCTAAATTTAATAGGTCAATCGAGCAATAGAGATGGCATAGGCGCTAGAATTAAACTCATCGCCGGAGGCAAAACACAATCGGCCCAGAAAAAAAGCGCCTCTGGTTACTTGTCGCAAAACGATTCACGAATACATTTTGGACTCGATAAAAATACGGATATTGAAAAAATAGAAATCAAATGGCCGTCGGGTAAATTTCAGGTTTTAGAACACCTCAAAGCCAATCAAATCATAACCGCTAAAGAACCCCAATAAAAAGTTGATGCTTTTAACAAAATCAAATACCATTATAAAAAACTTCCTAATCGCTGCCTGTTTTGCAATGCTTTTCAACGCTTGCAAAGAGCAAGCAACGGATGGCATGATTGTGATGACGCAGGTCGCCACAAACCTCGTTAATAGCAATGACTCTTCTGTAAAAGACATTCTTTATCATTCCAAATCGCGTATTGTGGCATTAAACCCAAATAAATCGGGGGAATCATTAATGGTGCTTTCTAAAGATTTCTTTTCGGCTTGCGCTCCAAACATTTCTTACGATGGCAAACAGATGCTCTTTGCAGCTCAAAAAAACCAGAACGATCCTTGGCAGATATGGGAGCTAAACTTTGATAATTTAAAATATAAACAGGTAACTGACTCACCACAAAACGCTATTGACCCAACTTATTTGCCCGACGGAACCATCGCTTTTAGCAAAACCGTCTCATTTAATAAACTTAATACGAGCCTTGCACTTTTTACCTGCAACCTCGATGGCACAAATCTAAAACAAATTGGCTTTAATCCGAATGCCCACGTGGCTTCAAGCGTTTTAATGGATGGACGAATAGTCGCCATCAGCCAGCAAATGTTTCCTTACCAAAGTGATAAAAATTTTATGATTTTACGTCCAGACGGCACTAAAGAGGAATTGTTTTATCAGGGCTTAAAGGGAGGTAATTTACAAACCCGTGCTTGCGAAACAAGCGATGGCAAGCTTGTATTTATTGAATCCGACAATCGCAACCAAGTGGGCGGCAACGTCATTTCTATAAATTATAACCGCCCTTTGCACAGCAGACTGAATCTCACTTCAAATATTAATGGCGATTTTTACGCCGTTAGCGCACTAAACGCCAACAAGTTATTAGTTTCTTATCGCGCTTCAAAATCTGAACGCTTTGCCTTGTTCGAATTTAATATTGAAGATAAAACCTTAGAACAAGTCATTTATAAGGATAACGATTTTGATGTATTAGAAGTTGTTTACATCCAAAAACACGAAAGACCTAGAAAATTGCCGAGTGAAGTTAATTTAGATTCAAAAACTGGACTCTTGCTTTGCCAGGACATCAATTTTACCGCAGCTCAAACTACCACAGATAGCACTTCAACATTAAATGCAACCAAAATAGAGGTGTTGGGAATTGACAAGTCTCTGGGAATTGTTTCTGTTGAAAAAGACGGCTCTTTTTATTTAAAAATTATTGCCGATACGCCCTTTAGAATCCAGACTTTAGATCAAAACAACCGTGTTGTAAAAGGTCCGGGCAGCTGGCTTTATTTGCGACCAAGCGAGCGTCGCGGCTGTGTGGGCTGTCACGAAGATCCCGAACAGGTTCCTGAAAACAGGCAACCGCTTTCTGCCAATAATAACCCCGTTTTAATACCGGTACTTGCAGAAGTATTAAATAATAAGGTTTCATTAAAATAATATGAAAACATTTCAAAATTTATTAATGCTTCTTGCCCTAAGCCTTGTCTTGGGATTGATTGCTTATTTTCCCGGAAAAAAAATGGCGAGAATCCATGTTAATGATAAAACGGCTGTCGAAGACCATCCGCTTTCTTGTATTTCTTGCCATTATTATTCCCAAACCAGTGGTGTCATTTCTAAACTCATCAATGTCGATTATTTGTCGCCTTTTAATTTAGCGCTTTCTAACGATGGCAATCGGCTGTATGTCATTGCCCAAGATGCCAATGCGCTATTGGTAGTTGATACCAAAAGCAACAAAGTATTGAACAAAATCAGTGTTGGCATGCATCCGCATAGCGTAATTCTCAATGCAAAGGGAACTTTAGCTTATGTCAGTAACGAATGGTCTGATAAGGTATCGGTTATCGATTTGCAGGCATCAAAAGTTATTGACAGTTTAAACACCGGCAACGGACCGGCCGGACTTTCGCTGAGCGCGGATGGGCAATTTCTCTTTGTTGTCAATGCCTTTAGCTCAAATTTATCTATTATAAATCTCAATAGTAAAGAAGAATTAAAAAGATTAAATACCGGAAACAATCCCACCGGAACGGTTTTGTCTCCAAATGGAAAGTCTCTTTATGTTACCAGTCGGCGCGCCAATGCAGCGCCTTATGGCGAAACTTTGATTAGCGATTTAACCGTAATTGACACCAAAAGTCAGTCGGTTCAAAAAAGAATTGGCATGGAGTCGGCTTACATCATGGAAAATGTGGCGTTTACCCCTTCGGGCGATTTGGCAATAACCACTTTAATACGCCCTAAAAACAATATTCCTTCGGTTCAAGTTGAGCATGGTTGGATGATGAACCACGGCATCGGCCTAGTGGAGCAAAAGGAAAATGGCAGAGTCATACAGCTTTTACTCGATGAACCAAATACCTTTTACCCCGACCCATTTGATATTGTAATCACACCCGACGGAAAAAAAGCTTTTGTGTCGAGTTCGGGGGTTAATGTCATATCGGTTATTGCCATTGATTCCATTAGGAATTTGCTCGCAAATGCAAGCCCAAAAATGCTCAAAATGTATTCAAATAACTTGGGTATGAGCAGCCGATTTGTAATAAAGCGCTTAACAACAGGCGCAAATCCAAAGGGACTTGCCCTGTCGCCCGACGGCAAACGGCTATATGTTGCCGAACAACTTGAAGACAAAATTGCCGTTATCAATACCGAAACACTTGAAACGGTAAATTCCATAGACCTCGGCGGCCCCAAACGCATCACCGTTGCCCGTCAAGGTCGCCGCTTATTTAACAATGCCTCACACACTTTTCAAAATCAATATGCTTGTTATACCTGTCATCCCGATACCCACGAAGACGGACTTACCTATAATTTTGCTGCCGTTGGACGGAATTTGGCAAACGTTATTTCATTGCGTGAAATTGCCGGAACCGCACCCTTTAAATGGAACGGAACAAACCAATCTATTTACAAACAAGACGGGATGCGCTTTTCTAGATTTCTCACCCGAACCGAAACATTTAATTATGACGATTTAGATGCACTAGTTGCCTATGTAAAAACAGGCATAAAATATCCGCCAAATTTGATGTACCATCCCAATGCAGAATTGACAGCCTCTCAATTGCGAGGCAAAGAATTTTTTGAACGCAGCGTTGATAATGAAGGTAAACTAATTCCTAAAAATAATCGCTGCATCACCTGCCACTCAGGACCTCGTTATACCAATCTAAAAATGGCTGATGTCGGCACTTTAGCCTCAACGGATGACCCTACTTTATTTGACACGCCACACCTTAATGATATTTATTCGGCCGCTCCCTATTTGCACGATGGACGTGCCAAAACATTGGAAGAAATATGGACCGTTTACAGCACAAAAGACGAGCATGGGCGCGTAAATGATTTGTCTAAAATTCAGCTAAATGAATTAATAGACTATTTAAAGTCGCTTAGAGGTCCGAGATACAATAAAGCGGATTCAAACAGTTTATTTTTTAAATCTAAAAATGAAAAAGATTATGAAAACAGCATTAAGAAAACCTATTAAAAGCACCCTTTTAATAATTGCCGTTTTGGGACTTGGCTCTATGGGATTCATTTTAACAGATAAAAACCCAGCCCATCCCAACGCTCAATTAACGGCTAATGGTTCAGCAATGGATAAGTCAGTTTTAGTTTCAAAAAATGACTTTGATAATGCCAGCTCAAAAACAGAAACAAAAGCGATGCCTATATACGGCCATTGGCGCACCTTTACTGAAAAAGACGGATTGCCGGCCAACAAAGCATACAGTATACGCATTGACGGCAACCGCGTTTTGGTTGGTACGCACGAGGGTCTTGCCGTTTATGAGCAAGGTAAATGGCGCACCTACACCACAAAAGACGGATTGGCACACAATGGCATTTTATCTATTGATGTAAGTCAGCTAACGGGTGATGTTTGGCTCGGCACTATGGGAGGCTTAACACGCTGGTCTGCCGGCAAGTTTGAAAAATTTACCCAATTTAACAGCGGTTTACCAAATGACATTGTTTACGGCGTTTTGTGCGATGGCAAAGATGTGTGGGTAGCCACCGCAGGTGGTGCAGGCCATTTTGACACCTTTACGAAATCTTGGGAGATTTTTACCGAAAAAAATGCACCCATGCACGAACCCTGGACCTATGGCGTTTCTACGGGTGAGGGAAAGATTTTTATTGCGGCTTGGGGCGGTGGCGTGATTGAATACACAAAAAAAACGAAAAAATTTAGAGATTATACCGACCCCGATGGCAAAATGGAAATTGACCTGCTTCCCGATGATGGGGTGGTTCATAATGTAACCACAGGAACGTCGTGGGCTAATGGCTATTTATGGGTTTCTACCTACTTCGGTTTAAGCCGTTACGACGGCGTGCATTGGAAAGGCTATTTTGACCACGACAGCGGGCTAACCAGTAATTTTATCAACTTTATTAGAGCGGTGGGTCCCATTGCTTATGTTTGCACCGATAAGGGATTAAGCACTACCGACGGACAAAACTGGGTTACCTACGCCAAAAACGAAAACGATTATAATGGCAAAGTTACCATCACCAAAGGAAATAAAAAAACAAGCACAGCATCAACGCCTTCAATTTCAAATAATTTTGTTTTAAGTGTTGACGTAAAAGATGGCATTATTTGGATTGCCACTTCCAAAGGGATTAGCCGAGGTGAATTACTTAAATAATAAGATAAAAATAATAATAAAAAATTTAAAGAATTATGAGTTGTATAGCTGACAAATTAGATAGCAAAAAAATGTTGATAGACCTGTCAAAACTGACTGAGGGCGAACAAATTGAAATGAAAAAATTGGGAATTTTATCCGATAACAATAAAATTATAGAGTCCGTTTATCCCGCCTTGCACACCCAACGCCCTCCCATAGAAAAACATGCGGTTTCAGCACCACACATTATAAATGAAGCTTTTAACTATCAAAAGCCATCTTCCTTTTCTAGAGCCTTGCGCCTCGACCTTGGTGGCTATAAAATCTTATTAATTTCAGGTACTGCCAGTGTAAACGAAGAAGGTAAAGCCGAACATATCGGCGATTTTAAAGCCCAACTTTGGCGAACCTACCGCAACATTACCAACCTTTTAGCCGCCGAAGGAATGACCTGGCATGATGTGGTAAGAACCACAAATTACCTCAGAGATATTGAGCGTGATTATGCCGAATTTAACAAAATTCGCACAACGTTTTTCCAATGGCTAAACCTAGACCCTTTGCCTGCCGCCACCGGAATTCAGGTGAGACTTTGTTGGGAAACACTTTTAGTTGAAATTGAAGTTTATGCAATATGCAAATCAAGCTAAATAGATAGAAGATGAAAAAAATTAATTGGTTATTAACAGCGCTTGTCCTTATTATTTCATGTGTCCCTTCTCAAATAAAAGGCCAAGAAAAAAAGCGGATGTATGGCAATACACCCATTGAAATTTTTCCCTATAACAATTATCAAAAAGCGTATAAATACTTTTTCGTTGAGCCAAAACAATTTTATGGACCGGGTCGCGAAAAGCTTGCGCCAAAAGATCTTAAAGAAGTGCGCATTGGCTTGTTGGGCCCTTTAGAGGGGTCTAACCTGATGCCGCTCGGCAAACAAATGCTGCAAGGGGCAAAATTGGCAATGGAAGAAGCCAATGCCAAAGGCGGTTACCGAGGCTTGCCTTTTAAATTGATGATACACAACGATGTCGGACTTTGGGGTGCTGCCGCCAATGAAGTGGTGAAAATGGATGAAGAAGGCGTTTGGGCTTGGATTGGTTCCATTGATGGTAATGTTTCGCACGTATCTTTACGGATGGATTTAAAATTGGAGATTCCAATTGTAAATACCGGTGATTCAGATCCAACTTATACCGAATGTGGCATTCCGTGGTTAATACGCGTCATCAGTGATGACCGACAAAGTAACTATGCCTTAATCAATCAAATTTATAATAAAGATAAACATTCCCGGGTTGCGGTATTGAGAACTAGCAACCGCTACGGCAGGGTGGGCATTGCCAACTTTACGGATGCTGCCGTTCGCATTGGACATCCAATTGTGATTGAAGAGCGATTTGATGATGGAGATACCGATTTTAAACAACAATTAGAACGGGTAAAAAAATTAAATGTTGACGCCATTCTTATCTGGGGAAATGCCAAAGAATCGGCCTTTATTTTGCGTCAAATTAAAACAATGGGGATGAAACAAGCTATTTATGGTTCTGACCGAATGGTTTCAACCGAATTTTTGAAAATCGCAGGCAAAGATGCTGAGGGAATTATTACCACTAGTCCCTATAACCCCGATGCCAACAGCTTGCCTTTAGCAGCTTTTCAAAGCAATTATGCTAAGCGATTTGGGTCGGAGCCCGATGTGTTCGCGGCGCATGCTTATGATGGCATGAATCTTATTATTAAAGCCATTCAAAAAGTGGGACTTAACCGCGCACTAATTCGCGATGTGCTTACCGATTTAAAAACTTTTCAAGGATATCAAGGGGTTACTGGCAAAATTATTTTGGATGAGAGCTGGAATGACATTGGCGATATTTATATGGCAGCAGTGCAAAATGGCCAATTTAAATTTTCTGTGAGTCCGCCTATTGTATTAAAAAAACACTAATTAAAAAATAAAATTGAAACCGTTTAACTTTAAATATAAAATAATCATAACGCTTGCGCTGATGGCGATAATCGGACAGCAAGCACGTGCATTTCAAAACCAAAAACCCTCTGATAAGTTGATTAAAATCGGACTTTTAGTTGCCGATGATAAAGCCGTTGATGCTAAATTTGGAGCCGAAATGGCGATTGCCAAAGCAAACGAAAAAGGAGGCGTCAATGGTCAAAAAATACAACTAGTAACACGCTCTATGGCGGGCGTTTGGGGCACAGGCTCTAACCAAGCCGTCGAGTTGATATTTAACGACAATGTTTGGGCTATTTTGGGTTCTCACGATGGGCGAAATGCGCATTTGGTTGAACAAGCCACCACTAAAACACGTGTCGTTTTTTTGTCGGCTTGGGCAAGTGACCCAACACTGTCACAGGCTTTTGTGCCTTGGTTTTTTAACCTTGTGCCAAACGACAACCAGCAAGCATCGGCCTTGGTTGACGAAATATACAAAAAACGTAAAATAGATAAATTAGCGGTCATTTTAGAGGATAATTACGATGCTGATAAGGCGCTTAAAAGTTTTGTAGAAACTTTAAAAATTACTGGTAAAGCCACGCCCTTGCAGCTGGTTTATAAAACTTCCGACAAGGATTTTAGCAAAAAATTAAGTCAGCTGGCTAATTCTAAAATTGAAGGAATCGTGCTGTTTGTTCAAACAAAAAATGCTACAAAAATAATTCAACAAATCCGTCAAATAGACAAGACTATTCCTGTTTTTGGCACCATAGCCCTTTTGGGAGAAACGGTATCATCAACAGTTGATTTTGCCAATTATGAAAGTTTGATTCTTGTAAATTCAGGTAATTGGCTAAGTCTAAAAGCAGCCAATTTTAAAAATGAATTTCAAAAAAAATATAAAAAATTACCTAGCGCAATGGCCACTTATGCTTTTGATGGCATGTCAATGCTAATTGAAGCGATTAAAAAATCGGAACGCCATCGCGAAAAGCTTCAAAATGCCTTAGCTTTAATTCATTATGAAGGCGTTACGGGATTAGTTCAATTTGATGCCAACGGTAACCGTATGGGTAAAGTGGGTTTAATGCAAATTAAAAAGGGAATTCCGGTTGCCATTGATCAATAAGAAATCTTAAATCTTAAATTTAATATTGCTAATTTTGGAAAGATGAAAAGAGCATAACAAATTTTGATACGCAATAGAATGATTATTAGCGAACAGCAGCTGTTGCCGCTGAAAAATAAAATTTAAACAGATGAAAAACAAGCATATCCTATTTTTAACGGTACTTATCGCGTTCAGTTTTTTTAGCTGTAAGGAGTCTGAAAAAGAGCGCTCCCAAAAAGCGATTGACTTAGTAACCACGCAAACACTGGGTTTAGCTTATTTGGAAGAATTTAAGTTACCCGAAGCCGAAAAGGAATTTTTAAAACTGATTGACTTAGCGCCTAATGAAAAGATGGGCTACGCCAATTTGGGACTGACTTATTTGAGGATGGGCAAATATGTCGATGCCGAAACCCAACTTTTTAAAGCCCTAAAAATTGATTCTAAAGATGCCGATATCAAATTGTTATTGGCAACCGTTTATCTTATGGACGATGAACGTGAAAAGGCACTAACCGAATTGACAACGGCGCTCGCCTTTGCGCCCAACCACATTAAAATACTTTATGCGCTTTCTGAATTTTATACAACCCAATTAGAGGAAGCCTCCCAAAATAAACGTGAAAAATACCTCCTTCAATTGGTTGAAAAAGCACCCGGAAATTTAGTTCCCCGTCTTAATTTAACCGAAATATACATCCGCAAAGGAGCCACCGATAATGCCTTAGAACAATTAGAACGCATTCATAAACAATTTCCGGAGTTTCCAAATGAAGCCATCGAACACTTTGATAACACAACGGTTTTATTAAAAAAAACGGAATCTGAAAAAGCGCTAATCCCCTTTACCATTTTTAACAATTACCTTAAAGTTACCGCACCTTATCAGGAGGGCATGATGGATTTAAAAGGTCCTGGAGGCTCGCTAATTGGCTTTCCCATTATCACTTATAACACGCAAACCTCTTCGCGAATCAGCGATAATAAGTCACTTTTAGAAGTCATTAAATTCACTGATATCACCGCTTCAGCAGGTTTAGATCTTGTTCCAAACTTCGCAGCGGATAAAAATACTGGGCCTAAAAATTTCACGCATCTAGCTGTCGCCGATTATGATGGTAACGGAACAACCGACCTTTATGTAGGCAATTTTGACCCAAAATCGAATGCTTATAAGCACTACCTTTTTAACAATGATATGGTTAAATTTAAGGAGGTTTCAAATGAAGCGGGCATTGAGCATGCCGGAGCTGAAACCTCCGCCACTTTTGCCGATTATGACAATGACGGATTTTTAGATTTGTATGTTGTAAAAGAAACGGGCGCTATTTTATACAGAAATTCCGGAAAAGGGCGCTTTGAAGCGGTAACAACTTCCGCTAAAATTACGGCTAACAATAACGTAAACAAGGCTTTGTTTGTAGATTTAGACCACGATGGCGACCTTGACTTATTCGAAACAACCGCTGCTTCAAATTTGGTGTTTCGCAATAATGGAGACGGTTCTTTTCAAGAACAGGCAGCCAAAATGGGTCTCTCGGGAACCAGTGCAAATGCGCACAATGCCGCTTTTGGCGATTTTGATGATGATGGCGACATTGACCTTTTTGTGGCAAATGAAAATGCGGGCAACCATTTATATTCCAATCAACGCCAAGGAATATTTAAAGACCGTTCCCAAGCGAGCGGACTTACAAGTAAAACCGGTTCAAGTACCGTAAGCGTTGGCGATTTTAACAACGACGGATTTTCAGACTTATTTTTGACTTCCCTTGACGGAGCTAAAACCGAATTATACCGCAACACGGGAAATGGCAGTTTTGAATGGGTAAAAAACGCCAAAAAAATGTTTGAGGGGCTTCAACAGATTAAAATTTATGACACCCAATTTTTCGACTTTGACAATGATGGATTTCTCGACATCCTTATCGCCGGAGAACCTGTTAATAAAGAAGGTCGCGGACTTTTTCTTTACCATAACAACCAGAAAGGTACTTTTGTTGATGTTTCTAAATTGTTGCCCAATGCACCTAAATCGGGCAGGCAAATTGCCTTATTTGATTATAATGATGATGGCGATCTCGACTTGATTATTGCCGGCTTAAATGGGGGCGTTAGTTTATTGCGTAATGACGGCGGTAGCTTGAATCATTATGTAAATATGAAATTGGTGGGTTTAAGAGCCGGAAGCGCCAAGAATAATTATTTTGGAATTGGGGCAAAAGTTGAAATGCGGGCGGGCGACCTTTACCAATCGATGGTGGTAACCAATCCAAATGTGCATTTTGGCCTGGGCAACCGTGCAAAAGCAGATGTTATTAGAATTACTTGGACCAATGGCGTTCCTCAAAATATTTTTCTCCCAGAAGCCGACCAGGCACTTATTGAAGCACAAACCCTAAAAGGTTCTTGTCCGTTTTTATATACTTGGAATGGCGAAAAATATGTGTTTGCAAAAGACATTATTTGGCGCAGCGCCCTAGGAATGCCCCTGGGCATTATGGGTGGCAAAGCCATGCACGCCTTTCCAGATGCGTCAGACGATTACATCAAAATATCAGGCGAACAGTTAAAGCCTAAAAACGGCACTTATAACATTCAGGTAACTTCCGAACTTTGGGAAACCATTTACATCGATAAATTGCAATTGGTGGCTATTGACCATCCCGATTCGGTGGCTGTTTTTGTGCCCGAACAGTTTTCACCACCGCCTTTTCCCGGACTAGAAATTTATCAGGTTACCAATAAAATCACACCAATTTCGGCAACAGATGCTAACGGAACAGATGTGCTTCCTTTTATCGCCAAAAAAGACGACAAGTATTTATCTGATTTTAAACCCGGAAAATATCAAGGAATCACCGAAACACACGATTTAATTTTAGATGTAGGCAATGCGGGCAATGCCAAAAAGCTACTCATTTTTCTTAACGGATGGATATTTCCAACCGATGCTAGCATCAATGTTGCCCTTTCACAATCAGAAAGCTTTAAAATGATACGACCTTCTGTTCAAGTGATTGATAAAAAAGGCAATTGGAAAACCGTTATTGAAAACCTGGGCTTTCCTATGGGAAAAGACAAAACGGTGATTGCCGACCTTTCAGGGAAATTCCTTTCAAGCGACCACCGAATCAGGATTCAAACCAATATGGAGATTTATTGGGATTACATCTTTTTTTCAGTGGATAATTCAATAGCACCAATAATTTCAACGGTTTTAAATCCATCTGCTGCCGAAATTCACTACCGAGGTTTTTCAAACACTTATAAAAAAGGTGGACGTTACGGCCCACATTGGTTTGACTATTACGCGGTTGACAAAAACAAAAAATGGCGCGATTTAACGGGCAATTATACCCGTTATGGCGAAGTATTGCCGTTGCTTATGGCATCAGATAACCAATACATCATTTCAAATGCCGGCGACGAAACCTCCATTAAATTTGAGGCTAAAACGCTGCCAAAATTAAAGAAGGGTTGGAAGCGCGACTTTTTGATTCACAGTGTGGGCTGGGTTAAAGACGGCGACATCAACACCGCACTTGGCAGCACAGTATCGCCACTTCCTTTTCACGGTATGATGAGCTATCCACCCTCTAAAAAAGATTTTTATCCCAAAGCGTCGCTTCAAAAATACAATCAACAATACAATACCAGAACGGTAAGCCCAGATGATTACCGCCATGCAATTAAAAGTAAAAATTAATGAAGCAGATAAATTTTATAAGTGTTTTGAGCTTTCTGTTTTTAACGGGTATGCCGATTTTGATGCCTGCTCAAAATAAAAGCATCGTATTTACCGATATCACCGCTAAAGCCGGCATTGATTTCAAGTACACCATAGGTGATTTTTCGTATAAAAATATACTCGAGAGCAGTGGTTCTGGCGTTACGGTATTCGATTACAACAACGACGGCTTTATGGATATTTATCTGATGAATGGAAAATACCTAGAAGGCATTTCCGATTCCGAAGGAATTGTGTTTAAAAATGCCCATAATGAACTTTATGAAAATAACGGAAATGGCACTTTTACTAAGACCACTAAAAAAGTGGGAATCGCCGGAACACATTGGGCTATGGCTGCCAGCGCTATTGATTTAGACAATGACGGCTATCAGGATTTGTACGTTTTAAATTACGGTCCCAATGTTTTTTATCACAACAATGGCAATGGCACGTTTAGCGACCGAACAGCAGCGCTGGGTTTAAGCGGTCCCGTTAAATTAAATGGATTTACCAAATGGAGCATCGGGGCTTCTTTTTGGGATTATAATAACGATGGAAAACTAGATGTGATGGTTGGCAATTTTATGGCGTTTGACCCCGCTTATTTTTCGCCGGCAACGCCAAATTTAATGCCAAGTCCGGCCGAATATAACGGACAGCCCTCAATGCTCTATGAGCAAAAATCGGACGGGAAATTTATGGATGTTACCAAAAATAACAAGTTATACTTTCCCGATTTTAGAGGTATGGGTATAACGGTATTCGATGCGGATGATGATGGCGATTTGGATATTTTTCAGGCAAATGACCATCAATTAAACTTTTTGTTTAGAAATGACGAAGGCATTTATAAAGAAGTGGCTGTGGCAAGTGGTCTTGCGGCAAACAGCCAAGGTAAAGGTACAGGCTCTATGCACGCAAGCATTGGCGATATTGACGGCGACGGATTGATTGACATCTTGGTTTCTGACCTTGATTACGGGGCGCTTTATCACAATATTGGCGACGGACTTTTTGTGGACATTACGGCCGAAAGCGGTTTGATGGCAGCTATGGCAGGCAAAGGTGGTTGGGGCACGGCATTATTTGATTATGACAACGACGGTGACCTTGATATGGTGGCCGCAAATGGTACCGCAGAGGAACTTATTTTGCAATATCCTTTATTGATGGAGAATGATGGGAATGGACATTTTAAAAATGTGGGAAAAAACAGTGGCAACTATTTTTCAACCAAACGCTCTGGACGCGGTTTGGCAGTTGGCGATTTTAATAATGATGGTTTTTTAGATGTAATTATTTCGCATGTTGACAAAATTGCAAGTCCTGCGCTTCTCGAAAATGGGGGTGGAAATGGCAACCATTGGCTCGGTTTAACCTTGAAAGGGAAAAGTGGTTCGTCTGCCGCCATAGGCGCTAAAGTAACAGTAAGCACTGGCGTAAAAAAACAGGTTTTTATCAATCAATGGGCAACAAGTTATCTTTCTAATAACGACCAACGGCTCCATATTGGGCTGGGAAAACAAAAACAAATTGACCAACTTGAAATCAATTGGTCTGACGGAACAAAAGAAATTTTTAAGAATTTGGCATCTAATCGGTACTTGACTATTTTGCAAGGCACAGGCATTATAAAAAAATAAATATTCAATCAATAAAAAAATATAAGACCATGAACAGTATGTATGTAAGCAAGGTTATAGATCTTACAAATCCCAAAAAAAATTCCATTTATAATAGAACCCATGAAGAAGCTGTTAACATTGTGAAGTCGGGCGATGTTGAAGCGGTACGTAAAATCGACGGACAGTTTGCGCTGGTTTCTGTTGAAGGAAAAACCATCAGGATGGCGCGGTCTATCGGTCGTCCATTGCGTTATTTTATAGCCAAAAGAGCGGCCGGGCCACAGCTGGTCATTGCCGAGCGCATTGATGTAATATACAATTACCTTAAAAAGGAAGGGATGGATGATCAATTTCACCCCTCTTATACGCGGATGGTTCCGGCGCATTATATCACTAAAATTGAGCTGTTGGGTTGCCCCGATCCAAACCCAATTTACACGCGATTTTTTACACCCCAACGCAATAAATTTTCACCCAATCACCCGGAGCAAATAGGAAAAGATTATATCGGCGTGGTTTATCAAGAAATAAAAAAATGGCTGCAATTTCGCGCTAAAACAGGACCTATTGGCATTACCTTTTCTGCCGGAATTGACAGTGGCTCGATTTTTTTGCTCACCTATCATGCATTGAAAGAATTGGGCGAAAGTCCGTCGCGATTAAAAGCCTTTACCCTTTCTATTGACGGCGATGGAGCCGATTTAATGCAAGCGCGAAAATTTTTAAAAGCCTTAAACCTCGAACTATTTTTAGAACCCATAGAATTAGATTATGCTGCCTTAAATTGGCATGAAGCCATTGATGTGGTTGAAGACTATAAACCGCTAGATATTCAATCGGCTACGATGAATTTAGCACTCCTTCACGGAATTAGGTCGCGTTATCCCGAATGGAAATACCTTATTGATGGCGATGGTGGTGATGAAAATTTGAAAGACTATCCCATTGAAGCAAATCCCGAATTAACCATTCGCAGCGTTCTCAACAATCTGATGTTATACCATGAAGGCTGGGGTGTTGAGTCCATTAAACATTCCTTGACTTATTCCGGCGGATTGAGCCGTGGTTATATGCGCACCTTTTCGCCTGCCGATTTGCTAAACTTTGAGGGATTTAGCCCTTATACCCTGCCAAATGCCATCGAAATTTCTGAGGGAATTCCCTATATCGAAATGACCGATTGGGACCATCAAAAACTTTATAAACTAAAAGGACAAATTGTGGCAGCTGGCGTTAAAGCAATAACAGGGATGGAAATGCCGGTTTTTGAAAAAAGACGTTTTCAACACGGCGCAGCTTCATCTGCCGATTTTAACAAGCATTTTCCTGCAAAAGAAATTGATTACCGAAAAGCCTTTCTTTCAAAATATGAGTAAGCCCATTGAAGCAACCATCAAGAACCAATGGATTGTTGCGAACCGCGGAACAAAAAATCCGGTAGATTCTCAAAAACCTTATGGCTGGCTTATAGAAAAAGAGCGAACTGCTGAAGGGGCTATTGAAGATACGGCAATTATTTTTTTGACGAACCGCGAATGCCCATTTCATTGTTTGATGTGTGATTTATGGAAAAATACCACCGATAAATCCGTTCCAATCGGTGCGATTCCAAACCAAATTAAAGGTGTTTTAAAGCAAATGCCAAAAGTTAAACACCTAAAACTGTATAACAGCGGCAGTTTTTTTGACAAAAACGCCATTGCGATTGCCGATTATGAAGCGATTGCCGATTTGCTAAGTGGTTTTGAAACGGTCATTGTTGAAAGCCATCCAAAATTTATCGATGAAAAGGTGCTTGGTTTTAAAAAACTGCTAAAACCCGAATTGCAAGTTGCCATTGGATTGGAAACCGTGCATCCAGAGATCCTTAAAAAACTCAACAAACAAATGACTTTGGATGATTTTGAACATTCGGTAAATTACCTTTCACAAAATGGCATCAAGTCACGCGCATTTATTTTGCTCCGAACACCCTTTATGTCGGAAACCGAAGGTATTTACTGGGCAAAAAAGTCCATTGATTTTGCCTTTAACATTGGGGTTGAATGCTGTACGGTGATTCCGGTGCGAGCCGGTAATGGCGCGATGGATTTGTTATTGCAACAAGGCGCTTTTTGTTTGCCAAATATCCAATCTTTAGAAACGGTATTAGAATATGGCATCAGCCTAAACAACGGTCGTGTATTTGCCGATATTTGGGATTTAGAAAAGTTTTCAAACTGCCAAAAGTGCATGGAACAAAAAACCATTCGCTTAAGCAAAATGAACTTAACGCAACAGTTAACCAATCATGTAAATTGCACTTGTGAGGTTGTATAAAAACCAAACAAACTAATTAATAGATTATTTTTACTCAAACCAAACAGACGCTTTAAAACAACTAAATAATTAAAAAGTAAATGATATTAAAAGGAATAAACGCTAGAAATTTGATGATAATTTGGGGCGTATTTGGATTGTTTTCTTGTAATTTAGAAAAAAATAAATTTAAAGACACCTTGTTTAAAAGTATGGATAGCAGCGAAACTGGTATTGACTTTACAAATGAAGTTGTTGACTCTAAAGGACTTAATATTTTTTCTTACCGCAATTTTTACAATGGTGCGGGCGTGGGAATAGGCGACATCAACAACGACGGTCTGCCCGATGTTTACATGGTTTCAAACCTGGGAGAAAACAAACTATATTTAAATCAGGGCAATTTAAAATTTAAAGATATTTCAAGCACTTCGGGCACAAAAGGAACGCATGTTTGGTCAACAGGCGTAGTTTTGGTAGATATCAATCAAGATGGTTTTTTGGATATCTATGTTTGTAATGCGGGCAATGCAAAAGGCGATAATAGGCGTAATGAATTATTTATCAATAATAAAAATTTGACTTTTACCGAAAAAGCAGCCGAATTTGGTTTAGACGATACTGGGTTTACAACGCAAGCCTCTTTTTTTGATTACGACGGCGACGGTGATTTAGATGTTTATATTTTAAACAATAGTTTTATACCTGTTAACAGTTTAAACAATATTAATAAACGCACGGTTAGAGATAAAGATTGGGAACTGCCCGAGCTTTTTAAAGGAGGTGGAGATAAGTTGTTGAGAAACGACAACGGCAAATTTACTGATGTGAGCGAAAAAGCCGGAATTTATGGCAGTTTAATAGGCTTTGGTTTAGGGGTAATTGTGGGTGATATAAACAATGATGGTCTGCCCGATATTTATGTTTGCAATGACTTTTATGAGCACGATTATTTATACATCAATCGAGGTGATGGCACTTTTAAAGAAGATATAAAAAACCAAATGGCTCATATAACAATGTCGTCAATGGGTTCTGATATGGCCGATTTTAATAACGATGGTTATCAAGATTTATTTGTGGTAGATATGCTTCAAGAAGATGATAAGCGCCTAAAAGAGTTAGCCGATTTTGAAAGTTATGACCTTTATCAACTTAAATTAAGCAGGGATTTTCATCATCAATTTATGCAAAATACGCTACAACTTAACAATGGCAATAACACTTTTTCTGAGATGGCCTTTATGAGCGGAATAGCCCAAACCGATTGGAGTTGGTCACCCCTAATTTTTGATATGGACAATGATGGTTATAAAGACCTTTTCGTTACCAATGGCTTATTTCGTGATCTCACCAATCAAGATTTTTTAAATTATTTCGCCAATAGCGTCATCCAAAAAATGGCCATTACAGGTAAACGCGAAGAGATTGAGGCCATAGTTAGCAAAATGCCTAGCACGCCCATTGAAAATTATGCTTTTAAAAATAACAAGAATTTGAGTTTTACCAATGAAGCTTTAAATTGGGGCTTCGACCAAAAAACCTTTTCAAATGGTTCTGCTTATGCCGATTTAGATAATGATGGCGACTTAGATTTAATCATCAACAATGTCAATCAAAAAGCCTTAGTTTATCAAAATTTAACTTCCCAAAAATTAAAAAACACCTATTTAAGTGTCCAGTTAAAAGGAGACAAACAAAACACGTTTGGCATTGGCGCAAAGGTTAAATTATACCATAAGGGACAAATTTTTACACAAGAGCTAATGCCTGCTCGTGGATTTCAATCGTCGGTAGATTATAAATTGGTTTTTGGTTTAGATAGCCTAAAAACACTCGATTCTTTGATAGTAATTTGGCCTGATAAAAAGCTTGAAAAACGCACGAATGTAAAAACAAATCAAACGGTGATTATGGATATCGCTCAAGCTAAAATAAATCTTGTAGAACCTAAAATTCAATCGTCTAAAACCTATTTTACCAATGTAGTTTCTAATTTTAAAGCCCATCAAGAAAATGACTATTCCGATTTTGATTATGAAGCCTTGGTGCCAAAAATGCTCTCAAAACAAGGTCCTGCATTTGCCATTGGCGATGTGAATAACGATGGTCTTGACGATGTTTTTATGGGTGGTGCTTTTAACCAAAGTGGCCTGTTATATCTTCAAAATAAAATGGGAGCATTTACCCTTTCAAACTTTACTACTGAAGCTACTTTTGAAGATACTTGTGCGGCTTTTATTGACATTGATAATGACAAAGATTTAGATTTAGTGGTGGGTTCGGGAGGCAATTTTAAAGAGGCTAGAACGGGCGTGAGAGTCTATTTAAATAATGGCAAAGGGCATTTTGGCGACTATAAAATTATTGCACATGTTAGCGAAAACATAGCCACTTTGGCAGCTTACGACTTTGATAATGATGGTGATACCGATTTATTTGTGGCTAGCGTGAGCTTGTTGGGCGTTTATGGTATGAATCCTGAAAATTTGTTGCTAGAAAATGACGGGAAAGGTAATTTTACCGATGTAACCAATTCTAAAGCCCCCGAAACTAAAAATATAGGGATGACTACCGATGTCCTTTGGCAGGATATGGATGGCGACGGCCTTAAAGACTTGGTGCTTGTTGGTGAATGGTTGTCGCCTGCTATTTTTAAAAATAACGGCTCAAAACTGATCAAATTAGCAAGCGATTTAGATAAAATTTCTGGTGATTTTAATTGTGTTAAAGCTGCTGATGTTGATAATGATGGCGATATGGATTTAATTTTAGGAAATAGGGGGGACAATTCTTTTTATAAAGCCGATACTAATCATGTCGCTAAAATGTTTGTCAACGATTTTGACAATAATGGTACTGTTGAACAAATTTTTACTCGAAACATCAATGGAAAAGATGTGCCGGTTCACTTGCTAAGGGAGCTAAGAGCACAAATAAATACGCCATTAATTAAAAATATCACTTATTCCGATTACGCCAAAATAACCATTGATGAGCTGTTTCCAAAAGCAATTTTAGATCAATCGTTGGTAAAAATTTGCAATACTTTTCAGTCATTGATAGTTTTAAATAACAAAGGTCATTTTTCTGCTAAGCCACTGCCAGCAAGTGCTCAAATGTCAACTATCAACAATATCACCATTCTAGATATTAACAAAGATGGCAATCTAGATTTAATTACCACGGGCAATAACTACAACTACAAACCGCAATATACACGCCAAGACGCTAGTTATGGCGATGTGTTTTTTGGCGATGGCAAAGGCAATTTTACCTGGCAATCAAACCAATCAACCGGATTTTTTGTAAGAGGTCAAGCTAATGACATGGTCTTGCTAAATGCCAATAAAAACGCAAAATATATTTTGGTTGGTCTTAATAATGACTTTCCGCAATTATTTAAAATCAATGAATAAATACGGTTATATTTTATCAATTTTACTATTCGCCGCTTGTAAATCTGATCCCGAAAAGGACTTGTTTACCCAAGTGTTAAGCAGTCATTCAAAAATTGATTTTATAAACGCGGTTGCCGATACCAAAACACTAAACGCCCTCGATTATATGTATTTTTATGACGGCGGTGGTGTTTCGGTTGGCGATATTAATAATGATGGTTTATCCGATATTTATTTTACAGCAAACCAAGGTGCTAATAAATTATACCTCAATAAAGGGAATTTTGTATTCGAAGATATAACCATTAAAGCAGGTGTTTCGGGTCATTCCGATTGGAATACCGGTACTGTTATGGCCGATGTTAATGGCGATGGCTTTTTAGATATTTATGTATGCGCAGTAGTTGGAATTTACGGGTTTAAAGGTCATAACGAACTATTTATCAATAATAAAAATGGAACCTTCTCTGAACAATCAGCCAAATACCATTTAAACATTCAATCCCATGCCAACAACGTCGCTTTTTTTGATTACGATAAAGATGGCGATTTAGACATGTTTCTGCTCAATGAAGGAAAACACAGTGCCGAATCTTTTGGACCCGCTTCAAATCGGTTAAAAATAAGCGAAACCAACGGGGGTAGATTGCTCAGAAATGACGACGGAATATTTGTGAATGTTAGTCAGCAAGCCGGTATTTATAGTGGCCCAAATAGCTATGGTTTAGGCGTGGCTGTGGCCGATTTTAATAATGACGGCTGGGATGATTTATACGTTAGCAACGACTTTCACGAAGATGATTATTATTATATCAACAACAAAAATGGCACTTTTACCGAAGAATTAAAATCTCATTTTGGCAAGGTAAGCCGCTTTTCAATGGGTAATGATGTTGCCGATATTAACCATGACGGCTATCCCGATATCATTACTTTAGACATGTTGCCCGAAGAAGAACGCCTTTTAAAATCCACTTTAAGTGATGGCGAAGTTAACTACCATAAACTAAGAGAAAATTTGGGGTATTTTCCACAATTTTCGCGCAACATGTTGCAAATAAATCAACAAGGAATTTATTTTACCGAGCAGGCTCTTTTTAGTGGCATTGCTGCAACCGACTGGAGTTGGGCTCCCTTATTTGCCGATTTTAACCTTGACGGAGAACAAGATTTACTGGTTACAAATGGTATTTACCGCCGATTAAATGATTTAGATTACCTTCAAATTTTTACCGATAATGCGATTAAAAACAAGGTAAATGCTTCGCGTTTATTTGATGAAAAAATGCTAGAATTAATGCCCAAAGCCGCCGTTCATAATTACTTGTTTAAGGGCACAAAATCGTTAAAATTTGAAGATAAATCAGGGGTTTGGTTTCCTAAAACACCCACCGTTTCTAGTGGTGCAGCTTATGCCGATTTAGATAATGATGGCGATTTAGATTTGATAATCAATAACTTTAATGACCAGCCATCCATCTTCAAAAACAACACGAAAACGAACACCTACCTTAAAATAAAACTTACTACAAACACTAAAAACTCATTTGCTCTGGGCGCTAAAGTATTGGCTTATAAAAATGGACAGCTACAATTTAAACAGTTGCACCCCACCCGCGGATTTCAATCGTCGGTTGAACCCATCGTCTATTTTGGATTTGGCACCGCTAAAAAAATTGACTCCTTGCGCATTATTTGGCCAGATAATACCACACAACTATTAACGCAAGTGGCTACCAACCAAATTTTAAATAGCCATCCCGATAAATATAGAAAAACCATCGGTTATAAAACCCTTTTTAAACCTTTAAACCCTTGGTTTAAATCTGTAACTGATTCAAATTTTACCACCCTAAAACACCTTGAGGACAATTTTTCAGAGTTTAAGGTCAATCCGCTTTTGCCTTATAAAGTTTCAACGCAAGGGCCCGCTTTTGCCTTGACGGATAATCCTAAAAATGGACACAAATTATTTTTTTTAGGAGGCGCAGCGCACCAAAAATCGCAATTGTTTGAAATGGATAGCATAGGAATTCATTTAAAAAACACCTCGGTATTTGATGATACTATTGATTCAGAGGATGTTGACGCTACTTTTTTTGACGCCGATAATGATGGGGATGACGATTTGTTGGTGGTTACGGGAGGAGACATGTATAGCGGAAGTTCCAAAAATTTAAGAGATTGTTTATATCTTAACGACGGCAAAAATAATTTTGTAAAATCGGCTAATGCGCTACCCGAATATTTCGAAAACGGCGCTTTTGTTAGGGTAAGTGATGTTGATAAAGATGGCGATTTAGATTTGTTTATTGGCAGTAGGGTCATCGCTAATAAATTTGGAGCTAACCCAAAATCACAGTTGCTTTTAAACAACGGCCATGGCAAATTTAGCAGCGCCAAAAGTGCTTTATCAAAAGCAATTGGCATGCTTACCGATGCCGTTTTTACCGATTTTAACCTTGATGGTTGGGAAGATTTAATAGTGGTAGGCGAATGGCTCTCTCCGCAATTTTTTGAAAATAAACACGGAAATTTTGTCAACCTCACCGCAAGTTTTAGCGATAAAAACAACAACGGCCTTTGGCAAGCCATACAGCCCTTTGATATTGATGGTGATGGAGATACCGATTATTTGTTGGGAAACTGGGGCTTAAATACCAAATTTAAAGCATCAGTAAATCGGCCGCTAAAAATGTATGTTGGTGATATTTTAAAAAATGGACATTGGCTAACTTTAGTAAGCTTTGCAAAAAATGACACTTATTACAGCATCAATACCAAAGACGAACTGCAATTGGCTTTAGGAACCATTATTACTGATAAATTTAAGAGCTATAATGATTATGCAGGAAAAAATTTTGATGAAATTATCGACGAAAAGCTCCAAAATTCAGCTGTTTTAAAAACTGTTCAAAATCTGAGTTCGGGCTATTTAGAAAACATCAATGGACGATTTATTTTTAAACCTTTTCAAGATTCCTTGCAATTAGCGCCCATTACCAGCTTTTTGAAAGCCGATTTTGATAATGATACAATTGAAGAAGTTTTAATTGCCGGAAACCTATTTAGCGTTCCGCCTTATAATGGTAAACTCGATGGTGCTATTGGCTATTTCTTACAAAAAAAAGGAAAAATTATACCAGGCACAGCTTTGGGTTTAGCTATTGGTAATAAGCAAGTTAAAACATTAAAATTGATAAAAATTAACAATCAAAGCTACTTGATTGTCCTTGCAAATAACAGCGCAAATTTAGTTTATGAATTAACAAATTAAAAAGCTTAAAATGATTAAAAAAATAGCGATTTCAATGATTAGTCTCTTGATATTAGGTCTCTTTTGGTTTCTATTTATTAAGACTTATGATTATCAGATAAGTTTTTCTGCAAAAACAGCGCCAGGTACTATATACAGTAGGATTATAGATTTTGACCGTTGGGATATTACCAAATCTGAAATTAATATAAAAATTATCGGTAAAACGGCTTTCAAAAGCCTAGATCAAACAATTAACTTAAAGGATTCTACCTATCAATTTCATTGGGAATTAAAACCACTAAATGACAGTATTACAAGGGTTAAAGTCAATATTTTGGATAAACAATACAGCCTAAAACAACGGCTACTTATCCTAATTGGCCAATCAAATTTTACTAAAAATTCTATAAAGCGCATCGCCGATTTCAAGTTGGCATTAGAGCGCCATCTCGAAACTTTTCGTATTGAAGTGCTTGGAAAATCAAAACGACCTGCTTATCAATCGATTATTTATGTTAATTTTAGCATTGATTTAGCGGGCAAAGCCGGCAAAATGGCTGAAAATATTTTTTACCTCACACAATATATGGAAATACACGGCATTAATAAAACAGGAAATCCTTTTATGAATATTAAACACCTCGATATTCAAGCCAATACGTTGGAAGCCGAATTCTGTTTTCCCGTTGAAAGTTTAAAGTCTTATCCATTAGATGCTAAGGTAAAAGTAAAAAACAATTTAGTTGAACAAATTGCCTTAAAAGCTATTTTTCACGGCAATTATCGCTATTCCGACCGCGCGTGGTTTGCCTTGATAAATTATGCCGAAGCACATCAGCTGGCAATTGAGCACAAACCCTTTGAAATCTATTTTGACGACCCTCACAATTACAGTGATGAATTAAAATGGAAAGCCGAGGTTTATCTACCTTTAAAAAATTAATTAAAAATAATAACTTATGAAAACAAATAAACTGATTCTTGGTTTTTTTATTTCAATCCTCTTAACAACATATAGTTGTAAAAATGTTTCAAATTTATCGGTTAACGCACCCAATCAAAATATTAAATTGAATTTAATTTTATCGCCACAAGGCAAATTGGGCTATCAAGTTTTTTACAAAGATTCAAAAGTCATTGACACTTCCTATTTAGGATTCACTTTTGCCAATGCTTTGCCTTTGTCAGACAACTTCAAAATTCTTAAAACGAGTCAAATTACGGTTGATAATACGTGGCAAATGCCTTGGGGCGAACAAGATACAGTGCGCAATCATTACAGTGAATTGACGGTAAATTTACAAGAAACAAAAGCGCCAAACCGCTTGTTAAATATAGTTTTTAGAGTCTTTGATGATGGTTTGGGTTTTAGATATGAATTTCCAAAACAAGACAATTTTAGCGAAGTCCAAATTCTAGATGAAGAAACCGAATTTAAATTGATGAGCAATTATAAGGTTTGGTGGATTCCCGGCGATTGGGATAGCTACGAACATTTGTATAACACAACAGATTTTTCAAAAATCAATGCGATAAGCAAGCGCAATCACCCGAATTTAAATGCCAGTTTTATTCCGCAAAACGCTGTCAATACGCCGGTTACTATGAAAACGGATAAAGGTGTTTATCTCAGTTTTCACGAAGCCGCTTTAATAGACTATGCGGGGATGACCTTAAAAATTGACACCCTCAACAATTCAATGAAAAGTGCTTTGGTAAGCTCAGAAGTTAACGGCTATGCCGTAAAACGAAGTTTGCCTTTTACAAGCCCTTGGCGCACCATTCAAATTGCCGATAAACCAGGTGATTTAATTGAATCTAAACTTATTTTAAACCTAAATGAACCCAATAAAATTGGCGATGTATCTTGGTTTAAACCGATGAAATACGTTGGTATTTGGTGGGAAATGCATTTGGGAAAATCAACTTGGGATTACGAATCAACCCAAGATATGAACACCTTTATAGGTGATAAAAATAAAAAAGGTCATCACGGAGCAACCACTGCAAATGCTAAATATTACATTGATTTTGCAGCAAAAAACAACATCCACGGACTTTTAGTTGAGGGATGGAATACCGGTTGGAGTCACTGGATTGGCTTTGATGACCGCGAAGGAGTTTTTGATTTTGTTACGCCTTATCCTGATTACGATTTAAAAGAAGTGGTGCGCTACGGCAAAGAAAAAGGCGTTGAATTAATTATGCATCACGAAACTTCGGCTGCCCCAAGAACTTATGACCAACAAATGGATACCGCCTATGCCTTGATTAAATCACTCGATTTACACGCAATTAAGTCGGGTTATGTGGGTAGAATTATCCCAAATGGTGAACATCATCACGGGCAATGGATGGTAAACCGCTATAACAATGCGGTCATTAAAGCGGCTCAATATCAAATCGCTATCGATACACACGAACCGATTAAAGATACCGGACTGAGGCGCACTTATCCAAATTGGGTAGCACGAGAAGGGCTACGTGGCCAAGAGTTTAACGCTTGGTCGGCTGAAGGGGGCAATCCGCCAGAACATTTAACAATTGTTCCGTTTACACGGATGCTTTCGGGTCCTATAGATTTTACGCCCGGAATTTTTAACATCAAACTAAAACCTTATAAACCTAATAATCAAGTAAAAACAACCATTGCAAAACAATTGGCACTTTATGTTGTTATTTACAGCCCCATCCAAATGGCCGCCGATTTACCCGAATATTATGAGGGAAATCCCGCTTTTCAATTTATTAAAGACGTGGGTGTTGACTGGCAAAAAACGAAGGTTCTCAATGGCGAAATAGGCGATTTTATTACCATTGTCCGCCAAGAACGCCAAACAGGAAATTGGTTTTTAGGAAGCATTACCGATGAAAATCAAAGAGATGAAGTCATAAAATTAAACTTTTTAGAACCTAACACTAAATTCCTTGCAACTATTTATGAAGATGGTAAAGACGCCGACTGGTTTAAAAATCCTACTTCAATCAACATCCGCAAAGAAACCGTTGATAGTAATTCACAATTAAATTTGCATTTAGCACCCAGTGGTGGAGTCGCTATTAGTTTTATAAAACAATAAATTATGAAGTTTATCAAACCTAAATTATCATTTTGGCAAATATGGAATATGAATATTGGATTTCTTGGAATTCAATTCAGTTTTGGATTACAACAAACTGCAGTTAATCCAATTTTTTCATTTCTAGGAGCGCACAATGATCAATTGCCATTATTAAATTTAGCAGGTCCCATAACCGGCTTATTAATTCAACCGCTTATTGGTGCTATATCCGATAAAACATGGTCGCCGCGATGGGGAAGACGAAAACCTTTTTTCTTAATAGGCGCCTTAATAGGAAGTTTATGTTTGTTAGCATTTCCTTATAGCCCGGCACTTTGGTTTGCCGTAGGTTTATTGTGGATTCTCGATGTTGGTAATAACACAGCAATGGAGCCTTATAGAGCTTTTGTTGGCGATAAATTACCCGAAAGTCAACTTACATTTGGATTTCAAATGCAGAGCCTATTTGTTGGAGCGGGCATTGTATTGGCAAATTTTTCAATATTTCTATTTCAAGATTGGTTTGGGTCATCCGAAAATGCAAGCCAAACAGTAACTTCTATACCAACTTGGTTATACTATTCTTTTTTTCTAGGAGCCTTTGCTTCAATTACGACAATTCTTTGGTCTGTTTTAAAAACACCAGAAATACCGCCATCTGATAAAGAATTAGAAGTTATTGAATTAGGTAAAAAAGAACCTTTTTGGAATCGAACTTTAGAACCTTTAAAAGAAATATTTGCCGCTATTAGCGATATGCCAAAATTCATGTGGCGATTAGCAACGGTTTACCTTTTTCAATGGTATGCACTATTTTGTTACTGGCAATTTATTGCGCCAATGTTGGTTGAAAGTTTAAATGTAGGTAAAGAAGCGGCTTTAGGAAAAGCAGCTTTAATGAATGGTTCTTACAATTTTGCAACCATGATTTTAGCCTTAGCACTTGTGCCATTAGCTAAAAAATTTAGCAATAAAAAAATCTATGTTTTGAGTTTATTTTTGTCGGCTATTGCATTGGTTAGTTTACCATTTATAAAAAATGATATCTTGATATTTTTACCGATGCTTTTTTTGGGAATTGGATGGGCCGCTATGATGGGAATCCCTTATGCAATGGTGTCTAAAATTGTTCCCCAAGGAAAAAGAGGGGTTTATATGGGTATTGTTAATATGATGATAGTCATCCCAATGTTTATTCAAACCATAACTTTTGGGCCAATTATTAAATATTTACTCCATAATAGCGCTATAAATGCCATTATTTTTGGAGGTGTTTTCTTTGCAATTGCAGCAATCTTGGCGATGAGACTACATGTTTTACCAGATGAACAAACCGATTTAGCCGATTAATTTTAATTTATTTGAAAACCGAAGCCTACATAAATGCCAAACAATTATTGCATTCTGTATGTACAGAAAAGGGATTTTTAGCAAGCAAATCTGATGTTTCAAATTACAAACGCATTTGGGCTAGAGATGGCGTTATTTGCGGTCTTGCCGCTTTGCTTGACGGTGATAAAAAGCTGGTTGATACCTTTAAAAACACCTTAATTACCTTGTCGGAGAACCAACACCCTATAGGAAATATTCCTTCTAATGTTTGGTTTGATAAGGAAAAAGTGCAGGTCAGTTTTGGCGGACTTTGCGGAAGGGTAGATACCATTTCGTGGTATGTAATTGGCGTTTGCAATTATGTTTGGTTTACCAAAGATTTTGAATTTTTAAAAACCCAGATACCACCTATTAAAAAAGGACTTACCTTATTGGAAGCTTGGGAATTTAACAACAAAAATCTGATTTATACACCTACTTCGGGCAATTGGGCCGATGAATATCCCATAGAAGGCTATACGTTATACGACAATTGTTTACGTCTTTGGGCATTGCAATCTTATCAAAAGTTAAAGGCTTCTAAAAAAAGACACGCCAAAATTAAGGCCATAAAACAAAGTATCAGCATCAATTTTACCCACACTAAAACATGTGAAAAGCAGTACCATACAAAGGCCTTAAATTTGGCGGAAATAAAACCTTATTGGCTGGCTTCTTTTTCGCCAAAAGCTTATAATACCCGATTTGATGCCTTTGGAAATGCGTTGGCTTTGCTGTTGAATATAGAAAATGAACCCCTTCAAAAAGCGCTTTTAAAGCATGCTAAAAGTTTGCAAAAAACACTAACCTTAGGTTTGCTTCCAGCTTTTTGGCCACCCATTTTGTCCGGTGAATGTGAATGGAAAAACCTCGAAACTAATAATGCCTATGAATTTAGAAACTTCCCTTTCGAATTTCACAACGGCGGCACTTGGGCCATTGTAAATGGTTTTTTTGGTTTGGGATTGGTTCGGGCAAATAAAAAAGAACAAGCTACGCAATTTTTATTCAAAATTAATAAGCTTAACAAACAAAATGAAAATAATGAGCTAGAATGGGGCTTTTTTGAAAATTTTAATACGCAAACCGCCAAACCTATTGGGGTGAAAACTTGTGCTTGGAGTGCTGCTGCTACCATTTTATTGACAAAATACCTTGATGGAAAATTTCTTTTAATCGGTTAAAATGAGCAAAAACAATAACGACATAATTTGTGTAGGAGAAGCACTAATTGATTTTATTGGCGATGAGCTTGCAACAAACTTGACGCAAACAAAATCTTTCTCAAAATATGTGGGGGGTTCACCTACTAATGTGGCGAAAAATATGGCACAGTTGGGTTTTAACAGCACTTTAATAGCAACTTTGGGCGCGGATAGTTTAGGAGATTTTATAACCCAACAGTTGAATGTGGCAAATTTAAACCTGCAATACTTGGCTTATAAAAAAGAACTTAAAACCAGCCTTATTTTGGTGGCACGCTCAATGGGTACGCCCGAATTTTTACCTTACCGTCAAGCGGATAAGTACATTGAACCCGACCAAATTCCGATAGCACTATTGAAGGATTCTAAAATTTTTCACACAACTTGTTTTGCATTGAGTAAAAACCCGGCGCAAAACACCATCTTACAAAAAGCGAAAGAAGCTTTTGAAAATGATTGTCAATTGAGTATCGATTTGAACTATGCACAAAAAATTTGGGAAGAAGTTGACGTATTACCTGTGTTAAAAACCTTTTGCCAATACCATCCAATGGTAAAACTTAGCAATGATGATGCCTTTAGAATTTTTCATCAAAATTTATCAAACCAACAAATTTTTGATTATTTCCATCAGCTTGGCGCAGCTATTATTTGCTTGACAAAGGGAAAAGAAGGTGCTTATTTATCGCAAAAAGAACAAAAAGTAATCTTTCAAGTGGCTCCAATCGTTGCCAATGTGGTAGATGTTACCGGAGCTGGTGATGCTTTTTGGTCGGGATTTTTGGCAGGCTATCTCAAAAAACAATCCCTAAAAGATAGTCTTAAAATGGCAAATAATTTGGTAGCAAAAAAAATTCAACATATTGGAGGGTTGCCTAAAACCCTAAAAATTGACGACCTGTTAGAGTAGGCTTTTAAATTAATTATATTTATGGATATTTTATCATTTGTAGGTTTTACAGCCTTAGTAGGGATTATTGCATGGCTGGCTACCCGAAAAACAAACGAAAACACTTCGGATGGTTATTTTTTAGGTGGGCGCAGTTTAACCGCACCCGTTATTGCAGGTTCCTTATTATTGACCAATTTATCAACTGAGCAAATTGTTGGACTCAATGGCCAAGCGTTTAGCGAAGGTATTTTGGTTATGGCTTGGGAAACCTTTGCGGCGGTTGCCATTGTTATTACGGCGTTATTTTTATTGCCACGTTACTTAAAAGGTGGCTTAACAACCGTGCCACAATTTTTAGAAAATCGATATAGTAAAACAACCAGATCAATTGCTTCGGTTTTGTTTTTGTCGGGTTATGCGGTCATTTTTTTACCCATTGTTTTATATTCGGGTGCTTTGGCAATTAACACGATGTTTGACATTCCAAATAAATTTGGTGTTTCGGATGGTACTGCTTTATGGATTACGGTTTGGGGTATTGGAATTGTTGGTTCAATTTACGCAATTTTTGGCGGATTAAAAGCCGTGGCTGTTTCCGATTCTATCAATGCCATAGGCTTATTTACAGGAGGTTTATTGATTCCGGTTTTTGGCTTAATGGCGGTTGGCGATGGTAATGTTATCTCCGGAATCACCACATTAATGGCAGCTGCTCCCGAAAAATTTAGTATTGTTGGCAGTCGAACTTCTTCTATTCCAATCTCCACAATTTTTACGGGAATGATGCTCGTTCAAATATTTTATTGGGGCACAAACCAAGCTATTATTCAACGAGCACTTGGTGCAAAAAATTTAAAGGAAGGTCAAAAAGGCATGATGCTAGCGGCTTTTATTAAAATTTTAGGACCAATTTTAGTTGTTTTGCCGGGCATCATCGCCTATTATATGTTTAAAGGACAATTGTCAAATCCTGATCAAGCCTATCCAATGTTGGTTAGCAAAGTATTGCCTACCGCTTTTATTGGTTTTTTTGCAGCGGTTTTATTTGGCGCTATTTTGAGTTCATTTAATTCGGCTTTAAACAGCTCGGTTACTTTGTTTTGTGTTGATATTTATAAATTGCATATCAACAAAAAAGCATCTGAAAAAATTGTTGTTAAAAACGGAAAATTATTTGGAATAGTTTTAGCCATCATTTCAATGTTAATTGCACCGCTCATTGCCAATGCACCTCAAGGTTTATTTGGTTATTTACAGGAGCTAAATGGCGCTTATAGCATCCCAATTTTAACCATAATTGTCATAGGTTATCTTACCAAGCGCGTGCCTGCAATTGCCGCCAACATTGCAATCATTTCAGGCTCGCTATTGTATATTATCAGCCAATACCTGTTAAAACCTTTTGTATTTGGACCTGAAAATTACCCTCATTTTTTACATGTTATGGCCATATTATTTGTAATCAATATTGCCATTATGCTCATTATTGGAAAATATTTTCCACGAGCAGAAGCCTTTGAACAAAAATATACAAACGAAGTTGATATTACCCCTTGGAAACACGTTAAACTAGCAGGGATAATGATTCTAGTTTTGGTAGTAGGTATCTATTATTATTTTTCTTAAGTAAGCTTAAAAGATTGATTATTTAATAACATACGTCTTTTTTTCGGGACCGATTCCCTTTAAAGTTAAGGAGGTCCATCGTTTAGGAATTACAGGATTGGTTTGTATAATACCGCTTTCGCTGATGTTTAATCCGCCAAAGCCAAATAAAATTGTTTGCAATAAGCCTCCCGCACCCGTAGCAAAATAAGGATTGTTGCTTGTAGCCGATTCAGATAAAGCTCCAAAAGGCGCACGTTTATTAGGCTGATAAGAGCTTTTGAATAATTGATATGCTTTTTCAGGATCTCCTAAACGCGCATATAAAATGGATAAAATAGAATGTGCCATGGCGGGTCCTTCTTTAGAAAAACGCGGTTCATAATAATTCAAATCTTTAATAATTTGATTTTTATCGGTGATAATTTGTAAAGGAAAGGCCAGCAAATTTGCATCGGCTTGCTTTATGATTTCACCGGCATAAGTGCGATTTTCTCGGGTTACACCATCTTTAAATTTATGGATAACAATGCCGTGGGCAACTTTTTGCCAATCTGTATTTTGGGGATAGCCTAATAATTCTGCGGCTTTTGAGGCGTCTTGAAGTGCGGTAATTGCCGAGCCATTTGTAAACGCATTGTCGTCAATATTTTGAGCGAATTCGTTTGCACCAACCACATTGTTAATGCTAAAGGAACCATCGGCATTTTGTGAGGTGCGACTTACCCAAAAGTCGGCAACTTCTTTTAACATTGGATAACCTATTTTTTTCAACCAATCTTTATCTTGAGTAACTTTATAATAGTTGTAAAAGGCGATGCTGACATCGGCAGTAATGTGTTGTTCAAAAGTTCCGGTAAGCGCCCAAACGGGAGTTGCTTCTTCGCCCGTATCATCCGATTCCCACGGAAACATAGCCCCTTTGTAACCAAAATTTCGCGCTTTTTCAAGCGCTTTTGGCAAACGGTTATATCGATAATTTAAAAGCGATTTAGCAATTGGCTGATTAAAAAGTAAGAGAGGGGGATACATCCAAAGTTCGGTATCCCAAAAAACATGACCATTATAACCTTGAGAAGACAATCCCATGGGAGAAATACTCAAATCTGAATCTGCTCTAGAAAAGGCATATAAATGATAAAGCGCTAAACGCACATCTAACTGTGATTCTAAATCGCCTTCAATAACAATATCGCCTTGCCATAAATTATCCCAAGCTTTTTTATGCTGGTCAATAAGTACTTGCCAGTTACTTCGCTCTGCTAAAATAAGCATCCGCGCCGATTCATTATCGGGATAAACAAAATCTTGGGTGGTACATTCGGCTCCAAACCAAGCAAATTGATAAGTGGTATTCGCTTTTAATGCCGTATTAAAGCGCAAACTTTGATGATGGTTGTCAATAATTTGGTGACTTACGGGCGGTTGGTTTCCAATGAATAAAAAGTTTGCCGAGGCAGCAACTTCATGGCGGCCTAGGCGACTTTTAGCGGTAGTTTGCATCACCGGCATTTGTATTTCGGCATCACGCAAAACGTCATAAGTTTGTTTAACAGCTTGATATTCATCTGGCGTAGCTATCAAACCCGTGGCGGTAATGTTAATTGGTTTTAATGCTTTAACCGTAACGGTTGTCATTCCCGTAAAGGCAAGTTGCCTTAAGGCGTAAATGGTATAACTTATTTTGGCTTTGTTTTGATAGTCAAATGAGGTGGTAAAAGAAGCTTCTTTCATATTTAAGGTTTGTTGCCAATTGGTAACATTGCTTAAATTGAGTTTTTTGCCATCAATTTCTAAATTTAAATTGCCAAAATTAATACCTTCAATAATGCGACTCACGCCACCCGGCTTTTCGCGGTCAAAAACATTGTTTAGCAAAATTGATTTTATCTGAAATAACGAATCCGATGGCAACAATCCAATGCGACCATTTGCTAAAGTGATTCCCACATAAGGCTGGTGCGTTTTGGTGGAGAGTTCCCAACCTAAATTTTGTTGGTTTTGAGCATACGTATTGAAGGAAATTAATACAAGTACTGAAAGGATAAAAGTCTTCATAATGGGATGTTTTAAGTATAATGAATCTTCTCAATTTATAATAT
>Ga0210058_1000062_pt1 | contig 99579 bp, 86 predicted proteins | sample CryGeymeta201511_FD_183979 | JGI IMG/M metagenome (GOLD analysis project Ga0210058, IMG submission 183979) | Groundwater microbial communities from Crystal Geyser aquifers in Utah, USA - Crystal Geyser metaG 2015-11 (SPAdes) (version 2) | ecosystem: Environmental > Aquatic > Deep subsurface >...
AGGCTACAACTTTTACCTTATCGAGGTTGTTGGCAACCACGTGATCATCACGGAGCATCAGAACATCTTCGATATCGAACTTATCGCCAGGGTTACCTTTTACCTGGTCGACTACGATCTCATCGCCTTTGCTTACCTTATATTGTTGTCCACCGCATCTTATGATGGCATACATAGCAATCCTCCTTAGCAACAAGCATTGATGGTAGCATAAGGTCAAACAAGTGTCAACAACACCCAAGGAAAAGGCAGAAATTTTGTTTTCAATAGTAGTTGCTCATGCTCTGCTCGATTTGGGCTTCGGTGCCTTCATCTATCATCTCGGGGCGTCCGATGGGGACGGTATCGTCGAATATGAGGTGGGCTTTCTTGTCCCATTCAAGATCGAGGATATTGCCGGTGAGTTTGCCTTTTTGCTTGAGAAACTCCCGGCCGCGCGGGTTGACTTTGAAGACGAAGGACTCGGAGATATGGGTCGCAGCCAAGCGTTTAACCTGGCGGTACATTTGCATACCGATGGTCGCATCAGAAAGTATGACGCCCAGACCGTGACAGCACGGGCAGGTTTCCGCCTGGAACTCGAGAAGTCCCTGGCTTACGTTCTTCCTGGTCATCTCGACAAGCCCGAGCTTGGATATCTCTATAACGCGGGTTTTGGTCCTGTCTGAGGCAAGCGCCTCATTCAGCACCCGGGATACTTCTTCTCTGTTATCGGGGTCTTGCATGTCGATGAAGTCGATGACGATAATACCGCCGATATCCCGCAGCCGAAGCTGTCTGACTATCTCCCCTGCGGCCTCCAGGTTGGTCTTAAAAATCGTCTGCTCAAGGGTTGTTTTGCCGACATACTTGCCCGTGTTGACGTCGATTGCCGTAAGCGCCTCGGTGTGGTCGATGCTGATATAGCCGCCGCTTCGCAGCCATACCTTGCGCTTCATGGCGTTTTCGATGTCCTGGTTGATGTTATATTTATCAAAAAGCGGCAGCCGTTCGGAGTACAACTCGACCCGCTTGGCAAGCTCGGGGTCGGTGGACCCCAAAAAGTCGGTGATAGCATCGTAGTCCTCTTTGCTGTCGATCACAAGGCGCCTGAATTCGGGCGAAAACAGGTCGCGCACGATCCTGAGCGCAAGCTGCGGCTCCTGATAGATAAGCTGGACGGGCGCAGCATCGCGTACCTTCCGGCCTATCTTTCTCCAATATAAGAGCAGGCGTTTTAAGTCCGCCCGCAGATCGATAAGGTCTGCACCCTCGGCGGCGGTTCGGGCTATAAGCCCCTCACCACGCGGTTTTATTTGCTCACAGGTCTCTTTTAAACGACGCCGTTCCTCTTCGGGCAGACGCCGTGACGTCCCCACGAAATCGGAATACGGCAACAACACGAGGTAGCGCCCCGGCAGGGTCACCTGCGTGGTTACCCTAGCCCCTTTTGCGTCCATCGGCTCTTTGATTACCTGCACCAGGATATCCTGGCCCGGCTTGAGCAGGTGTTGGATGGGCGGCATCGGCTCGTCTTCGTTTTTCCCGGGAAAAACGATTTCTTCCACGTAAAGAAACGCGTTTCGCTCCACACCGATATCTACAAACGCCGCCTGCATCCCTGGGAGGATGTCCTTGACTCTTCCCAGGTAGATGTTGCCGACAATCGACGGAGCCTCCCGCCGCTCAAGGTATACCTCGACGAGTTCGCGGTCCTCGAGAACGGCAGCCCTGGTCTCGAAGGCGTCGACAGAGATCATCAATTCACGATTTGTCACGCTCACTTCCCATCTTCACACTTTCATAAAAATTCTTTCATAAAAATTATAAATATCTATTAACGGGTTACCCCGATTAACATACTGCTCAACGCGGTTAACTTCTGTAATCTTGAACCCTTTAAGGCCCGGGGAGACTTCAGACAGCTTACCGACTAAAAGTTCAGGGCGCGTGCTGTTGCTATCGCCGACGGACACCAGGATGTGAAACTCGTGCTCATTGTCGCTCTCACGCACGATCGTCCAATCGAGTAGAGCTACGTTTGTTTCTACCCATTTTTCCTTTCCCTTATGCCGTACGAGCAACCGCTCTTGACCCCTTATTTGGTCGATGAGGGATACGATATCGACGGAATCCGCATCGAACTCGACCTTCACCCGATACGCCGCGCTTTTTACAGCGCTTGCAATCGAGGGCTTTTTGTCACGGATATATTTCGCCCCGTAGATGCTTAATCCCTTCGGCAACGCGGAAGTTATTTTCGTTAGCAGTTGGTCCTCTGGAATAGGATGCACCAGCTCTGCCAGCAAGTATTCGGCCGAACTCGCAACGGCGACGGAAAGCGCCGGGCCATAGGATACCTTGGGCCTCGGATGAAATCCACCGCTCATCTTAATCTCGACCCCGGCACGCCGGAACGAGCGCTCGAGCGCACGTATCAGCTCCAGGTGCGAGAGGTATTTAAGCGGTCCGCTTTTCCCGTAATGTATGAGAACCTTATGATTGCTATTAAGATTGCCATGTGCGTTTGTCAGTTTAATCAACCTCACAAAGTAAAACTTGCATTGCCAAGCTATCATTCTGAAGCATTGTGAAGAATCCAGCACTTGTCATTCTGAGCGCCGGCAATTGTCATTCTGAACGCCGGCAATTGTCATTCTGAGCGCCGGCAATTGTCATTCTGAGCGCAGCGAAGAATCTAGCGGGCACTCACGCACTTCTGTCACTTAAGTGCGTCTAAGCTTTGATATACCTTCCTAAGAAGCGTTTACCAAGCGTGTATCATATCTATCAAGCATGTATCAAACAAATACCAACCGCCTATAAACCGTCTGTCTCACTTTGGCTTGTCTAAGCTTAGACCCTCCTGCACAAGAAAAAGGTTTCCGCACCCAAGATTCTTCAGTCGCTTCGCTCCTTCAGAATGACAACTAATCGCTGTTTGCTATTTGCTATAAGAATGACAATTAGTCGTTGTTCGCTCCTTCTTAATTATAGCTAGCAATCCTGGTCATTCAGCTACTTGCCAAACAACAAATTCTCAGCATCCAAATTCGGGCACACTCCGCAGCCGGAGCATGCGCCGGTGCGGCAGTCTTCGGTTAGCTCGCCGGTGAGGGCGTTTTCGTATTCTGCTTTGAAGAACTCCTGCGTTGCGCCGGTATCAATATGGCGCCACGGCATGACCTCGTCAAGGTCTCGTTGCCTGGCCGCGTAGAAGTTTGGGTCAAGCCCCGCGTCTTCAAAAGCTTTCAGCCAGTTGTCGTAATTAAACTCCCCGGTCCATGCATCGAATTTACAGCCCGACCGCCAGGCCCGGTATATCACATCCGAGAGACGCCTGTCGCCACGGGCTATCGCGCCCTCGATTACGCTGGACTTGGCGTTGTGCCACTTAAGCGTGAGATGCCTTCCCCTAATCCTGTCGCCCAGAAACTTTTGCTTTGCCTCGAACTGCTCAAGCGTGTCCTGGCACACCCATTGAAACGGGGTGTCGGGTTTTGGTGCGAACGCCGATACGCTAACCGCCACCATCAGGCGGGATTTCGCCGATGCGTCGAGCGTTTGCAGCCCGACGTCCACGACCTTTTTAGCGAGATCGACGATGCCTTGCAAGTCGTCCTGCGTCTCGGTCGGAAGCCCGATCATAAAGTAGAGCTTTATCCTCTGCCACCCTTCTTGAAATGCTATTTTTGCGGTGTTGAGGATATCTTGCTCGGTGACGTTCTTGTTGATGACATCGCGCAAGCGCTGCGTGCCCGCTTCCGGGGCAAAGGTTAGGCCGGTTTTCTTGACTTTCGCAATTTCCTTTACCAACTGCACGGAGAACGCATCCACCCGAAGCGATGGCAACGATATCGATATTCCCTGCTCGGTATAGCGATCTGAAAGCTCTTTCAGCACGGGCGCGATCGACGTGTAATCGGTGCTGCTGAGCGACGACAGGGATACTTCTTCGTGCCCCGTGTTTTCAAGTATGGTGGCAATGCCCTCTACCACCTGGTCTTTTGTTCGCTCTCGAACCGGGCGGTAGATGATACCCGCCTGGCAGAAACGACACCCCCTGGTGCAGCCGCGCATGACCTCGACCGAGCAGCGGTCGTGCACTGCGTCCACAAACGGGACGATCGGTCGCGCCGGAACCGCTATTTTGCTGAAGTCTTTTACTATGCGCCGGGTCACGGCCGCCGGGGCGCCGTGTGAGGTTATAAGGCCTTTCACCAGGCCGCTATTCTCGTAGGCCACCTCGTAAAACGCGGGGATATAGATGCCCGGTACTTGTGAGAGCTTTTCGAGGAGGACGATTTTATCAGTGCCCCCGCTTTTCTTCCACCCTCCAAGGATATCGACCAGCTCGTGGATTAGCTCCTCGGCTTCACCGACAACAAAGGCGTCAAAAAACGCCGCCATCGGTTCGGGGTTGACCGTACCGGGTCCCCCGGCGATTACAATGGGATACGACAAGTCCCGGTCTTTTGCGAAAACCGGCAGGCCCGCAAGATCGAGCATATTGATAACGTTGGTATAGATGAGTTCATGCTGGAGCGTAAAGCCGAAGACGTCCAGATCGGAAACCGCGCTGTGTGTTTCTACGGTAAACAGCGGAATGCCGGATTCCCGCATCACGGTATCCATGTCGACCCAGGGCGCGTAGATGCGCTCGGCAAAGACATCCTCGCGCCGGTTGAGAATCTCGTAGAGTATCTGAAGGCCCATGTTGGGTAGGCCGACTTCATATGTGTCGGGATATGCTAATCCAAATCGCAGAAGGTCCTCGGAAATCTCCTTGTGAACCGAGTTAAGCTCATGATTTATGTACCGGCTCGGCTTCTCCACCTGTTGAAGTACCTGCTCTATGCGCGCCCAGAGATTTCTGCGTTTCGGCTCGCTTGCCGTTTGATGTTTCACCGTCTGTTTCTTCACCGTTTTCTATGTTCCCTTTCCAGGACTCAAAATATCGTTTCGCAAGCTGCCCCATCGCTATCGTTCCGCCGTAGGCGACACCGCCTTTTAGCGCCCAGCCGACTACCGGCATGGTGCCCACAATCTGCCGCGCGGCCTCTCTAAACGCGAAACCGCCGCCGACCACGGCCAGCACTTCATAAAGCCGCTTCACGCTGAGTTCTTGATTATACACCGCGGACAGCCTGAGTATCATCTTAATCTGGTTCATGGTTAAAAGAGGCATGTCGGCACCGGGGATAAAGACCGCTACGCCGATGAGCGCGTTTTGCTGCGCCGTCTTGGCGATAATACGCGATACCACCTCATCTTTAAATATCGGAACCGCCGCGCCAAGAGCGACTTCTTTATCACCGATCTTGCTTACGATTCGCGGTATCAGAGTGGTCTTGATTTTCCGAACATCCGAGAGCGGAACAAACGCAACGTCCTCCCCGCTGACCCGGAAAACATACGCCAGGTTATCTACTAACCATTCATTAATCTCACGGCCGGTTATGATGACGAGTTTCTTCTTCGCCATTAACGCCTGCTTGGCAATCTTATCCAATTCGTCTTTAAGCTTGCCCGTCGATATAACGACAAGCGCCAGATCGGCTGCCTTTAATTTAGCCTTTCTCGAAGCCTCATCCCGTACTTCACTGAGTCCGAAAACAACCTTATTCCCCTCATTGATCTGCAGTATTGATAATATCTCAGCCTCGACTTCAGGTTCAGCTAAAACCGCGATCTTAACCTCTTGCTCGACTTCCCCACGAACCGTTTTGAGAACCTTATTGATGTTTTTGACTTTCCTAAAATGATCGATATATGACATAGCTTTTCCGTTTTCTCCTTATTTTAAGGCATACAAATAAACTATCGGCTTGCCCCGGCTAATCGACACCCCAAAAGGCAGAAGCCAGGAGCCAGAATTCAGAATAAAACCTTCTTCTTACAGTAGCTTAGCTACACCTAGACGCTAATAAGTTGCAACCATGCGTACTGCACCCGAGATTCTTCGCTATCGCTCAGAATGACACCTAGCAATAGTCTTCCTTGCGGCCCACTCTAGACCTACACCAATTCGTAATTCGACATTCGCAATTCGAAATTCCTCTGCTCTCTATTATATATAACTTTTCAGGTAAATATTAAGAAGTATTCCAACGCTTACGAGATGTACGATAAGTGAGCTGTTTCCGTAGCTGATGAATGGTAGTGGGATACCGGTAATCGGCATAAGACCGATAGTCATACCGATGTTTACCATAATTTGGAATATCCAAAGCGAGACGATCCCGGCCGCAAGCAATGTCCCAAAGAGATTCTTCGAGAATGCGGCGGTTCGCAGGCCGCGCATTATCAAAATAAAGAACAAGAACAGCAGGACCGACGTGCCGATGAAGCCCCTTTCCTCGCCAATGACCGAGAATATAAAATCGGTGTGGCGCTCAGGTAAGAACTGCAGCCTGGTCTGCGTGCCGGAAAATAGTCCCTTCCCGGAGAATTGCCCTGAGCCTACCGCTATTTTTGATTGCAAAAGGTTGTATCCGGCACCACGGGGGTCGTTATCCGGGTTAACGAAAACGGTGAGCCTATCGACCTGATACGGTTTTACCAGATGGAACTGGATGGCGGCAAAACCCACGATGATACCCGCAAGGATAATAATTGCAAAGTGGCGTGCCGGAAAGCCGGCTACGAGCATCATCCCGAGTAGAATCGCCACGTAGCACATAGCCGTTCCGAGGTCGGGCTGGGCCAGTACCAGAAGTAGCGGCACGCCAATATGAAACAGTGAGGCGGCTAAATCCCGGATGCCTTCCAACTGTGTCCTGCGCAAGGCAAAAAAGCTCGCCAGAGTGATGATGAGCAGAAGCTTTGAGAACTCCGACGGTTGGAGCTGAAAAGACCCGATGTTTACCCAGCTCTTGGCGCCGTTAACGGTGTGCCCGATGAACGGCACGATAATGAGAATTGCAATGTTGAGCAGGTAGAGTGGAATCATATACCTCTTAAAACTGTTGTAATTGGAAAAGCTTGCAATAAGAAGGCCGATAAGCCCGATAACGATGCTGAGAACCTGCTTCTTCAGCAAGAAGTATGGGTCGCCTCCGCTCTGCGCACTTGCCTGGGTCGCGCTGAATACCGCGACCATCCCGTAGATGCAAAGAAGCAGTACGGTGACGACCATTGTTAGATCTACTCTGCGATTAATACTTAATAAATCCATGCTGATTACCTCGAAGTATCGGTGACGGTGCCCGGTCCTCTGTCTGCGATCCCAAGGGCCGTCGCAAGTATCTTGCGTGCCGCCGGGGCCGCGATCGAGCCGCCGTGCCCGCCTTGTTCTACCATTACTACGACCACGTACTTGGGCTCGTCCGCGGGCGCATAACAGGCAAACCAGGCAAAGTCCTGCTTGCCGCTTACTTGGGCGGTTCCGGTTTTACCGGCAACGCGTGCCGGAAATCCCGAGAAGGCGCCCTTCGCCGTACCCTGGCTTATTACCTGCTCAAGGGCCTGCTGAGTGAACGTGATAATATCCTTTCGGATCGGGACTTTACGCTTGTCCTCCGGTTTGAGCTTGAACTCGGTCTTTACGTTTTCATTCCATGATATCATCGCCTTGCCCACATGGGGGCGATAAAACATTCCGCCATTGGCAATAATCGAGTAGAGCGAAGCGACCTGAAGCGGCGATGTCAACAGGTCGCCCTGGCCTATCGCAAGGCTTACGGTATCTCCAGGATACCAGCGCTGATACGCGGGGTTGTTTTTATTAAAATTGCGCTTCCATTCTTTGTTCGGTACTCGGCCTCTCTTCTCCATAGGCATATCAATCCCGGTCAGAGAGCCAAAGCCCAGGACTTTAGACCAGTATTGCAAACGCTCCTCGCCCTGTTTGTAGAATTTGTTGCCCAGGATATAAAACACGGTATCGCAGGACTGGGCGACTCCGGCGGTAAGGCCCAGTGTGCCGTGGCCGGAGTGATCCCAGCACCACCTGGCCCAGTCCTTCCCTAACCCGGTCCACTTACCGCTGCAAACAAATGTCTCGCTAGGCGACGTTAACCCGTCGGCAAGCGCACCCATTAGGGTGACCGGCTTAAAGGCGGAGCCGGGTGGGTATGACATCAATGCCCTGTTGTTAAGCGGATAGTTGTTTTTCTTATCGATAAGCTCCGCCCAATTCTTTTTGGAGATGCCGCCGATGAAAAGCTCCGGATTATATGTCGGATAGCTGGACATCGCTATGATTTCGCCGTTTCGTGGGTCCATCACGACCGCCGCTCCGGCATCCGCCCGCGCGCCCCGATCGGCTTTACCGGTCCTGTGCGCCCGGTCGATCGCGTCCTTTAACGCCTGCTCGGTTACTTTTTGAATGTTGAGATCGACGGTGAGCATAAGGTTATGCCCCGGAATCGGATCCTGGCTTTTTATCACGCTAAGCGGCCTGCCCGAGGCATTCACCTCGACCTGCTGGCTCCCCTTCTGTCCCCTCAGGAGGCCCTCAAAGGTGCTCTCGACACCGGATTGTCCGATAATATCGCCCGGAGAAAAGTCGCCGATGCTCTTAAGTTTCGAGACCTGGGCATCGGAAATCTCACCCATATACCCAAACACGTGCGCCCCGAGATTGCCGAACGGGTAGCCGCGGATGGACTCGGTGATGACATCCACCCCGGGAAGCTCCATCTGGTGCTCCTCGATATAGGCGAGCGTCTTGTCGTCTACATCGCGCATGATAACTCTCGGTTTCAACGGGTCGGACCGTTTCTCCGCGAGTCTCTCCTTGATATCACCAACCGACATCTTCAGGATTTTTGCGAGCTTGCCTATGATCTGGGGATGTTTGTCCGCAACCGGCGGCGACAGCGAGACCCCGATACTCGGGCGGTTGTTAACGAGCACCTTGCCGTTGCGATCGTAGATAAGCCCGCGCGGTGCCTCGATCGGGATGACCCGGATGTAGTTACCCTCGGCAAGCTCCATATATTTCTGCCCGCCCATGACCTGCAAGAACCAGAGCCTGCTCAACAAGACGACAAAGATACCTATCGCGATAAACGTAAGCACGATCAACCTTGGCCGCACATCTTCGGGCTTTATGTTTTTATCTAATGTCGAATCGACTAATTTCATATCAAACCACTTCTTAAGGAGTCAGAAGACAGGAGCCAGAATAAAACCTTCTTCTTAGAATAGTTTATCTACGCCTAGTGCCAGAACACCATAATTATTGTGTCATTCTGAGCGGAGCGAAGAATCTAGCGGGCACTCACAGACCTCTGTCACTTAAGCTTGTCTAAGCTTAGACCCTCCTGCACAGATAGAAGGTTTCTGCGCCCAAGATTCTTCACTTCGCTTACGCTTCGTTCAGAATGACATCTACCATACCCTGGTTTTTAACTGCCTTCTGCATACTCCTTGCTGCCTACTAAAACCCGCTCTCTCGACCCACACCTTCTGACTTCTGACTTCTGCTCTTTGGGCTCCTGGCTTCTGTTCTTATTCATACTTCCTGGCTACATTGATCGAGGGCGTTTCTTGTTTAAACACGAGGAAGCGGCGGACGATCAAGTAGACAAGCGGGGTGAGAAGCGCGTTGTAGATCGCCGTCGGAAGAATTACCTGAAGCATCAGCACTTTGATGGGCGTGATTTCGCCAAGCAGGAACATAAACCCCACGTAGACGAATTCGTTGAGCCACGTTGCGATGAAAATCGCTACCATCGGCAACAGAATGTTTTCGACGAAGATCGTCCTCTGGACCAGCCCCGCGAAAAACCCCACGATTGATTTACTTACCAGGCCGAGCCCCACGTGCGTGCCGCCGACAAGATCACCTAAGAGCCCCCCGAAAAAGCCCGCGATCGCACCGACCGGCGGCCCATAGGTAAAACCGTAGAGCGCCGTCACAATGAGAATGACATCCGGTTTAGTTCCGCCTAGAGCTATATGCGGGACCAGCACCGCCTGCAAAATAAAGGCACCGAGCACGACCAGGCAAGATTGGATTATCGGCCACATCAGTTGCCCTCCGTGATCGAAACCCCGGGGTCATATTGCAGGATAAGAACTTCCTCTATATGCGAAAAGTCGATAGGCGGCTCGACTTCAACGATTTTATAGAGGCTATAGACCGACTGGCGCACTTTGGCGACCATGCCAACGTAGAGATCCCTGGGGAAAATCCCCCCAAGTCCCGAGGTGACGATAATATCGCCGTTTTTAATGTCCGAATCCCTGGAAATGTACTGCAAAACCAGCCGCTTGTCTTTGAGTTGGCCTTTTATAACACCCACCTCGCCCGTTCGCTGCACCTGCACCGAGACGCCGCTCTGGGCATCGTTTAAGAGGACGACCTTTGAGACGCGCGACGAGGCATCTGAAACCTGGCCGACAAGCCCGCCGCCCGCAATAACGGGCATATTATGCTTGACCCCGGCCGAGAGACCACGGTCGACGATGATTGAAGACCACCAGTTGTTCTCGGGCATACCGATAACATTGGCGGCGATGGTACCGTATTTTTGCTTTTGCTTAAAATCGATAAGTTTTCGTAAGCGGTCGTTTTCGGCCTCGAGGCCGTGGCGCGCGAACAGCTCGCTTTTAAGCGCCGATACTTCTTTTTGCAGTTCCTTGTTTTCGCGTTTGAGTTCGCCAAAATGCGCAAGATAATCCCAGCCGTCCCCTACAGGAGTGAGCGCTGTAGTTACGGCCGCTTGCAGCGGGGCTGTTGCCGCCAGCACCAGGCGTTGTGCCCGGTGGATGGGGCCGTCCTGACCTTCACGAAAGTGAACGGTGAGGATAACCATACTTATAAAAATAAGCCCGAAGAGAATCAGGTAATTGCGTCTACCGAAAAACTCCGGCATAAAAAACTCCTTATAAATAGCTGATAGCTTTTAAAAGCTATCAGCCGTCAGCTATCATAAAAGCAGTAAACAGTAGTCAGTAGTCAGTAGTCAGAATAAAACCATCTACCTAAGAACGGTAAAGCTACGCCTAGACGCTAGTAAGTTACAATCACAGTGCCTGCACCCGAGATTCTTCGCTATCGCTCAGAATGACACCTAGCAATAGTCTTCTTGCGGCCCACTCTCTCTCTGCTAGATTCTTCGCTATCGCTCAGAATGACACCTAGCAATAGTCTTCTTGCGGCCCACTCTCTCTCTGCTAGATTCTTCGCTATCGCTCAGAATGACACCTAGCAACAGTCTTCTTGCGGCCCACCCTCTCGCTTACTGCATACTCCCTACTGCCTACTTTTACCTTGATGAAGTGCCGATCAATACCTTCCTTAGCGTCTGTATCTCGCTGAGGGCTATGCCGCTTCCCATGGCCACACAGCTCAAGGGGTCGTCCGTTACATGAACCGGCATCCCCGTCTCCTGCCGTATCCTCTCGTCGAGGCCTTTCAGCAGCGAACCGCCGCCCGTCATGACAATCCCTCTATCCATAATATCACTTGATAGTTCCGGCGGAGTATTCTCAAACGTGCCTTTTATCGCAAGAACTATCGCCGAAAGCGGTTCTTCAATCGCCGCCCGTATCTCTTCAGATGAGAGAACGACGTTTTTAGGAAGCCCGGTTAAGAGGTCGCGCCCCCTGACCTCGGCATCCTCTTCGTCACCCATTGGATAGGCGCTTCCGATCTCGATTTTTATCTCTTCGGCGGTGCGCTCGCCGATCATGATATTGTATTCCTTCTTGACGTGATTCATGATCGCCTCGTCGAACTCGTCGCCGCCGATTCGGATCGACTGGCAGGTAACGATGCCGCCCAGCGATATAACCGCGACCTCGGTGGTTCCCCCGCCGATGTCGACGACCATATTGCCCGTGGGCTCCTGAATGGGCAGGCCCGCTCCGATAGCCGCCGCCATGGGCTCTTCTATCAGGTACACCTCGCGTGCGCCCGCATGAAGCGTGGCCTCAAACACGGCGCGCCGCTCCACCTCGGTTACCCCGGATGGGACACATATTACAACCCTCGGCCTTACGAGCTGCTTGCGATTGTGTACTTTTTGTATGAAATGCCGCAGCATTGCCTCGGTCACATCGAAATCTGCAATAACACCGTCTTTAAGCGGCCTGATTGCGACGATACTCCCCGGCGTGCGGCCGATCATTCTCTTGGCATCTACCCCAACAGCCAGTATCTTGCCCGATGTCTTATCATAAGCAACAACCGAAGGCTCAACTAGAACGATGCCTCTCCCCTTAACGTGAACGAGAGTATTGGCGGTACCCAAATCAATCGCTATATCTCGACTTAGCGGCATCGCTAAAAAATCAAACATTGATGCTCCTTTCGGCTACATTAAGCTATATTCTTTAAGGCTGACGAAACGACCGTCCCCTAGAATAATATGGTCCAACAGATCAATCCCCAGGATACCACCCGCCTCAGAAAGGCGCTTGGTAACCCTGATATCCTCGGCGCTCGGCGTCGGGTCCCCGCTGGGATGGTTATGCACGACGATAACCGCCGCGCCGTTGTGCCTGATTACCATCTTATAAAGCTCTCTCGGGTGCACGACCGATGAGCTCAGGCTACCGATGGACACGTCGATAACCTTTAACACCTGGTGCTTTATATTCAGCACCAGCGCTTTAAAATACTCGCGGTCCAGGTCGCGCATATCGGACATGAGAAGTCGCGCGACATCCTCGGGGGAACCGATGGTAAACCGCTCAGCCGGTGCCGCCGCTGTAAGCCGCCGGCCCAGTTCGAGCGTCGCCAGGATTTTTGTGGCTTTTACCTTTCCTATTCCATTGATATCGCAGAGTTCCTCGATGGTCGACCGTCCCAGGGACCCGAGCGATTGGAAGCGCGATAACAACTTCTCGCTAAGTTGAACCGTAGTCTTATTTTTTGTGCCGGTACCCAACACTATAGCCAGTAATTCAGCATTTGACAAACTGCCCGCACCAAACTGGATAAGCCGTTCCCGTGGCCTCAGCTCAGGCGGCAATTGCTTGATGGTCAGATGTCCGTTCCCCTCGGTCAATGCCCCTCCCGCGTCGAAGAGAATCCCGTTGCGCCTCAGACCGGCAGCTTTTTGCGCATGCAAACTTTTTTAGACCAGTCTGTGGAATTAAGATACATTCTATAGGATACAGCTACATATGTCACCAACCGCCTCCATACCTGCCGCCTCCATGCCGGCAAAACCGCATCCGACAACTACGACATCCTTTATCCGACCGCTCACTACCCGGCACTCTCCCCTCTAATCAAGTTCGCGGGCATTGCTATGTATATACCTACCGCAGATTTGGATTGACGACAAGATTAGCGGCCACCCTCAACGGGTATATTTAAAATCGGCACTGGATTGCTTACAAAGCAACCCAGGCACAGGTAATTTAGCACTTAACTCTGGAGGTATTTTACGTTGGCAGAAGCACGCTACGACCTCGCCATCATCGGCGGAGGCCCCGGAGGGTACGCCGCGGCGCTGCGGGCGGCTGAGTTAAACCTTAAGGTGGCGGTCATAGAAAAAGACAAAGTCGGCGGGACGTGCGTGCACCGTGGATGCATCCCAACCGCGAGCCTGCTGCAATGTGCGTATGTGCTTGATACCGTCCAAAGAGCGGATAAATTCGGGATTAGCGTGGAGGGCGTTTCTTACGATTGGGCGGGCATGCAAAAAGCCAAAAACACTGCTGTAAATCGCCTGTTTATGGGCTTAGAGACACTGCTTAAACAGCGCAAAGTCGAGATTATAAACGGAACGGCAACTTTTAGCGAACCCGGACGGGTGCAGGTCGAAACCGGATCAGAAACCGCCGTAGTGACCGCCCCCAACATCATTATCGCAACCGGTTCACAACCCCAGAGTATACCGGCGCTTCGAAGCGTCGGCGATATCGCCATGAATACAACACAGGCGCTTGAGATAAATGAGGTCCCGAAATCCATAGCCATAGTGGGCGGCGGTGCGTATGGTGTCGAGTTCGCCTCGCTGTTTCGCTCGCTCGGTGCGGAAGTTCATCTTATCGAACACTCCCCGCGCCTCGTGCCGCGCGACGACGAAGATATCTCAAAACGCCTGGAGCGAATCTTTAAAAAGCGGGGCATTAACATCCATACCGCATCGAAAGTCGAGGCGGCTGTCCTGGTCGACAACAAGATAGAGGTCGAACTCTCCAAGAACGATGAGGGCCAAACGATTGCCTCAGACAAGTTACTTGTCACCGCAGGCAGAATCGCCAATTTGGACAATATCGATGTCGACTCCCTCGGCATCGACACCAAAGACGGCTTTATTATAACCGATCCCGACATGAAGACGAATGTCGATGCAATTTACGCGGTCGGCGATGTCACCTATAACCCGCAATACGCCAACTTCGCCTTCTCTGAAGGGATCCATGCCGTGGAAATAATCGCCGGTATAAATCCGCCACCGCTTAACCTGCGGCAAATCCCTATCTATACGTTCGGATATCCCCAACTCGCCAAAGTGGGATATTCGGAAGAGGAGGCGGTAAAGGCCGGCTACGATATCGAAACGGTGGGTCTTCCCTTCCAGGTGATACCGCGCTCGGCAATAAATAAAGAGGAAATCGGCTTTGCAAAGATGGTTTCCGTAAAAGGCGGCCCGATAATCGGCGTCCACCTGATAGGCCCGGATGTAGTCGATCTCATCTCGGAGGCGATGCTTATTACCAACTGGGAAGCCACCGCCGCCGACGTGGCCCAGTTCCTCCACCCTCACCCGGCGTTTACCGAGGCGATTGGAGAAGCTGCGCTGAAGCTGGCCGGAAAACCGTTGCACTCTTTATAGGGTTCTTCATAGGAATGATAGGTTGCTCGTGGAGGTAACAATATGCAGGTAAAACCGTTGGAACTTGGAACAAAAGAGTTGATGGATATCTATTACTTGATGCGGCTCGGGCGGGCGATCGAGGATAGACTCAACCTTCTCTACAAAGGCGGCAAACTGCCGGGCGCCATTTATCTAGGTACCGGGCAGGAAGCCATCGAAATCGGCGCCTCTTACGCCCTTGAGGAGGGTGATGTGCTTGCGCCCACCCACCGTGATATGATGTCCCAGCTCCCGAGAGGGATAACCCCCCGGGAAGTGTTCTTGCAGCACTACGCACGTGCAAATAGCCTCACCCACGGCAAGGGCGAGGATAACTACCAGGGGGATTTACGTCGCGGTACCTTTGCCACGGTCAGCATGCTCCCCAATTTTTACCCGGTTGCGGCAGGCGCGGCGCTTGCCTTTAAGCTGCGCAAAGAGCCGAGGGTCGCGATGGCCTACTGCGGCGAGGGCGCGACAAGCGTCGGCGACTGGCACGAGGCGCTCAACGTCGCCTCGGTGCACAACCTGCCGGTCGTCTTCGTCGTCATCAATAACGGGTACGCCTACTCCACCCCGGTCTATAAGGAAATGAAGGTTGCAAACGTCGCCGACCGCGCGGTAGCCTACGCCATGCCCGGGGTAATCGTTGACGGCAACGACGTCGTCGAGTGTTACCGGGAAGCCAAGAAAGCTGTTGAAAGGGCCCGGGATGGCGGCGGCCCGACGCTCATCGAAGCCAAAACCATGCGAATGCGCGGCCACGCCGGGCACGACTCCGCCACCTATGTGGCCAAAGATATCATCGATCTCTGGACCAAGCGCGACCCCATCGTGCGCTTTGAGGCGTACCTCAACGAGAAAGGGTTTCTCAACGAGGACTCCAAGAAAGAGGTCATCGACCGGATAAACGCCATGGTTGAAGATGCCGTAACCTTCGCCGAAGCAAGCCCCTATCCGGAACCAAAGGAGGCCATCGAAGATGTCTACGCCGAGTAACCGGATGCCGGCATCCGGCAACGTAAACGGCGGCGGCCGCAGAGAAACAAAAGAAACCCTCTTTATCGACGCGATAACCGAGGCCCTCAGGGAAGAAATGCAGCGCGATCCGAACGTCTTCATGGTCGGCGAGGATATCGGCACCTACGGCGGGGCGTTTAAAGTCACTAAAGGATTATTGGAGCAATTCGGCCCGGAGCGTATCATCGACATGCCGGTCGCCGAGGAGGCCTTTACCGGGATGGCGGTCGGGGCCGCCCTGATGGGGATGCGCCCGATCGTCGAGTACCAGTACGCCGACTTTATCCACTGCGCCTGGGACCAGATCGTAAACGTCGCGGCCAGAATACACTATCGCACCCGGGACGCGGTACCCATGGTCATGCGGGCCCCGTCCGGCGCGGGCTTGCGGGCCGGGCCGTTTCACAGCCAGAGCCCCGAAGGATGGTTCGCCCATGTCCCGGGGCTTAAAGTCATCGTCCCCGGCACCCCCTGGGATGCAAAAGGGCTCTTAAAAGCCGCGATACGGGATAACAACCCGGTCGTGTTTTTCGAGCACAAGTACCTATACCGGCGTCTCAAAGGACCGGTTCCGGTGGACGATTACGCCTGCCACATCGGGGCCGCCAAAGTACAGCGCCAGGGCACCGACGTCACCATCGTCACCTATGGTGCGATGCTGCAGACCGCCCTGGCGGCGGCGGATAAAGCCCAGGAAAAAGGCATCTCGGTCGAGGTTCTGGATTTGAGAACCATCTATCCCCTGGATAAAATCCAAATATTGCAGTCGATCGCCAAAACAGGCAAAGCCATCATGCTCTACGAAGACACGCGGACGCTCGGCATCGGTGCGGAGGTCTCTGCGATCATCGCGGAGGAGGGGTTCGAATACCTGGACGGCCCTATCTTACGGGTCTCCTCCCCGGACGCCCCGATTCCCTATAGCCCACCCCTCGAGGACTACTTCCTCCCCCAGGTGGACGATGTAATGGCCGCAATTGATAAGTTATCGGCGTATTAGTGGGCCGGGGTGTGGGTCTAGAGAGCGGGCTAAGGCATATTTAAATATCCTTTAGGTTCTTATAAGGAGAAATTGATGGGTTAGGTATTCGCAGGAGCAGATAAAGAAGAGGGTGAATTAGCATATGACGGTTGCATTAACGATGCCCCGGCTTGGAGAGACGGTCACGGAAGGGACGATTCTGAAGTGGCTCAAGAACGAGGGCGATTTTGTGGATAAGGATGAAAATATCGTGGAGATATCGACCGCGAAAGTCGAAACCGAGATACCATCCCCCGTCAGCGGAAGGGTCGCGAAAATAGTTGCGCCCGAAGACGAGACCGTGCCGGTTGGGGCCGAGCTTGCGCTCATCGATGAGACGACAACCGAGACCGGACCCGCTCCAGCGGTGGGTTTTGTCTCGCCGATTGTAAGAAAGCTCGCCCGCGAGCATAATGTCGACCTGTCGCAAGTCACCGGAACCGGCTCCGGGGGCAGGATTACCAAGCAAGATGTTCAGCGCTATCTCGATATGCAAAAAGCCGCGGCCCCCGGCGCTCCGAAACCGCCGATGGCCCAGGCCCCGCCGATCTCTCTTGCCCCCATGCCCTCGGCTGAGGTGCCATTGGGTGAGCGCATCGTGCCGATGAATATCCTGCGGCGTGAAATCGCCCAGCACATGGTTCGCAGCAGGCACACATCCGCGCACGTCACAGGCATCGTCGAGGTCGACATGACCAATGTGGTTAAACAACGTGACAAGATAAAAGAGGCCTTTAAGAAACGCGAGGGCTTCTCCCTTACCTTCTTGCCCTTTGTCGCAAAGGCGACCGTGGACGCGCTTATCCATTTCCCTATGGTCAACGCACGCATCATCGACGAGCACAACATGGCGCTTCATGACTACGTCAACCTCGGGATCGCCGTGTCCGTTGAGAACGGCCTTATCGTGCCGGTGATAAAGCATGCCGAGGAGATGAACCTTCTCGGTCTCGCCCATCACATCCACGAGCTGGCGGAAAAAACCCGCGCAGGCAAGCTCACGCTGGATGAGGTAACCGGCTCGACGTTTACTATTACAAACCCCGGCTCGTTTGGATCGCTCATCCAGACACCGATTATAAACCAGCCGAATGTGGCGATTTTAAGCCTAGAGGGCATTCAGAAACGCCCGATCGTCATCGACGAGGCCATCGCAATCCGCAGCATGGTCTACATGCCGCTTAGCTATGATCACAGGCTGATTGACGGCGCGATGGCGACCCAGTTCCTGAACCGTATAAAAGAAGACCTTGAGACCTGGGACTTCTCCCCCGATCTCGCAAGCGTGCTGTAGTTGGGATGTCTAAAATGAAATGTTTAGTCGCAGAGCTTGGGATAATTGATTACCAGAGCGCGCTCGATTTACAGATGAACCTGGTGACGATGCGCGCTGAATCGAAGCTGCCGGACATGCTGCTTCTTTTAGAGCACCCGCATGTCTACACGGTCGGCAGGCGGTTCGACTCCTCGCACCTGGTCCTCACAGATGAGGAGATGGAAATGAAGGGCGTAAAGCTCTTTCATTCGGACCGCGGCGGTGAGATAACCTACCATGGCCCGGGACAACTGGTGGGGTACCCTATTATAGAGATCGGCGGTATCTCGATGATCAAGTATTACCTGAGAAATCTCGAAGAGGTGCTGCTGCGAACCGTCCGCGATTTCGGTATCGACGCCGACAGGCTACCCGGCTATCCCGGCGTCTGGTTTGGGCTGGAAAAACTCGGTGCGATCGGCCTTCGCGTAAGCCGCGGCGTGACTAAGCACGGCTTTGCCCTTAACGTTGCAACCGATCTGTGCTATTTCGATGGGATTATCCCCTGCGGTCTCCGCGACAAGGGCGTCACTTCTCTATCGAAACTGCTCGGTTTGGAAGTTCCGCTCGAGCCGGTTCGCAGTCGTGTCATCGAAAACTTCGGGCGTGTTTTCCATGTGGATATGGTCCCCATCCCGGGCGAAGAAATCCTTAAAGTCGGCCTCGGCGAGATACCAATCAATAAGGAATATTATGCCGGATAGCTACAAACCTATACTTGAGCTTAATAGCGACAGTAATAGCCGCTCACAGCGTTATGAGCGAAAACCCCTCCACTTAAGGATTAGAGTTTCGCAGGGTCCGAACTACCGGGCGGTAAAACATATCTTGCGGGGGCTCAAACTCAATACGGTCTGTGAGGAAGCCGGCTGCCCCAATATCTACGAGTGCTTTGAAGCCAAAACGGCGACCTTCTTGATACTTGGCGATATCTGCACGCGCAATTGCCGGTTTTGTTTAGTGGGCGGCGGCAAACCCCTCCCTCCAGACCCGGATGAGCCGTTAAACGTTGCCAAAGCCATTGCAACGCTGGGGCTTAACTACGCAGTCATCACCTCGGTAACAAGAGACGACCTGCCGGATGGCGGGGCCGCAATCTTTGCCGAAGTAATTAGAGAAACGAGAAACCTTAATGCCGACTGCGGTATAGAGGTGTTGATCCCCGATTTTGGCGGCAATTGGCAAGCACTGCAAGCGGTAGTCGATGCCGGGCCGGATATCCTCAATCACAACATCGAGACCGTCCCCCGGCTCTACCCCGCCGTAAGGGCGGCCGCACGCTACGAACGCTCTTTAAGCCTGCTTAAAGTCGCCAAGGAACGGGGTTTTAAAGGGCATACCAAGTCCGGCATTATGGTCGGGCTGGGCGAGGAGAAAGACGAGCTGATCGAGGCCCTGGCGGATTTACGTCACCATGGGTGCGATATCGTAACCATCGGACAGTATCTGGCCCCTTCCACATCCCACTTTCCCATCGCGCGATACTACGAGCCGGCAGAGTTCGAAGAGCTTGAAGCGATCGGGAAAGGGATGGGCTTCTCGCACATAGAATCCGGACCCCTGGTCAGAAGCTCCTACCACGCCAGAGAGCAACTTGGAAAGACAAAATAGCTTAGTCTCCCTCTAAATGGATTTTACCCCTTGCCCTGCGACCTATTTACTACATATGCTGTTTTGTATAAGACTCTTTTAGGTAAGAATATGGTGCGAAGCGAGGTGGCAATGGCACAAACTGTACCGCATAAAAACATCATATTGCGGGCCGGGGCCCCGGTCTACGGAGGGTACACGCTCGGGCGCACCGCGGCCGTCCCTAAGATCATCCTTATACGGGGTGCGATACCGGGCGAAATGGTCGAGGTCTCCGTTAACGAGGAGAAAAAGGACTACTACATCGCATCGGTGGAAAACGTAATCGAGCCTTCGGAATACAGGATACAGCCAAAATGCGCCTCGTTTGAGGCATGCGGCGGCTGCCAGTTTCAATATATCTCCTACGGCGAACAGGTTGTGATAAAGCAACAGGTTCTCACCGACTCCCTGCGGCGAATCGGTAACATCATCGTTGCCCCGGATACACCCATCATCAACGAAGACGCTATCTGGAAGTATCGCTTCAGGGGGCAATTTAAGGTCGAGAACGGTTTGATCGGCTTCTACAAGGAGAAGAGCAACGAGATCGTCGATACCGACTATTCCCCGTTGATGATCGACCCCATAAACGAGGCCTTGAAGAGCGTTCGAAGCGCCATGTCCGCTCAGCCCGAGCTTTTCAGGGACATCAATGAGATTCAGATATCCTGTGGTGACGGTACTTACGCCTCTATAAAAGCAAATCCACGCGCCAAACACGACCGGCTTTTTTGGGACAGCCTTGCGGATCTGCTGCTCGAATGTTGTTTCGAGGGGGTATTTATAAAAACCCAACTTGAAACGCTCAAATACGGCCGGCAGTACCTCGCCCTTTCCCTGGATGGAATCTCGTATACGGCCTCTCCGATGAGTTTTTTCCAAAGCAACTGGAAGCTCAACCGGGTCATGGTCGATTTCATTAAGGATAGGCTTCAGCCCCTTAGCGGAAAACGGGTGCTCGACCTGTTCTCAGGTGCGGGAAACTTTTCCCTTCCGCTGGCCCAGGATGCGGATGAGGTCATCGCTGTTGAAGAGAACCCTTTTGCAGTGGAAGACGGTAAAAGGAACCTGCGGCTAAACCGCATACAAAACATGTGTTTCTACAGGGCTGCGGCGGAGGCTTACGATATAAGCAGGTACAGCCCGTTTGATATCGTCATCGTCGATCCTCCAAGAGCCGGTCTCTCGCCAAAAATCGTCGAGAACCTGCTGCAGGCGCATCCTGCCACCATCGTGTACATTTCATGCAATCCGTCTACTCTGGCAAGGGATTTAAAGCGGCTTGCGCCTAACTACGAGATCGAGTCGATCCGCCTGGTCGACCTCTTCCCCCAGACCTACCACATCGAGACACTGGTGTTTCTGGCTAAGTGACCCCACCACAAGCTTCTGGTAAAATAAGTTACAACTAGTAAGACGAGCATTCCCAAGCAATGCCCACATCTACCAGGAGATATGTATGCCTCTTAACGTTATCGTCGGTCCGGCTCAAAGCGGAAAGAAAAGAGAGCTTTTTAAGCGTTTCGTCGGGCGGCTGGACGATAATCCCCTTCTTCTCGTGCCCAGCGGAACAGAAGCTGTTTCTATTCGAAGGGAACTACTCCAGATTGTTGCTGCGGCTGTGGGGATAAACATCACAACATACGATAAGTTCTTGGGCCAGTTGGCACAGCAGGCAGAAATAACCCAGCACCGGATCGACCCCATCCAGCAGGAGTTTATCGTAAGGCAAATCATTGAAGGCTCAACCCTAGTTTCGCTTGCCGAGTCGGCCCAGTATCCGGGTTTTAGTAAGGCTCTGATTTACCTGTTTAACGACTTAAAACAGGGCATGAACACCCCTGAAAAACTTGCGAATGCCTTTACGCGGTGGGCTGGTGACAGCTATAGAACCGCCAACTATCTTAATGACATCTTCAAGCTTTACCGAGGCTATCTGGAGTCGCTTCAAAACCTCAACCTGCTTGATGAACAGCTTCTCCGCTGGGAACTGGTTGAGGCGCTTGAGAACGGCGAGCTTGTTCAAACTCGCCCGATTTTTCTCTACGGGTTTGATGATTTCACAACCAGCCAGCGGCGGATCATAGAGCTTTTAAGCCTCAACGCGGATATCACGTTTGCGCTCACCTTCAAAGATACGGATGCCTTTAGCGGCCGCAAAGAGGCGGTCGAGGCACTTACGGATACCGCAGATAGCGTGACCTGGACGAACGAAGGCACGTCGCAGAACACCCCCAAACCGATACTGCAGCGCAACTTTCTGGTAGCGGCCGGCGAGCAGGGCGAGATCGAGCTTGTCGGCGCCAGAATCTTAGAGCTAATCAGAAAAGAAGGCTTTCGGGCCGAGGAGATAGCGGTTATTATACGAGATCCGGATAGGTATGCCCGTACCCTCATCCAGGTGTTTGAAGACTTCGCCATCCCCTATTCATTGAGCGAGCTGGTGCCGTTTGGCCACAGTTCGCTGGGACGTGCGGTGCTGTCGCTTTTGAACTTCTGCTACGCATCGAGAAATATCGCCGACCTCATCACCTACCTGCGTATTCGCTATATAGATAAACAAGGTGAAATCGACCGGTTTGAGCGTGAAGCAAGGCTCAATAGAACCACCGGAGCGCACGAAATGCTCGCTCAATGGGCCCGGGTATCCGGTACGGGCACGGCAGAGATCAGCAGTCTTTTAACGCTTGATAGTTTTTCAGAGGTCGCATCACGCGTGTACGCGATCGGCTCCGAACTCCTTACCGGCATCCTGGTAAGTAATTTGAGTCTAAGCAACGGGGCGGATGGCCGCAGCGCACCTCTTCTCACCTACGACGAGAAGGCCGGCCTGGGGTCGTTAACGGTTATTGAAGATACGTTGGCCAGCCTCAATGAGCTGGTAGCCATTGACTCAAGGCTTACCCCAAGCCCGGTTGATGTTTATAAAATCCTCTCTACCGCCGAGATGCGCGTCAGCCGTGAGGCGGAAGCTGAAAAAGTACATATTCTAAGGGTCCACCGTGCACGCGGTCGCACCTACAGGGCCGTCTTTGTGCTTGGTTTAAACGAGGGCTGCTTTCCCCAATCAACGAGCGAAGACCCTTTCTTTAACCTGGACGAGCGCAAGCAGCTCGCATCCTATAATCTTGAGATAGATACCAGGGGCGGCGATATAGCCGAGGAGCGCTACCTCTTTTACATCGCTACAACCACGGCAACTGAGAGGTTGTTCTTAAGTTGTCAAAGCGTTAACAGCAATGGCAGATCGCTGTTAAAATCCTCTTTCCTGAGCGACCTCCAGGAGTCGATGGACGAGGACGAGATAAAAAAGCTGACAACAAAACGCTACCTGTCCGATGTGGTGTTCGACGGCAATCTCGTGTCCATTCCCAACGCCAAAGAGGCTATTCGCTTTGCCGCACAATGTCACCGCAAACAACCGGCCCTTGCAAAAACCATCGCTGATAGCACCGGCGGCTCGCATCAGCTGGAGAGCGCAACGGCAAGGGCGCCCTCCCCGACGGCCCGCTTTACCTCCGGAGAGGTGAAAAAACTAATCGCGCGCCGTGACACCTTTAGCATCACCGAACTTGAGTCGTTTGCGAACTGCCCCTTCAACTGGTATGTAGAGAGAATGCTCAAGCCGCAGATGATTGACGTTGAGTTCGATGCCCGGAATAAAGGGTCGATCCTGCACTCAACGCTCGAGAAGTTCTACAGGGTTCTTCCCGAGCGCTTTGGCGTGCATCAGCCGGTTAAGGATAAGCTCGATGAGCTGGAAGAACTCATCGTAGGGATATTTGAAGAAGAATTCAGGCGTGAGGCGGCGGATACGGAGAGTGTTGATGCAAAATTCAGCCGGCATGAGATGGCTGAAAACCTCAAGCGCTTTATCAGGGCTGAGGCGGGCAGACCGACCGATTTTAAGCCCAGCCTTTTCGAAGCGTCGTTTGGCCTACCCGCCGACACGTATGATGACGAGCACAAAGAAGAGTGCCTGGTGCTTGACGGCGGCACCAAAATCCGGGGCAAAATCGACCGCATCGATATCGACGACAATAACCGGGCAATGGTTATCGACTATAAAAGCAGGGGCATCCCGAGTGTGAAGGATATAGAATCGGCCAAGAAATTGCAGGTGCCGCTCTATATCGAGGCCGTCAAGCGGCTTTGGGGCCTGCACCCGATCGCCGGCGGCTATCTTTCAATAGCAAAAACCACGGCTGAGGGCATATATAACAGCGATGCTATCGACAAATCGGCTCTGCCGTCGAAGGCGGCAAAAAGCGACGAGGAGTTCGAGACGATAATATCCAATGCCCTTGAAAAGGTCGGTGAGATAGCGGGGCGCATCAGAGAGGGCTCCTTCTCCCCTGCCAATAACGCGGATTGCACATTCTGCGGTCTCACCCACATCTGCCGGAAGGGGCGTGCCTAAGTGTCTAAGATGGCTGAATTTAAGCCCAATCCCCAACAAGAAGAAGCGATAAACATGCGCAAAGGCAACGTCTTCGTCAGCGCCGCCGCGGGCAGCGGCAAGACCAAAGCTATGACCGAGCGCTTTGCTACAGCCGTCATTGAAGACAGAATCCCTGTCGACCGCATCCTTACCATTACCTTTACCAACGAGGCCGCAGCCCAGCTTCAGGATAAGATCAAGGCCCGCCTCGCCGAGGCGGGCCTTGTCGAGGCGGGCAGAAAGCTGCCCGACGCCTACATCAGCACCATCCACAGCTTTTGCTCGCGCATCCTCAAAGCCTATCCTTTTGCGGCGGGCATCGACCCCAACTTTACCGTAGTCGAGGACGTGGCTATGATATCGCTGGTCAATGAGGCAATAGAGCAGGCCTTAGACGAGTTCTCGCATGTCGGTCAGGAGCACGTGGAGTTCATCTACCAAATCGGCAAAGACAAGCTATCGGATGTGGTTCTATCGCTGTACGGTGCGTTGAGAAGCGCCGGTTTTAGCGAACCAGCGGATGGGCTACCTCAATCCGATGTACGGCCCCAAGACCGTTCGGCAGTTAACACCCTCGTTGATGAGCTTAAAGGCGAAATCGCAGGGATACTGAATACGGCCGACCGAAACGCCGGCCCGAAAACCTACACCGCCAATTTCGGCGTCGCCGGGAACCTACTCGCCTACCTTGATATCCAGGAATACGACCTGCTGCCCGGTTTAGGAGGCAAAGATAGTAGATTTAAGCTGAATATGTCGGCGGGCCCCTCCAAGAAGGTTTTTGGACGCACCAAAGACCTTCTCGATACCATCGATCGCATGCTCGCCGAAGACCTGGCGCATCGATACCGCGGTTTTTACGCCGAGCTTCTGCGCCTATTTTCGGCGATATACCGGCAGAGAAAAGCGGATATCTCGGGGGTTGATTTTGAAGACCTTCAGCTTTTGACCAAGGACCTGTTCGAGGGCCATCCCGAGATTCGAGAGAGCTACGGGAAACGATTTAGGATGATAATGGTCGATGAGTTTCAGGATACAAACGGGCTGCAATGCGACCTTATAAATCTTATCGCCAACGATAACCTGTTCACCGTTGGCGATGAGTTTCAATCGATCTATAAATTCCGCCACGCGGATGTTTCCCTTTTCAGAGGCCTTCGCGAGCGCACGCAAACGAGTGCGGGCAAGCTGGTGACGTTCCCGAAAAACTTCCGCAGTCGCGAAGAAGTGCTCGCCTTTGTGAATCGCATCGGCACAAGCGCAAAGTTCTTCGGCAACGATCACCTGCGTCTCGAACCGGGCAGAAACCCCGGTGACTTTAAGCAGCCCGAAGGCACGGCAATCGAGCTTGCGATATTCGATACCACCTGGGAAGAGGTTGATGCGGCCCAAGCAGAAGCAGCTTTTATAGCCAATCGAATCAAAGAAATCACCGACAAGACGATTACCGGCCGGGGCGTGTATGAGCCAAACGATATCGCCATCCTCATCCCCAGAAGAACGAAACTAAAAGAGATCGAAGACGCCCTGAAACTTCGCGGCATCCCCTATTACACAGTCGGCGGCACCGGCTATTATGCCGCCGACGAAGTTGCCGAGATACGGGATCTCCTCGCGACGCTGGTAAATCCATACGATGATATCTCGCTCATCGGCGTTCTGCGCGGGCCGTGCGTTCGCCTAAGTGACGACGCCCTCTACCTGATGCGACGAGCAGCCGGAAAGATCGGCGGGGCCGACGCGCCGCTATGGCACGCCGTAATCGACGCAGATGTGGGCAAGAACCTGCCGCTTGAGGCGGCGGATACAGAGAAACTCGATCGCTTTATCGCGATATTCAACGACCTCAGACGATTCGCCGCCTACTCCGGGCTCTCGTCGGTTATAGAGAGAGCCGTTTCCGAAACGGGCTACGACCTCTGCTCGCTCATGCGCGATCACAACGGCGCCCTGCGTTATGCGAACATCCGAAAGCTCATGCGCCTTGCCGACGCCTACGAAAACGTGCACGGTCGCGATTTGGCAGGCTTCGTGGAGTACCTCGCCCTGCAGAAAGACCTTTCCAGCCAAGAGGGCGACGCCGTTCTCGCCGACGAGAACCTCGGAGCGGTACGCATAATGACGGTTCATGCGGCCAAAGGCCTACAGTTTCCTGTAGTGTTTTTGGCCCTCTCGCAAAGTAAGCCGATGTATGGCTCACCCGGTAGCGGCGAGATGGTTCTTTTGCGCATCGCAAAGGGCGATTCGACGGGCAAGGCGGCCGGTGATGCAAGCGCCGTAAAACCCGCGATAGCGTTCAAGGTTGCGGGCATCGATAAACCCTTCGAGGCGCCCGGCTACCCCGAGTTGAAGGATGAACTAAAAGCAGATACCGACAGCGAGGATAAGCGCCTCTTGCACGTCGCCATAACAAGGGCCGAAGAACGCCTGGTCATAACGGGCATCTGCAATATCGATAAGAAAGATCCGGCCAAGAGCGAGAACAACACCTACATCGAGTGGCTAATGGCCGCCCTTGGACTCGAGCACCATGGAATTCGAGATGCCAGAGATGCCGGTTCGTATGCCTGGCATGAGAGTGGTATTGACTGCCGGGTGGTATGCCCCGGGACGGTCGCGGATATCGATGAGGCACCTTCTCCCCTGCTTGGCATAGGTTCGGGGCTTGCTGAAAGAGGTGGAGAGGATGAAGAAAATGGCGAAGCGGATAAAGCGGATGAGACGAATGATGAGGCGACGTTGCCGGTAATCGACCTCACACCGGTTAATTTGGTAAGCCGTCTACACGTCCGCGAACTTACCTATTCCTCGATCGAGGAATATCAAGCGTGCCCGCAAGGGTTTTATTTGAAGAGGATTGTTGGTGCTAATGCTAACACTAGTATTAGTGCTGGTGCTGGTGCGGGTGCGGATGGTTTTGAAGTACCCGTTGGAGGCAAAGATAAAGAGGTCTCCCTCCCCGCCTGGTTCGGGACCGTTGTGCACGAGCTATTCGAGCGCATAGATATGCCCTCGCTGGCTGAAGGCGGCTTGCCGGCCGTCAGCGAGGATGTTGAGGCTGTCATTGCCTCTTATCCCGAACTCGACGAAGGCGACAAACAACGCGCTCTCGGCATCATTCAAGAATTCGGCGCATCGCCGCTTGCCGCAAGGCTCGGGCAGGCCGCGAACATTCAAAAAGAGGTCCCCTTCTCCTTCTTGCTCGGCGATGTAACCCTCTCGGGCCGAATCGATGCCCTGGCCGCAGAGGATGACCGCATACTAGTCGTCGATTACAAGACCGGTAACAGGGATGTTGATTTAGAAGTGCTTCAAGAAAAATATAGCCTGCAGATGGATATTTACGGCCTTGCCCTTCTAAAAAGCGGCGCCGAGAAGGTCGAGGTGGCCGTAATCGGGCTCGAGAATGGTTCCCAAGCTATCAGCCGGGTCTACGACCGGCAAGAAATCGCAACGTGCGAGGGTGGGCTGCTGGCGATGGTGGATGATATAAATCTCACCGACCAGAGCTGGCCTTTTACCTGCGATGAGGGCAAGTGCAAGTTCTGCGGGGTTGTGAGGTTCTGCAGGCGCAGGTTGGTCTCCAACTAAATCGGCACTCGTTTCTTTTGCGCAACCCATTGATGTGATTATATAAGATATGCTTATATAAGTGTTCCACCTATGCACATCGCCAGGCTAGTAAACTTACGCCTATTAGCTTTATAATCAGCCTAAGAAGTAAATCTAAAAAAACAACTCTAAGAAATAATTCTAAAAAACAACTACGACTAAGGATGAATTATGGCTATCGACCTAAATAAGCTCAAAGACGGCGACCGGGTAAACTGCCGTCTCATGGTTTTTAAAAAAGAAAAAAGGCTGGATAAAAACGGTAAGCCTTTCGGCGACCTCATACTCGGTAACAAAACCGGTTCCATACAGGCAAAACTATGGGATTTAGATGATGCTGCCTACAATCTCTTTGGTGTTGAATCGGTTGTTGAGGTATCGGGAATCACCGGTTCATTTGCAGGCCGACCGCAAATAAAAATAAATACCATTAATCCTGTCGATGAAAGCCAGGTCGACTTTGGTGAGTTCCTTCCGGTAACCAGCAAAGATATCGGCGAGCTGCAAGCAGAGCTTCTGACATTAATCGACTCACTCCAAAACGTTTCTATCAAGCAATTGATCAGCCATATCTTCGATAGCCAACTCATCTTTGAAAGCTTCCTAAAAGCACCGGCCGCTAAGGCTTTCCACCACGCATATCTCGGCGGCCTGCTTGAACATACGGTCAGCGTGGCAAAGCTAAGTGACTCTGTCGCCAATAACTACCCCGGCGATGTAAATCGCGACCTTGTAGTCGCAGGTGCCCTGCTGCATGACATCGGCAAAATAAAAGAATTCTCATACCTCAAGTCTATCGGCTACTCTACTGAAGGCCGCCTGATCGGGCATCACGTTATTGGGTATGAGATGTTGCGGCAAGCAGCAAGCGAGCTTGCCGACATACCTGACGAGGTCACGCTTCAGCTCAGCCACCTCATCCTAAGCCACCACGGCTCATACGAGCTACAATCACCCCGCAGGCCCAAAACACTCGAAGCCCTGCTACTACACTTCTGCGACGACGCCGACGCAAAAATCAATATGTTCCTGCAGGCGGACGAAAACGCCGACGAGGACGCCGAGTGGAGCCAATACATCAGGCCCCTGGAGAGGTTTATGTATCTGAAGAAGTTGGATGGTTTTGAGGATGCGGCGTTGTTGCCGGAGTAAAGCTAGTAGTGTTCATCCTCTGCTATTATTTATGCATGGCAAACTAGGTTGTGCATGGTGCCTGCCTTGAGTATTCGGACTGTTTCCAAGACAGGCACCGTTTCGGCTGGCGTTCCTGGCTATGACATAAAACCTTGCTATTTAATCGGATCGCCCGTTACAGTGCCCTTAAATCTGCCGGCGTTTGGAAGAATATCGATATAGACGGTCGCGCCGACTATGTTCATGCTGAAAGATACTTTATCGCTTGCGGACCTTTGATCCGAATACTTGGCATGCTCGCCACCGATGGCCTTAGCCTCGATATTAAGCTAATGTTGCGGTTGTCTTAGTTTTCGTCGGGGGCACCAGCGTTGCCGGTGTAAAGTCGCTATCGACAGAACCGTGGCTCGCCGCGCCCTTCCGCGCATCGGCGAAGGTTATAACCTTGAACGTAAGGTTCTTGTCGTCCCCTTGCCCGTCTATGCTCCCCATCACTTTAATAACCGACTGCGGCAGTCCTTTGAACTTGCTCAAATCGGATTTTACAGTGAGGTGCGCTGTTCCCTTGTAGGAACCCGTCGGGTCGGTACCGCCAGCCTTTGTGGCCGTAAACTGCAGCGTGTAATCGATCGGTAGGCCCTGTGAATCGACGGTGTGCTTATCGTTTACTTTGATAGTCCAGTTGGCATTGACCTCTTTTGATTTCTCGGTCGTTGTTGGCGCCTTTGCCTGGTTGCCACCATTGTCGTTCTCATTACATCCGGTCACGGCAAGAGCGCCGAGAGTTAGTAGAAGTGCCAGCAGAAGTGCGGATAATTTTAGCGCAGGTAGTCTTTTTGTTACGATCATTCGTCCCCCTTAATAGAAATAGTTTTTATTATGCCTGAATTTTTGGTTTGTTTCTTGCTACATATAACTAATTCTAACCGATTGGTGGCTTACCTTCTACTTGGTTGTGGGATAAAAAGAAAAACTGTAAGAATTGTCCCATTAAAGAAAAATGTATCCAAGGCAAAGACAAAACCAGGACGGTAGCTAGAGGCAAAGACGAACCCATCTTTGAATGGACTAGCGAACACCTTCAAACACAAAGAGCTAAGGCTGCTTTAAAAAGAAGAAAAATCTGGCCGGTTAAACTTCTTTTGCCGTCTCTTTTTATTAGAAGCTCAAAAATTCGTGGCTGTTTGGCAACAGTTCGATTACTCAAATACTCAAGACAGGCACCGTTTCCGGTTGTATACATACTGTGCCCTGACCAGGCGTATTTCTTCGTATGAGACGCCGTGGCCTAGTTTTTCTTTTATGGGGCGCAGAACCTCTGGGCCTACCTCTTGGATGGCTTCAATAATCCTCGCCTGCCGCTCTGCCGGGACGATGTGTTCGATTGAGATGTCTTCGCCGCTTAGGATAAGGGTTTCCAGATGCGTTACGATTGTGCGGATATTAAGAGCACGCTCTTGCGCCATATCGCTCAGGCTTAGGCCCCTCCTATAGAGCATGAGGGTCTCCTGGATGGTTGAGGTTTTGGCCTCGGAGGGCCGCTTCTCTTTAACCACCCGTGCCGGGCGTTTGGGCTTGATCGGTTTTGGGTCGATCCCACGCGAAGCGCAATACTCGGTAATACTTTGCGTAAACGCGTCGCCGTACTTCTCAAGCTTTACCTCACCCACACCGGTGATGTTGGCCAGTGAGTCCAAGTCGCACGGGAAATATTTCGCCATGTCTTTGAGCGTAGTGTCGTGAAAAATCGCGTAAGGCGGCAGCTCCGCGATATCGGCCAGAGTCTTTCTAACGCTGCGCAGGATCTCAAACAAGTCGCTATCGACATCCTGATCGGTAACGGCGCCATGGCCAGCCCTTGTATCGCGTTTACTACGGTGTTCACTCGCGAAGTGCTCACCCGCATCGGCCGCAGTATCGAAAACCATGCGCTCGTCCAGGCAGATATCGCAGGCGCCGCAGCTCGGCTCATCGAATTGCTCGCCGAAGTACGCTAGAAGCACCTTGCGCCGACAGGTACTCCCCTCGCAGTAGTCGACCATCTCTTTAAGCATTTTGTATGCGGTAGAGCGCTCTCTGGGATTTTCCTTTTGCCTGATAAAGTACTGAATTTTTGCCCTATCCGCGGGGCTGTAGAACAGGATACATTCGCCTGGCAGGCCATCGCGGCCGGCGCGCCCCGTCTCCTGGTAGTAGCTCTCGATGTTTTTAGGCAGGTCGAAATGGATGACGTAGCGCACGTTGGGTTTGTCGATGCCCATCCCGAAGGCGATGGTGGCGACGATGATCTCGGCGTCGTCGCGGATAAACCGCTCCTGGTTCGCGGTTCGCTCCTCGGGGCTTAAACCCGCATGGTACGGCAGGGCGCGGTAGCCCTCCTGCTGCAGGTCATACGCGAGGGCATCCACCTGCTTGCGGCTCTGACAATAGATAATGCCGGAATCCCGTGAATGCTCGTCAAGATAGTGCAGTAGCCGGCTGTATGCATTGGCCTTGGGCTCGACCCTATAGGTGAGATTTGCGCGGTTAAAGCTTGCCCGATAGCGTTTGCCGCCGGCGATGTTGAGCTGCTCGGCGATATCGTCACGCACTTGATGCGTTGCGGTTGCCGTGAGTGCGATAATCGGTGTCGCGGGAAAATTAGTTTTTAGACTTGCGAGCCGGCGATACTCCGGCCTGAAATCGTGCCCCCACTCCGAGATGCAATGCGCCTCGTCGACCGCGAACAGGCTCACGGAAAGCCGCTTTAGAAGATCGAGAAACTGCGGCATCATCAACCGCTCGGGGGCGACATAAAGCAGTTTGACCTCTCCCCGCTCAAGTGCGGCCCGCACCCTGGTCATCGCTGCGGGAGCCAGCGAGCTGTTGATGCAGGCAGCCGGTACGCCGTTTTCAATAAGGCCGTCCACCTGGTCTTTCATAAGAGCGATCAAGGGAGACACCACGACGGTAAGCCCTTCTAATAACAGCCCCGGAAGCTGGTAGCAGAGTGACTTACCCCCTCCTGTCGGCATGAGCACGAGCGCGTCGCTGCCGCCTAGAATATCCTTAACGATGGCCTCCTGCAGAGGCAAAAAGCTGGTGTAGCCAAAATATTTGTTAAGCGTCGAAAGCATGCGCCCTCCAGAATAGCGGTTATTTGCTCATTAATCCAAATACACAAATGCACCTTACAGTATATCCCCCGTCCCTGTCAAGCGCTTACAACACGGCGATAAACTTTAGGGTCTTGTTATGGAACTATGAGCCGGCAACCTTCTCGGGTGCCTCCGGAACGACGATGGCCATTACGATGTAGGCGATAACGGCGGCGGGCGCAAACGGGGTAAAGATGAACACCACCCAGACGAGCCGGATGAGTGTCGGATCGACGTCAAAATATTCACCCAGCCCTCCCGCGACACCGCCGATCACCTTATTTATCCGCGAGCGACAGAGTTTCTTTACCTCACCGGCCTTCGCCCCGGCTGGAACCTCTTGTGCTTGATCATTCACTTGCGGCTCTTCGCTTGAAGTATCCTGCTACATGCTCTGCTGCTTGTTCTGGCTGTTTTCTTCTTGGCGGTCGAGTCGACCTTGAGATATTCATACTCTGCTTCAAAAGGATGTGTATTGAATGCTTTAGCTCTGCCGTGTATCCTCCAACCCATAGTAGCCCATAGTGACAAAACCAAGCAAGTAGATACCGCGCTACAGCTCTGGCAAACTACGTTAATAAAATCCTTAATAAATATTATTTCGACCCGTAACCAAAACGCCCTCATCAACGTTATATCTACTGTGGCAGTCGCTCTAAACACGAGCGTGAAGGAAATCCAATTCCGCATTCCATACCATGAAAAGGAGGAGAACTATGAGAACATACCGCCCAATTCTCGCCGTCGTCATGGCAGTTATTCTGATCCTGACAATCGGCAGTATTGCAATGGCTAAGCCGCAAGGTGATAAGCCTGCAAACAAATGTGAGAACCGGCAGACGCACCAGATAGCCGATCATTGCACATGTAACGCAACACAAACGTGTGATGGCCAGTGCCAGTGCAACAAAGAAGACAAGGATAAAGACAAAGATGATAAGGACAATAAATGTCCGAAACCGGTTAAGCTAGAATCTGGAAGTATCGCCGGTTACGTAGTCGTTGATACGACAACTACTACCACAACTGTTTACCCGACACTCGCCAAGGCCCACCTTCGCCTGCTTACCAACGACTGCAAAAAAGTAGTGCGCGCAGCGCAATCCAACAAGAAAGGGTACTTTAAGTTTAAGAACATTAAACCGGGCACCTACACACTTTGCGCATGGCTGAAGGGCTATAAACTCGTCAGCACCGTAAACGCGACTGTAACAGCAAGCGGCACATGCAACACGATTGTCCATTTTACAAAATGCCCTAAGAAACCAGGCTGCAAATGTACCAAGAAGTAATTTGATAGGTACCGCCAATAGCACCACCACGAGAAAGACCCGGGCTTCTGCGCTCGGGTCTTTCTTCTTTTGGCTATCCCCTACTCTGTGCCGGTTATCTTTAGCGCTTTGTAGATCATCTTGGCGGCCTCCGCTCTCGTGGCGTTGCCGGACGGCCTGAATGTGCCGTCACCGTAGCCGCTGACGACGCCGAGTGTCTTCATCACACCGATGCTCGCAAACGCCCAGTGCTTGGCCGAAACGTCGGAGAACCCCTGGGGCGCGGCATCCGCTGGTAAATTCTTGGCCCTGGAGACCATCGTGGAGGCCTCCGCCCGGGTGATCTTGGCATCCGGCCTGAGCCCGCCGCCCGGATATCCTTTCAAAAGACCGGCCCCAACCGCTTTTGCAATATACTGGGCCGCCCAGTGGTGTTCTGCATCCGTTCCCTTTAGGCTTGCCGCAGCGGTCGATGTGTCATCGAAAATACCCAGGGCCACGACCGCCATCTTTGCGAACTCCGCCCTCGTAACATCCTCAGAGGGCTTAAAGCTGCCATCAGCGTAACCGCCGATTGCCCTAACCCCGGCCAGGCCCTCGACATAATCGAACGACCAGTCCTGAGCCGACATATCGGTCCAGGTGTTCGCTAGTTTCCCATCATCTAAGAAGTGCTGCACGTAGATATCCGATTTAGGCATCTGCCCAGGTTGGACAGGACCGTAGTAGACCTCCTTAACCACCTCGGACGTTGCTGCGGCCGAATCGGATTCAACGGGCTTGGGCTTGCGCCAGGCGGTATAGAAACCTCCCGCTCCGTCCGGAATAAGGTTCCCGCCGAGTATCCCGATTACGCCGGCTACATTAACTCCACCCTCCTGCCAGAGAGCTGTACCGGTGACATCAAACTTTTGCAGCTTCATTTGATACAACCCCTGCTCTGGATACATGGGTATCGGGTTATCGCCAAGGTATTCGGTCATCATAAGAAAGAAATCACCGGTCTTAAGATCAGCGATAATACTAGGGTAACTATTGCCGCCCTGAACCATCTTTTTCCATGTCGTCTTCCCGGTTCCGTCGATATTGACAAACTCCGTAGATATGACGACCGGCATATCTACTTTGACCGTGCGCATCTTGCCGTCCGGGCCGGGTTCCCGGACATCCTGCTTCTTCATCCTGGTCGTCGGCAACGAATAAAGAAGACCTTCTTTTGTCACGTTCGGCGCTCCCTGAAAGTACATCTGCGGGTTGCTCTCGCCGCTCATAGTTATCAAAGGCTTACTTGTATCCCAGGCAAGCTTGCCATCAGGGGTTACCTTCACGGCAAAGAGATTAGCATCCGGATTTGGATATGCGCTGTAGCCATCGCCCTCCATCGTCTTCACGATGTACGGGTCCCCATTAGGCTGCGACCAGGCGATAATCGCCGAGTTGTCACCGGTTACCATCAACTGATTACCCATCATCATATCGGCGGGCACGCCCTTTATGCCCACCGTCACCACCGGCCAGGCTTTCTCGCAATTGCGGTTTACACGCAGTAGAAATGAATGTCCGTCCTGCTTAGCCTGGCTGGGACCCGTCGACATCGGCTCCGTCATATAATTGGGCTTTATATCCGACCAGTTTAGATAGAAACCTCCAAGGCCATCGGACTGGACGTTGATCCAATCCCCCATCATGTCACCGCCATAGTACGGTTGGTTGTCATCGACCTGGATACCGCAAAAATCGTTGAGCGACACACCGTCGGCCTGCCATTGGGGATTGCAGGTACCGTCTACCCTTTGCATATAGAGACCCGGTCGCTCATCGTCACGCCACACAATAATAGCGCCGCCCACATCATCGCTCACCAAAGCCCTGATATCCTGCATGCCCGGACCCACATAGACCGGCTTTCCGGTATCGCCCCAGAGCTTGTTGCCGTTACCGTCTATCTTCTGGGCAAAGACATCGGGTTTTCTCTTGTTGCGGTTGTCCGTCCAGACGGCGATCAAGCCGCCGTCGGATTCCACCGCGGGGGTCATCCCGAACGCGCCGTTCTTTACATCCATCGCTAAAACCGGCTGGCTCCAGAGCAACGTACCGTCACTGCCAAGCTTTTGCACGTAGAGTTTGGTCTGTGTGTTCGTTCGGTCAAACCAGGTTACAAACACGTTGCCCTTTTCGTCAGGGATGATTTGCGTCATCTCCCCTGATTCCGGCACGTTTTGTGCGATCAGTACCCCGTTGTCCCCCCAGTCCGGCACCGGCGCCCCGAACGCTATCCCAGGTAACGACAAAGCAATAATGAGGATACATTCGAGGAGGAAAACTGCAGGTCGCCGGTACTTCGTTTTTACGTCACTGCGCAAAAAGATATTCATATGCCCCTCCTATTTCATTGGTTACCGCCGCCACATGCGTTAGGGGCGCTGCACTTGCAGGCAACAAGCAACCATAAACCGCTCATACGATACTAGTATTTTAGCATTCATGGTTTACGCTTGCATACTAATTTCTACACCTTTTCTACAACAAGAATACGTACGATGCGGTGTTTGCGACGCCTTTAAGCATCGAGGACGTGATCCGTTGTTTCTTTTCTCTGGAATCTTCTTTCCGATCAACGCCCTTCCCTCCTGGGCGCAAAAACTGGCGTTTTTCACACCGCTTTACCACATCGTGGTCGTCTGCAGAAACCTTGTCGTAGGGAGAACAAACTCGGATGTCACGATAAGCGCTACACTGGTTATCATAATATCGCTCGTTTTCTTTCTCATGCCGATCGCGTTGATGAAGCGCAGGTTGATAAAATAAAAAAGAGCTTCTCTCTTGCAGGAATATCTACTGCGATGGATAAATATAGATAACAATGGCAGTAATCAACACGGTCTCGTTAACAAAATATTACGGCAAGACACGCGGCATCGAAGACCTGCATCTTACGGTCGAGCAAGGTGAGGTGTTCGGCTTTCTCGGTCCTAACGGCGCGGGAAAAACTACGACCATCCGCGTGTTGACGGCGCTCCTGCGCCCCACAAAAGGCACCGCCTCCGTCCTCGGCAAAGACGCGTGGCGGCACTCGGCTATCATTAAAGAAGAGCTTGGGAACCTACCTGGCGATATCCGCCTCTACGATAAAATGAGCGGGGCCGAGTTCCTTAACTTTATCGCGCGCTTTCGCCCACGCAAACCACCGGTTCTAAAAGAAGAGCTTATAGAGCGTTTTGACCTTAACCCAAACAAGAGGATAAAAGATTATTCTAAAGGCAATCGCCAAAAACTTGGGATAGTGCAGGCGCTGATGCACGATCCCCAACTGCTGCTGTTGGATGAGCCGACATCGGGCCTCGACCCCCTGATGCAACAGCAATTTTATGCCGTTATGGAAGAGTTTCGGTCACGCGGCAGAACCGTCTTTATCTCGTCGCATATATTGCCCGAAATCGAGCGGGTCTGCGATCGTGTCGGCATCATCAAGGAAGGTCATCTCGTGTCGGTCGAGCGCATCTCCGATCTTGAGGCCAAGCACGTGCGCTACGTCGATGTTTCGTTCGAGGGGTCTGTCAATCAGGAAGACTTTCGCGTACCGGGCGTTACCGCGATCGAAAGAATCAACGATCACCTGCGCATCACGGTTAAGGGAGAGATCGATCCCCTTATCAAGAAGCTCGCGCAGTATAACGTTAAAGACCTCGCATCAAGCCACGCAAGCCTTGAAGAGGTATTTCTGGAGTTTTACGGGAAGGGTGGCACGGTTGAACGTTAATCTGTTTAAAAAATCGCTAAAAGAGATCCGTGTAAGCTGGCCTTCATATATGGTCGGGCTCCTTTTCTACGTCTACCTTCTCATATCCATCTACCCTACCGTGCAACAGCGCTCGGCAGAGATACAGGAACTATTAAAGAGCTACCCCAAAGGTTTTATAGAAATCTTCGGTGGCGGCTCGGCTGTAAGTTTTACAACCGTTGAGGGCTTTTTGTCGCTCGAGTTCTTTAGCCTTATGTGGTTCGTCATCATCGGCGCTTTCGTCATCGGGTACGGAGCCGCCGCTTTGGGCAAAGAGCTAGAGAGCGGCACTATCGAGATACTTCTCAGCCAACCGATAACCAGAACCTCCGCTCTCGTCACAAAAAGTCTTAACCTTTTTATATCCACCATCGGCATGGTGGTGCTGACGGTATTGGCGACCTACGTCTTCGGGCTTGTGGTGGGTTTAAAACCTAAGGTCGACGGGATTGTTGCACTCATCGTGATCGGCACGCTGTTTTTCCTTGCAATCGGCGCAATTTCCCTGTTCTTCTCTGTTCTTTTAGGGGAGCGCGGGCGCGCCGCGCTTACGACATCCGGCTTGTTGGTCAGTATGTATTTTATCACCGTGGTCGCCGGTCTTGCCAACTGGGACTGGATAAAAAAGCTGGAGAGGATATCGCTGTTTCATTATTACGACTCGGCAAAACTGCTTTCCACCGGCAACATCCCTGCAAAAAGCCTGTTGGTTTATGCCGGCACCGCCATTGTCTTTTATCTGGGCTCCATCCTGGTTTTCAGACGTCGTGATATTGCCCCCTAGCCAAGTACTTGATTGCCCAGCAGGTTAGCTTTTACAAAATCCCCGAAAAAGTGTAAAATCATAGTAAGCTAAGACGTGAATTCGCAAAGGAGTGCTCGTTGTTTGGCGGGCTCTTATTTTTTTGTCGGTGTCGCAAACTCTTTGTTAAGTTTCGCATAAGCCTAGCGTCTTCAAGCTTCACTATTAAAAGGCGCTAGGAGGTGGAATATTTGGCAAAAGGTACTGTAAAGTGGTTCGATAATAAAAAAGGCTTTGGGTTTATCAGCCAGGAGGATGGCGGCCCGGATGTCTTTGTACACCACTCGGCAATCCTCGGAGACGGTTTTAAAACCCTTGACGAGGGCACTGCAGTTGAGTTTGACATCGAGATGGAGGCAAAGGGTGCCCGTGCATCCAACGTCACCGTTATTGAATAATTAATCACTCAACAAGCATAAAGCCGCTTTACAAAAAGCGGCTTTTCCCATGCCCGAGTGTTAGGATACGCAGGGCGAAAGGATAATCGTAAAAAGCGCTCTGCGATTGGGTTTACTTGGCCGCGCTACGGTCTGTAAATGTGGCTTTACCGTGCAATCAATGCTATGATTTGGGTGACGTAAAGATGCGTTTTGAAAGGATTGTGATCCGCAGTGTCACCTATTATGGATGGCCTATCAATTCCAGCGTTCATACCTTCCTTAGGATGGCCTGAGCTTGTAATCATCCTGGTTATCGTACTCGTTATTTTTGGGCCAAAGAAGCTTCCCGGCATCGGAAAAGCGATCGGCCAGAGCATACGCGAATTAAAAAAATCATCCAATCCCAAAGAAGACAAAAAGGAAGAAAAATAAGGAAAGGCCCCGATCTGTAAGATACGGGGCTTTACTGTCAGTCAAGCCGTCTGCCACGACCTAGAAGCTCTCGCCAAAGCTTCTAAATAACCCGTCTTGCCTGACAAGTAATATATCGGAAGTAGTGTTGTATGCTTGAGCCCTAAACTATAAATGAGTTATAAAATTAGCTACTACATTAGCGATTACATGTTTTATATTACTACCGCTTTTCTATCCTCCACAATTGTTTTTCCCCAAATCGGGTAAAAAGAAAACGCGTTTTTTAGAAGTTTATAATACCGTTTATAAACGACGACTTCGGCTTCAAATATCCAGCCAAGTGGTCTGCCTCGAAAAATGGCGGTAAACTGGATAGATCTATACGTCTCTATTATTTCTACAGCGATGGTAAATACGATTTCAATTCTTCTATAACTTTTACAAGGGTTGGGTTTTGAAAGGCGTACTCGAGCACTTCGTTCTCGCTGTCTTCCGCATAGACCTCCCGTTTCAGAACAACCGTTGCCTTCTCGGGTGTTATGTCAATGCGCTCGAAATCATACTCGGTGAGAGCCTGTCTTATCATTAGCGCGAAGGATTGTTCCTCGCCCATCGTAACCCCTCCCGGTTTTCGTCTATTATAGCTTAATTATAGACAGAAAAGCGTTCGGGTAAACTCCCAGGACGATAACTGCCGCCATAATTATCATTATCGAAGCAAAGAGCGGTTTTGATACTTGCATCCGCGCAACCGCTTCTCCTTCGGACGGCGAGACAAGGTACATCTGCCGTATGACGGTCACATAATAGCCAAACGATATAACGCTGTTGAGCACACCTACGATTGCAAGCCAGATGAGATCCGACCTGACGGCCTCTCTAAACAGGTACAGCTTACCCATGAATCCTGCAAACGGCGGTACGCCGACTAGCGAGAACATGAATATCGCCATTGCCAAGGCCAGCATCGGTGCGCGTCTGCTGAACCCTGCAAAGTCTTTTAAGTTTTCGCCAAACCCGCGTTCGGCTAACGCAAGCACTACGAGAAACGCCCCGAGTGCGGCCAGCGAGTAGACAAGGAAATAGAATATTAAAGATGCATAGCCCAGCTTAGTGGCTACCGCGAGACCTACTAGCAGGTATCCGGTATGCGCAACGGCCGAATAACCAAGAAGTCTCCTAACATGCGTCTGCGAAAGCGCAACAAGGTTTCCGACTACCATACTCGCTACTGCGAGTATCGCAAATACCCCCGCCCACGCCGGTGCAACAACTCCAAACGCCAGTGGAAACAGGTGGATAATCGCCGCAAAACCGCCCGCCTTTGGTCCGGCGGCCAGGTATGATGCAACCGGTATCGGTGAGCCCTCATATACGTCCGGAGCCCAGAAATGAAACGGTACAGCCGCGATCTTAAAACCAAGACCCACGACTATCATAAGCATCGACGCAACGAGCGCAGGCTGAATCGGGTGTCCGGCCAGCTTGCCGGCTATCGCCGCAAAGTTTGTCTCGCCGGTAAGACCGAACAGCAACGTCATTCCGTAGAGCAAAATTACCGAGGAGATCATTCCAAGCAGGAAGTACTTCAACGCAGCCTCGGTCGACTGCCTGGTCTTTTTGCTCGCGGTAAGGATATAAGATGGTAGCACTGTTAACTCAAGCGCTATGAACAGCATAATGAGATCCGCCGATGACGCCATAAACATCGTTCCGAGCACAGAGAACAGCAGCAGGCTGAAGAACTCGCCTTCTCCCATTAAAACATTGACTTTTAGAACGCCGAGCACCACGAGAGCCGTCGTCACAAGCAGTATCGCTTTAAGTACGTTCGCGGTAAGGTCGACGGAAAACATGCCGTTAAACTCGGTCGCCTGCAGGTTCCAAATATAGCCCAGGCTAACCAGCGACGCGACAAGACCGACGAGTGTCACAGCCCCGAGCATATGCTTTGAGGTCTTCGATAAGAACAATTCGCCCAGCAGGACGATAATCGAAAAACCAAGGATAATCATCTCCGGCGTTAACGCCAACCAATTAACTTGTGACCAATTAATCGTTAAGTTCATTTAGCTACCTCTTATCATCTGTAACACGGTATTTACTGCAGGATCGATATAATGCAAGAACGGCTTCGGGTAAACACCTATTATCGCAATAAGAATTATCAACGGTAAGGCGCTTATAAGCTCCCTGCCGTTTGCATCCTTGTAACCTTCGTGCTCCGTCTTCCCCGCCCCAAATATCGCGTTCTGGTTCGCTCGAATCAGGTAAAACGAGGTGAGTGCAAGCGTGACGATCGCGAGTATCGTATATATCTTATACGGTGCATAAGATCCAAACAATATCAAAATCTCACCAACAAAACCGCTTAAGCCCGGCAATCCAAGGGACGCCAGTGCGGCAAAGACGAACATTCCACCAAGAATCGGTATCTTAACCTGAAGGCCGCCGAGTTTTGAGATGTCTCTTGTGTGCGTTCGTTCGTAGATATAGCCGACTATCAAGAAGAGCAATCCCGTGATGAGCCCGTGGTTGACCATCTGAAGAATCGCTCCGTTAAGCGCGACCGGTGTAAGCGCCACTATACCAAGCATGATATATCCCATGTGGCTTACGCTGGAGTACGCGACCATCTTCTTCAGGTCTTTTTGCGCAAGCGCCGTAAGGGCGCCATATATAATACTTATAATTGCGAGTACTGCAATGAACGGCGCAAACCTCTGGAATTCTCCAGGCAAGATCTGCGCGATTATTCTTATAAAGGCGTAGGTTCCCATCTTCAGTAGGACGCCTGCAAGCAAAACCGAACCCGCTGTTGGCGCTTGAACGTGCGCATCAGGCAACCAGGTGTGGAACGGGAATATCGGAACTTTTACCGCAAATCCCAGAAAGAACATTACAAAGATAAACGTCGCTAGCGCGCCGTGGTATCCAGACTGCATGATCTGCACCATATCGAACGTGCCGAGGCCGGACGTCAAATAGAGAGCGAGAATACCGACCAGCATAAGCACGCTTCCCGCGAATGTATAGATAAAGAACTTTAATGCCGCGTAGTTTCTGTTCTCCCCGCCCCAGACACCGATGATAAAGTACATGGGGATAAGGACGAGTTCCCAGAATATGTAGAAGACGACAAAATCAAGCGCCGCAAACGTCCCGAGCATTCCGACCTCGAGGAGTAATAGCAGGCTGTAGTGCTCTCTCACCCTCTCCTTTATCGACCAGGATGCAAGGATCGCAACGATCGAAAGGAGCAATGTCAGCGCATAGAGCGGCATACTTAGCCCATCAAGACCTACATAATATGATATTCCTGCGGTCTTAATCCAGGCAAATTTTTGGACGAATTGCATTCCCTGCTCTCCGACCTTGAACCCTGTTACAAGCGATATGCCAAGTAATAGATCGAGGATAGTTATCGATAGCGCAGCCCAACGCGCCGCAGTGGCCTTCTCGCGCGGTATCAGCTGCATGAGCACCGCACCGAGCAGCGGTAAGAATATCGTGATTGTTAGTAATGGGTAACTCATCTCTTCACACCCTTAGAACAAGCCTAGAATCTTAATCGACCATATCAGTAAAACCACTAGCCCTATCACCATGTAAAGCGCATAGTTCTGCACATAACCGGTCTGAATATGCCGCAGCCCTTTTCCAAACTGCATCGATACCCAGGCCACACCATTTACAGCGCCGTCAACAACCTTCTGATCAAACGCCAGCGCAGCACGTGCGACCGCATGGGTCGGCACTATCAGCGCGTAGTAGTAGAACTCGTCCATGTAATACTTGTTTACCAGCAACTTATAGAAGAAGTTGTCCTTGCTGATAACATTTGACGGCAGCACGTTCGTCATATATTTCATGTAAGCGAACCCGATACCGATGAGCGCTATAATGCAGGAAGCACCCATAACCATATAGTTCGGCGCTTCGGCCTCGTGCCCGTGGGCGATAAAACCCTGGAATGCATTTTGCGCGAACGGCGAGCCGATAAGACCGGCTGTCAGCGCAAAGAATCCGAGAATAATCAGCGGCATGCTCATTACCGCCGGCGATTCGTGGGCATGGTCGCCATGATGTCCTCGCGGCTTGCCGAAGAAGACGATAAATATCAACCTGAAGGTATAAAATGCCGTCAGCAGCACGGTCAAAAGACCGAAGATAAAGATCGTGATATGACCACTGGCAAATGCCCCGGCTAAAATCTCGTCCTTGCTCCAGAACCCCGCAAACGGCGGAATTCCGGCCAGGGCAAGGCCACCGATTAGGAACGTGATCGACGTTATCTTCATCTTTTTGCCCAGGCCGCCCATATCGAATATCTCCTGACTGTGAACGGCGTGAATTACGCTACCTGCACCAAGAAAGAGAAGAGGTTTAAAGAATGCATGCGTCATAAGGTGGAACACACCTGCCGCATAGGCCCCTACACCGAGGCCCATCATCATATAACCAAGCTGGCTGATGGTCGAATACGCCAGCACTTTCTTTATATCGGTTGCGGTCAATGCGATCGTGGCCGCCATAAACGCCGTTATCGTACCGATAATGGCCACGACTTCCAGCGAAACCGGACCCATCTCAAAGAGCGGGTACGACCTGGCAACCAGGTATACGCCGGCTGCAACCATAGTTGCTGAGTGAATTAATGCACTGACCGGAGTCGGGCCCTCCATGGCGTCAGGCAACCACACGTGCAGCGGGAACTGGGCAGATTTGCCGACCGCTCCGCAGAAGAACAGGATCGCAATCAGCGCTGCGGTCGCCTCCGGCAGGTGCATCGCAAATACTTTATCCATATCGAGCGTGCCCGCTACAATATAGAGAAGCACCAGGCCGACCCCAAATCCCAGGTCGCCGAATCTGGTAACCATAAACGCTTTCTTTGCGGCGTCCGACGCGCTTCTTTTTTCAAACCAAAAACCGATCAACAGGTATGAGAAAACGCCGACGCCTTCCCAGGCCATATATATCTGCACGTAGTTCGGTGAGTACACCAGCAGTAACATCGATGCCGTAAACATCGATAGGCAGGCATAGAACCAGCCGATTCTCTTATCCCCGTGCATATAGCCGAACGAGAAGATCTGCACCAGCAAGCTGACGATAGTTACTACCACCAGCATCATTGCCGAGAGCGCATCCAGTAACAGACCGAAGGTTAACTTAAAACTCCCTATAGAGGCCCATGTAAACGTAATTTCGGTATGTCCTCCGCCCATTACGAAAAGGAGCGCATAGATCGACAACGCGAAAGATACGACCATAGCCCCGATCGAGACGTAGGCCGATTTCTCGCCCCACTTCTTGCCGAAGACTACGAGCACCAAAAAGCTTAAGACCGGCAACAACAGAATAATCGAAAGGTAATTCATCATTTTGCTCCCGCTACCACCTAAATATGTTGAAGTCGTCCAGATCCACCGACCGTACATTTCGATAGATCGATAATATGATAGCCAACCCAACAGCCACCTCGGCTGCCGCTACCGCCATCACAAACAGGGCGAACATCTGCCCTGATGCTAGATTCGGCGTTATATACCTTGAAAAGGCCACCAGGTTAAGGTTGGACGCGTTTAACATCAGCTCAACCGAAAGCAATATCATTACTGCGTTTCTTCTCAGCAAAACTCCGATTAAACCGATTCCAAATAAAACCGCGCTTAGTATCAGCCACCATTCGAGGGGTACGTTCATTAGTGCTCCTCCTTACGGGCGACAATTATCGCCCCGACTAACGCCGCCAGCAAGAGAACGGATATAACCTCAAACGGCAGCACGTAGTTCGTCATGAACAACTTCCCTGCCAAGGACACGGTGTCCTTTACGGGCTCAGCGGGTGATGTAATAAACGTTGTTCTTATAAAAATCATTGCAAGTAACCCAATAAGTGCTGCAACCGCGATGTAGGTCCCAAGTTTTTGCTGTAACTTCGCCGCGTTAGTTATGTTGGCTTCATGAGGGGTTAACATGATACCGAACAGCATGACGACTATTACGCCGCCAACATAGACAAACACCTGCATAATTCCGACGAAATCGGCATTCAGCAGGAAATAGAACCCGGCTATAGTCAACAGAAATCCCCCGAGTATCATTACGGCATGGAACAGGTTTCTGCTCAGCACTACCGCAATTGCGCTTATGATGGCTACGGCGGCCAAGGCGAAAAATATAACTTGTTCGATCATGTATCTACTCCTCTGAACCCGGTTCCGCGGCTTTTACCATTACCGGCCTTCTTAGAACGCGCTCCATATCATATATGAGCTTGTCTTTAACATACACCGCATTTTCGAAATCATGGCTCATCTTCAATGCGCCCTGCGGGCATGTCTCTGCGCAGAGACCGCAGATCATACATCTCGTAAGGTCGAGATTCCACACTGCGGCCTTAAGCGGCGCTTCCTTATCCTTGTTTCTCTCAACCGTAATACAGTTCACCGGGCATGCCTTAGCACACAGCCCGCACGCGGTGCAGGCCCCTTCCTTCTCATCGGTCTCACCGGCGATACGAACCAACATCGGTGCACCGCGATAACGCTCCTCCAGCTTCGGCGGCTCATACGGATAGAAAAACGTCGATCGAGGCTCACGTAATTTCTTCGCCGTAACGCTATGACCTATGACGATGCTCTTCCAGGCATCTATGAAATTCGAGATTCTTCCGGCCATGTTATCTACCTTCTTACTAAATGATCATCATTACTAGTCCGGTAATCAGGACATTGATAAGGGCTAAAGGCAAGAGCACCTTCCAGCCCAGGTCCATTACCTGGTCGATACGAAACCGTGGCAGCGTCCATTTTATCCACATAATGACCCATATCATGGCAAATGTCTTGATCGTAAACCAAATCGGCCCCAAGTACTCCGGTCCCGGGCCATGCCAGCCGCCGAGGAACAGTACCGTGGTAAGCGTCGCCGCCGCAAACAATGCTACATACTCGGCGAAGAAGAAAAACATGAAGCGCATACCGCTATACTCGGTATAATAGCCATTGACCAATTCCGATTCAGTTTCAGGAAGGTCGAATGGTGTGCTGTTAATCTCGGCGAGCGTAGAGACCAAGAAGACCACAAACGCTATCGGCTGAAGAATTATATACCAAACGTGCTGCGCACCAACGATCGACGAGAGCTTCGCGGACCCGGCGATCATAACAATTCCGATGATTGACAGCGCTCTTGGCACCTCGTAGCTCACCATCTGCGCCGCTGAGCGAAGGCTGCCTATAATGGCATACTTATTATATGATCCGAACCCAGCCATAATAATGCCTGCTACGCCGATCGCCGGTATTGCCAGTATATAGAGCAGACCTACATTTAAATCCTGTATGACAATGCCGTGGCCTATCGGCAGAACTAAAAACCCAAGATACGCAGGTACAAACGTTACTACAGGCGCCAGGCGAAATATCCAGCGGTCGGCATTCGACGGGAAGATATCTTCCTTAGTTAAAAGCTTGATCGCATCAGCGAACAACTGCAGAGACCCGTGCCACCCAACGTGCATCGGTCCGTAGCGCAACTGGAAATCTGCCGATATTTTACGTAGCAAATAGACGTTAATGATGACGCTTATAGCGCAAATGGCAAAGAGTACCACTGCAAACACAATCGCAATAGCCCCGTCGAGCGCCCACACCGGTATACCGTAATTGCTTGCAAATTCGAGAAGTTTAGTACTTGATAACATTAACGATCCACCTCTCCAAATACCGGATCGAGGGTTCCGAGGGTAAGGACTACGTCACCTATATAAGTGCCTTCCGACATGGCAGGCAGTGCTTGTAGATTGCCGAAGCTTGGGCCCTGTATCTTCACACGATACGGCTTTGTCGTGCCATCGCTTACGACATAGAAACCGAGGTCGCCTTTGGGAGATTCAACGTGACCGTACCCCTCGCCCGCCGCCGGCTTGAACACCTTTGCAATACCGTCGGCCTTAACCGGCCCCTCCGGGATTTGTTCTATCGCCTGCTCGATAATCCGTATGCTTTGCTTGATCTCATCAGAACGAATACATGCACGGTCGTAGTTATCGCCCTTATATTTGACCACTACGTCAAACTCAAGCCGCGGATATACGGAATAGGGGTCTGATCTTCTTACATCATACGAAACCCCTGTCGACCTCAACGGTGGTCCGGTAAGGCCCCAGTCTAGGGCCTGCTCGGCCGAAAACGGCGCAACGCCGATGAACCTCTTTTTAAAGATATAGTTACCGAGCACCAGCCGGTCGTAATCATACATTCTCTTCTTAAGCCTAGTGACAAACGCAAGCGTATCATCAAGCCATCCCTCGGGGGCATCGGCTCTTACTCCACCAATTCGTATATAGTTGTAGGTCAATCTCGCGCCGCATATCTTCTCGTAAAGGGTTAATATCCCTTCGCGCTCATCAAAGAAATAGACGAACGGCGTGAGCGCACCCGCTTCCGAACCGGCGGTTGAGAGAAATACCAGGTGTGATGCAATACGCTGCAGCTCACCCACTATAACCCTTATATACTCTGCCCTCTCCGGAACCTCTATGCCGGCGAGCTTCTCAACCGCCATACAGTAAGCCCAGTTGTTTGTCATCGACGCTACATAATCCATGCGATCGGTATACGGTATAAACTGCGTATAGGTTCTATTTTCGGCTATCTTCTCAAAGCACCTGTGCAGATAGCCGATATCGGGCTCGATCTTTGTAACGACTTCACCTTTGACGTGGAAGATAGCATGGAAGACACCGTGTGCGCTCGGGTGTTGGGGCCCGAAATGAATAGCCAGCTCTTCCGTTACAATGTCTTCGGTGCTTTCTACTTCACCGTTAAGCGCCAAGTCTTTTTCTAACTCGCTTAAGTTGTGGTTAGATATTTTCATCTCTTCAAGTTTACTCATTTTTATCAGACCCATTCGTGCTTACTTCGTTTGCATCTGCAATATCGCTTGGTTGCTCCGGCGCGTCTTGCTTTTCGGCACTTTCTTTCGGTGCAGCGGCTGCGGGCTTGTCTTTAGCGGCCGCCTTATCTTTATCTTTCTTGCCGTCATCCATTACTGTCATGTGGTCATCGCTATAGTCCTTGCGCAATGGATATCCGACCCAGTCCTGCGGCAAAAATATCCTACGCAGATCGGGGTGACCCTTGAATATAACACCGTACAGATCATATGTTTCGCGCTCGTGCCAATTTGCGGCCGACCAGAGCGGAACAAGCGAATCAACTGTGGGATCGCTCTTTGGAACCTCGGTCTTTAGCATGACCGCGAGTTTATTCTGTCTCTTGCTTGAATAAACCCTGTATGTAAGCTTTATGCTCTCAGGATAATCAATACCACTGACAAATAAGAAGAGATCGAACCCGGCTTCTTTAAGCGCTGAAGCCGCCTTAAAGAGATCCTCCCTTTCAACGGTTAGCGTATAGCCTATGCCTTTTTCTTCAACGATTTTTATGCCCGCTGAGATTTCTTCGCTATTGCCCTGGTTCATGATATTCTCATCGCTCATTAGTCTATCTTTCCTCTTGCCATAATTTTCTTTCTCAGCATCTCTATAGCGTAAAGCGTTGCTTCAGGTCGCGGCGGACATCCGGGCACATATACGTCAACCGGAATAATCTTGTCAGCGCCTTTTACCACCGTGTAGCTGTCATAATAGAAAGGCCCGCCGTTTATTGCACACGCACCGAGTGCGAGAACATATTTCGGCTCTGCCATTTGCTCATATAACTGCCTTACCATCGGGGCCATTTTTTGCGTGATGGTCCCGGCAACCAGCATGAGATCGGACTGTCGAGGGGTATTTCGATACACGACCCCCATCCTGTCGGCATCATATTTAGCCTGATTGATTATCATGATGGTATCGATGGCGCAACAGGCAAGGCCAAATCCCATCCACCACAGGGAGTTCTTGCGGCCCCAGTTAATGAGATCACCCGCCTTGGTAAGCAGAATATTCGTGGGGGGCATCTGCTCCCTTAATAGACCTACTTTGGTGGTGTAATCTTGTTGTTCTTTCTCTACGTCCACTTTAATACTCCTTTGCGCCAGGCATAATAAAGGCCCAGTAAAAGTATGGCGATAAAGACCAGCATCTCGACGAAGGCAAAAAGACCGAGAGCCTTAAAGACAACCGCCCATGGAAATACAAAGATCATTTCCACATCAAAAAGAACTAGCAATAAAGCGAAGATATAATAATGGATTTTGAACTGAATTCGGGGGTCGCCGGTTACGTTAAGGTTGCCGCACTCATACGTCTCTAGCTTTGCTTTGGTCGGCTTTCTTGTAGAGAGTATCCTAGCCAATCCGATCGCAATTGCGACGATAGCGACACCAACGATCGTGAAAACTGAAAAGTAAATTATCTCGCTTACCATTTAATACCGTCCCCTTGGTCTTAAATAGGGCTCGATGGAGTGCCGGCACGCAAGAGCAATTAGGCTCTGATATATACCAGACCTTTATTGCGCGTCCATATAGCAATTCATTATTGCATTGCTTAGGATTGAGTTAATTAGGCGCTCCCGATAGCCCGTTTTATTCTATCAAATGCCTGCCGTTCACATCCTAATCGGATAATGGTCGGCATGACTTTAACTTCTACTCAATCTTGCTCCGAATTACACGAAGCCTTATTAATATACAAAAATCCCAGCTAATCAACAAGCTCGATTTCACTGAAGAAAACTGGGATCTCACGATTAGCAGATTCGACCGAGTCGGCACCGTGGACGATGTTCTCCGATATCTCTTCGGCGAAGTCCCCCCTTATCGTCCCGGGGGCCGCTTCTTTTGGATTAGTCGCCCCCATTATGTCGCGTACGCGGTTTACCGCGTTTTCCCCTTCCAGCACCATTGGGACGACCGGACCCGATATAATAAAGTCTACGAGTTCATTATAAAAAGGCTTCCCTTTGTGGATAGAATAAAGCTCCTCAGCTTTTTCTTGGGAAAGCCTCACTAGTTTTAAAGCTATAAGTTTAAGACCGGCACTCTCGTACCGTTTGATAATTTCACCGGCAAGTGATTTTCTTACGCCATCCGGTTTTACCATTGTGAATGTTCTTTCCAATTTTGCACCTCCACCGGCTGCGACGCTTGTGAATTTTGTTACAACGCATACGCCTTGTATAATTTATCAGGAGCAAGCGAGACTTGCAAGCGCTATACCGAAAATTTACCAAATTTTTTGATAATTATCCGACAAAGTAACAGGGACGTTACAGTATCTGCTGGCAGTAGGGGCAAATCGCCCAATTCGTATTAAGCGCACGCCCGCATGATGGACACGATTTCTTAAGCCGGCGCCTACAATACGGGCAGAGTAAGAAGTCTTTGTCGACGGGTTTATAACACGCGGGACATACCACATCACTGCTGTTTAACATGGCCTCTTTGGCCCTGGTTTCAAGCTCGCGCTCGCGGACATCATCCAGGTACTCGCCCGGGCGCACGATAAGATAGACGAGCCAGCCGGCAAGCGGGAAAAGAAGCGCCACTATGGTCCAGTAAAATGCCATAGCTCCCCTTCTCTTTGCATCCGAATAGGTCCATTTGGCGAGACTTAGATACAGCACAAATGAAAACAGCAACAAAAGGTTGATGATGAGTTTGAAAACCGGTGAACTAAAGAATTCAACTATTGAAGTAAAAAAATCCACTTATCCCCCTGCTTTATCCATGGCTAATTTCTATTTTACTCAATTCTACGACGATGACCACTAAAAAGTACTACAAATTTTGCCGCGACGATTACCATATCGATTTACATCCGGACAGCGGATTCTTTAGAAGCTAGGTCTTTGCGCCTTAATAATATCTCGCGTGCATCGGCAACCGTGTACAAAGAACCGGTTACGCAAACAAGGTCTTCCGTCGATGCTTTGGCGATTGCCGTATCGATAGCTTTTTCTAGGTCTGGTTCAATAATATAGCTGTTTCCAATGTGACTGGCAACATCGTTTAATTGGCTTGCGCTTGCCGATCTATAGCTGTTGTTTTGCGAGAGCACAAGGATAGAAGCCTCGTTCATCAAGATAGAGAGCATTTGTTCGATATCTTTATCGCTCGATACCGATAAAATTACGATTAGATTTTTATAGGCGAATGCCTGCGGGAGGCCGTGCACTACCATGCCGATGCCCTCGGGGTTATGCGCCCCATCGAGCACTACCAGAGGATCTTTCGCCACAAGCTCGAAGCGCCCCGGGCATATGAGACCCATGACCGCGTTATCGATCACCCCAGCCTCGATTTTCTGGCCCTTGAATGCCTCGAGGATTTCAATCGCCACCGTAAAGTTTAAGACCTGGTAGCCGCCAAACACCGGCAACGGGATGTTCCGGTAGGATGCGTGCAGCCCGTTGATTGAAAAACGTGGGCCTTCATTCTTAACGATAGATACGTCACGCGGGCCAAAGTCGCGTTCAAACAGCCTCATCGGGGCGCCGACCAGGGCGCAGCGCTCCTCGATAACTTTGAGCGCACCCACCGGGACATCACCGATGACCGCCGTGGCGCCTTCCTTTATTATATGGGCCTTATCCCAGGCGATCTCTTCTACGGTATTCCCCAACCGATCGGTATGGTCCAAAGAGATGCCGGTGATTGCAGCAACTTTGGGGCGCACGACGCTCGTCGCGTCCCACCTTCCGCCAAGGCCGACCTCAAACACCGCAACATCAACCCGGCTTACCGCAAAGTAATAAAACGCCATCGCGGTTAGAATCTCAAATTCGGTTAACTCACCGTACTCTTCTTTTACTTTATCTAGCGCAGGCATAATGCCTGTAAGTGTCGCGGCAAAATCATCCTCGGAAATCATCTCACTGTCGATACTGAAGCGCTCTCTATAGGTATGAAGATGCGGCGAGGTATAGCAGCCGGTCTTTAATCCGGCCGCACTTAGAAGCTTCCCGGTCATCCAGGTAGTCGATGTCTTGCCATTGGTCCCCGTTATTTGGATCGTCGGGTATGTAAGCTGCGGGTTGCCAAGCAACTCACAGACAGCCTCAATCTTCCGCAACCCGGGATTAATGCCGAACTGCAATGCGCTTGTTATATAATCCAGCGCTTGATTATAGTTCAAAGATTAAACCCCCATTGAAGCCAGAATTCATAATTCAGTATAAAACCTTCTATCTTACAGTAGCTTAGCTACGCCTAGACGCTGGCAGTTATAGTCACGGCAAATGTACCCGAGATTCTTCACTTCGTTCAGAATGACATGCACAGAAAGTAGATGTCGCGGTACTAGTAACAGGCTTCTTTTAGACCCACATTCTTGGCCCATATGCTGCCTACTGCTTACTGCCTACTTTGGACCCACATTCTTGGCCCATATGCTGCCTACTGCTTACTGCCTACTGCCTACTAAAGCCCACTTCCTCGACCCACAACCCATTCACCGATTCACCAGTTTTCCTTCTGGATTCCGGCTTCTGGCTTCTGACTTCCAAAAGGTTTATGGCCCTACAAACTAGCCATCTGTTTTCGCAGCTTGGACGCTTTCTCGTCGAGTTCTTCGAGTTTGGCCTTCTCTTTATCGACAACGGCCGGGGCTGCTTTTTCTAGGAATTGCGGGTTCGCAAGTTTTTTGCGAGACTTTTCGGCATCGGCCTCGGTCTTGGCGAACTCCTTGCTCAGGCGCTTCTTCTCTTCTTCGATATCAACGAGACCCGCGAGCGGCATAAATATTTCAACGCCCTGCTCAACGTCAACCGCCGAGTGCTCGGGCTTTATGATATCCGAGCCGATAACAAGCTCTTCAACCCAGGCCAGCTCTTTAATATATGAGTTGTCGCTCTCAAGGACGGCGCGCTTGCTCTCATCAGGCGTACTCAAGAGAACCTTGACCGGCTTGGTAAGCGCGATACCGAGCACCGATTTGATCGATCTAATCGACGAGGTAACGCTCTGCAGAAGACCCATATCGGCTTCCGCCGTGTCGTTTACCATGGCGCTGTCGGCCTGCGGCCACGGGGCTATGACGATGCTCTCGCCCGCTCCGGGCAGCTTCTGCCATATCTCCTCCGTAATAAACGGCATGAACGGGTGCAGCAGTCTCAGCGTATGGTCCATGATGGTCACCAGCAAGTTCTGGGCAATGCGGCGGCCTTTTTCATCCTCATTCCGGTAGAGCCTCGGTTTTGAAAGCTCGATATACCAGTCGGCGAAGTCGCTCCAGAAGAAATCGTAGATGAGACGGCTCGCCTCCGCGAAGTTATACTCATTGATCGCCTCCTCGACCTGCATGGTGGTGTGGTTCATCCTTGAGAGAATCCACTGGTCGGCAAGGGTCAGGTCGAATTCCTTGATGTCGATACGCTCGTAATCTTTCAGGTTCATCAAGACGAAGCGCGATGCGTTCCAAAGCTTGTTCGCGAAGTTTCTAAATCCCTCAAGCCTCTCCCTAGATAGAAAGATATCCCTGCCCGGCGTAGCCATGCTTGAGAGCGTAAAGCGTAGCGCGTCGGTGCCGAACTCATCGATTATAGTGAGCGGATCGATAACATTGCCCCTGGATTTACTCATCTTGCGCCCGAACTCGTCGCGAACAAGCGCGTGCACGTAAACATCATGGAACGGGATCTCGCCCGTAAAGTGCAGGCCCTGCATGATCATCCTGGCGACCCAGAAGAAAATGATGTCATGGCTGGTTACCAGAAGGTTTGTCGGATAGAAGTACTTGAGTTCTTCTGTTTCAGCGGGCCAACCAAGCGTAGCAAACGGCCACAACGCCGAACTGAACCATGTATCAAAGACATCCTGGTCCTGTTCAAGGTTAGAGCTTCCGCACTTCGTGCACGCGGTAGGCTCCTTCTCCTCAACGATTATCTCGTCACAGTCCTTGCAATACCAGGCGGGAATCTGGTGCCCCCACCAAAGCTGTCTCGAAACGCACCAGTCGCGAATATTATACATCCAGTCAAAGTAGGTCTTGGCCCACTGCACTGGAACGAAGCTTATCTTGCCTTCTTCAACCGCCTTGATAGCGGGCTCTGCGAGCGGCTTCATGCTCATAAACCACTGCGTCGAAAGATACGGCTCGATGACCGTGTCGCAGCGGTAGCAATGGCCGACCGAGTGAGTCATCGGCTCGACCTTAACCAAGAGACCCTTTTCCATCAGGTCTTTAACGATTGCATCCCGGCACTCGAAACGCGTCATACCCTCATAGGGACCTGCATTTTTATTCATCATGCCCTCTGTGGTAAAAACACTGATGCGCTCCAGGCGATGGCGCTCGCCAATCTCAAAATCGTGCGGGTCGTGCGCCGGCGTTACCTTAAGCGCGCCGGTACCGAACTCGGGATTGACGTAGTCGTCGGCGATAACCGGAACTTCACGCCCGATAATCGGGACGATAACCGTCTGCCCGACGAAGTCCTTGTAACGGGCATCCTCGGGGTGAACCGCCACGGCCGTATCGCCAAGAATCGTCTCCGGCCTGGTCGTTGCGACCGTTATATAATCATATGAGTCTTTAACCATATATTTTACGTAGTAGAAGTTGCCTTCTTCTTCGGCGTACTCGACCTCGATGTCGGCGAGCGCCGTAAGGCAACGCGGGCACCAGTTGACGATATAATTGCCCCGGTAAATCAATCCCTCATGGTAGAGCTGGACAAACTCACGACGCACCGCCGCCGAATAGCCCTCATCCATGGTAAAACGCTCACGCGACCAATCACAGGAGGCGCCGAGGCGCTTAAGCTGGTTGATGATGCGGCTGCCGTATTGCTCCTTCCATTCCCAGGTACGCCGTACAAATTCCTCGCGTCCAACATCTTGGCGGGTAAGCCCTTCCGATGCAAGCTGACGCTCGACAACGTTTTGCGTGGCGATACCGGCATGATCCGTTCCCGGAAGCCACAGCGTCGGCTCACCCATCATCCTGTGCTTGCGGATGACGATATCCTGCAGCGTGTCGTTTAACGCATGCCCCATATGCAGCGAACCCGTTACGTTCGGGGGCGGGATAACTATCGTGTACGGCTTCTTGCCGGGCTCGACCTCCGCATGAAAATACCCTTTATCAAGCCAATACTGATACCACTTAGCCTCAACTTCGTGGGGGTTATACACTTTCGGTAGGGTTTCTTGAGCCATATATCTCCCCTTTTCCTTAAGAAGTCAGAAGCCAGGAGCCAGAATTCAGAATAAAACCTTCGTCTAAGAAAGCAACCTAGCCTAGACGGTTTTTAGTAGCAGTAGCGGTGAGTGCCTTCGAGACTCTTCACTTCGTTCAGAGTGACATGTAATCGCTATTAGCTAATCGCCTATCCACTCTCGACCCACAAATTCTGGATTCTGACTTCTGGCTTCTGCTTTTAGATTGGATACTAAAGAATTATAATACCACAGGGTACACCGGCGTGTAAGCAGGTTACTGCACACGGGCCCCTGCAACGGTGTTATTGTCGGGGTTTAATAATAGAAGGTTTAAAAGCTGAGGAACGGTTTACTCTACAAGCCTTCTTGTGAGGGCTTCGCCGATTGCGGCCAGGCTCTCTGTGGTTAAAAACTCGTAAGCCTTCGAAGAGAATAACAGCTTTGCGCCCGGCCCGATTTCATCATCCCCTTCGGATAGAAGTACGAGGCACTCCACCCTGGGAAAGACTTGAAAAATAACGGCGAAATCCAAAAAAAGGCGACCCTTTCGAGTCGCCTTTTCGTTTCGTTCTTTATGTTATGCCGAGACTTCCGTTTCGTCGTGAGGGCTGGCTGTTTCTTCCGTTCCCTCGGTTAACAGTGTCGGCTCTATGCTCTCCTCAATAACCTCTTTAGTTATCACGCACTTCTTAATGTTGGTGCGCGACGGCAGATCGTACATAACGTCGAGTAAAGCGTCCTCGAGGATGGCTCGCAAGCCACGCGCTCCCGTTCCGCGGCCAAGCGCCTTGTGGGCTACCGCATCGAGCGCCTCCTCAGTAAAGACCAGCTCTACGCCATCATACTCGAAGAACTTCTTGTACTGCTTAGCAAGCGCATTCTTTGGCTCTACGAGTATTCGTACGAGGTCCTCCTCGCGCAGGTCGTCGACGGTCGCTATAACCGGCAACCTTCCAACAAATTCCGGTATCATACCGAACCTGAGGAGATCCTCAGGAAGAACCTGGCTCATGATTACGCCGAGTTCTTGCTCGTTCTTACTCTTAATCTCAGCACCAAAGCCGAGGCCTTTTTTGCCGCTACGGCCCTGAATTATCTTTTCAAGACCGGCAAACGCACCACCAACGATAAACAAGATGTTCGTGGTATCGATCTGGATGAACTCCTGATGCGGGTGTTTCCTTCCGCCCTGCGGTGGAACGCTCGCCTCAGTACCTTCCAGTATTTTCAGGAGTGCCTGCTGCACACCTTCGCCGGAGACATCTCGTGTGATCGACGGGTTCTCGCTCTTGCGGGCAATCTTGTCGATCTCATCGATGTAGATGATTCCTGTTTCAGCCCTCTTTACGTCGTAATCAGCAGCCTGGATCAGCTTCAGCAGAATATTCTCGACATCCTCACCGACGTATCCGGCTTCTGTTAGCGCCGTTGCATCGGCTATAGCAAAGGGCACGTTAAGAATCCTGGCTAAGGTCTGTGCCAGCAGGGTCTTGCCACAACCGGTTGGACCAAGCAGTAGGATGTTGCTCTTTTGCAGCTCAACATCATCGTCCCCCTGTGGGCCGACCTGAATCCTTTTATAATGATTGTAAACGGCCACTGAAAGAATTCTCTTAGCAGTTTCCTGACCAATTACATAATCACTAAGGACTGCATAAATTTCCTTCGGCTTTGGGAGGTCTTCTAGTTTGAATTCAACCTCTTCTGTTAGCTCTTCTTCAATTATTTCATTACACAGATCAATGCACTCATCGCAGATATAAACGCCCGGGCCCGCGATTAATTTCTTAACCTGGCGCTGACTTTTACCGCAAAATGAGCACTTGAGCTGCTCGTTTTCGCCGAACTTGGCCATTGCTACCTCCCTTACTTCTTGCGTTGTGTGATGACTTCATCGACTAATCCGTAATCTTTGGACTCAGCTGCCGTCATGATGTAGTCTCTATCTGTGTCGGCATGAATCTTATCCACCGTTTGACCGGTATGCTGGGCCAGGATCTCATCCAATACCCTTCTCGTCCGCAAGATTTCCCTTGCTTGGATATCGATATCGATTGCTTGGCCTTGTGCACCACCGTGCGGCTGGTGAATCAATACTCGTGAATTTGGAAGGGCGAACCTCTTCCCTGCCGAGCCGGACGCAAGCAACAGCGCCGCAGCACTCGCAGCCTGCCCGATACAAATAGTCGATACGTCAGGCTTTATAAATTGCATTGTATCATACACTGCAAGTGCCGCGGTAACGACTCCACCGGGGCTATTAATATAGAGATTGATGTCTTTTTCGGGATCTTCCGATTCCAGATGCAGGAGCTGGGCGATCACAAGATTTGCCACGTTATCGTCTATAGGTGTCCCCAGAAAAATGATCCTGTCTATTAAAAGTCTTGAGTAGATATCGTAAGCCCTCTCACCCCTTGCCGTCTGCTCGACGACCATTGGTATCAACTGGTTGCGGATAATCTCACCCATTATTCAGTCCCCTTATCGCTTTTATTTTCTTACTGCTCTTACTGCTCTTACTGCTCTTACTGCTCTTCTATTACTTCCGGTTTGCTAGCCTCATCGGCCTCATTGGATTCGCCGGCCTCGCTGGCTTCGGTAGTTTCTTCAGCTTCTTCTGCCGCTTCTTTTTCCGTTATCACCGAGCGCTCAACCAACCAGTCGATTGCCTTGCTGATTAAAATCCTCTTTTTGAGCGCGCCGATGCTGCCTTTCATCTCGAAAATATGCTTTACTTCCTCGAAGTCGCGCCCGGTTGCTTCTGCCGCCTTATTTATCTCATTATCGACCTCTTCAGGTGTAACTTCAATATTTTCTGCCTCCGCAACGGCCTCAACAACCATGCGGCTTTTTACCCTGTGACGTGCTCTATCGTGCCAGTCGCCGCGTAGAGCTTCCTTGGTCATGCCGGTTAATTCAAGATACTGGTCGAGGTCTAAACCCTGCCTTTTAACGTCACCGGCAAAGTCTTCGAGCATGTCGTCGATCTCCTGCTCGATCATAACTTCGTGAACCTCTGCCTGAGAAAGGTCGGTGACCGCGTCAACGATTTCGCCCTTTACCTCAGCATCGGCGTATTTACTTTTAACTTCGTAAATCTTCTCCCTTATATCTGCCCGTAAATCATCAAGCGTATCAAATCCAACCTGCTTGGCGAAATCATCGCTAAGCTCCGGGAGTTTCTTCTCTTTGATCTCCTTAACCGCGACCTTAAACGTCGCTTCCTTGCCGGCTAGCTGGTCGTTCCCATAGTCCTCGGGAAACGTTACCTTAATATCCTTGGCCTCTCCCTTTTTCATGCCGGCTATCTGCTCTTCAAAGCCAGGGATAAACGTGCCCGAGCCTATCTCAAGCATGTAGTCGTTGGCCTGGCCGCCTTCAAACGGCTCTCCATCCGAGAAACCCTCGAAGTCTATCAGGGCGAAGTCTCCCTCTTTGATGGGCCTATTCTCAACCGGTTCCAGGTTCGCAAAGTTGTTTCTTAACCCATCGAGCTGGCTCGAAATCTCGCCATCCGACGGTTCCGATGACGGCTTGTCTACTTCAAGACCCGTGTACTTACCAAGCTTTACTTCCGGCTTTACCTTGACCTTGGCGGTAAAGATAAGCGGCTTGCCCTCTTCAGCCTGGACGATATCGACCTCAGGCTGATCAACCGGCTCTATGTCGCTCTCTTTGAGCGCATCCATATAGTAGTGCGGCAGCGCCTGCTCCAGCGCCTCTTCGCGGACAGCTTCCTTGCCTACCCTGCTGTCGATAATGGCTTTCGGGATTTTACCTTTCCTAAAGCCCGGGACGACAAGTTGGTCGGCTATCCGCTTATATGCCTGACCAACAGCCGCGTCAAATACGTTGGTGGGAACCTCTACTTTGAGAAGAACGGTATCCTTCTCCTCCTCCAACCTTTCAACCTCTGTCTTTACTTCTGTCTTCAATATAGGCCTCCTATATATCATTGATAAATCATCAGGACGATTTTGTGCGAGAGGGGGGACTCGAACCCCCACAGGTCTCCCCACTAGATCCTAAGTCTAGCGCGTCTGCCAATTCCGCCACTCTCGCGTCTTAGAAACTAGAGACTAGAAACTAGAAACTAGATTAAAGTCCCTAGGAAAACATTCGCTACTACGAACCGCTTCCCTGTTTTTAATCTAGTCTTGCACAAGTGCCGTTCTAGTCTCTAGTACCGCGACATCTACTTTCTGTGCATGTCATTCTGAAGGAGCGAATGCGACTGAAGAATCTTGGGCGCAGAAACCTTCTGCTTATGCAGGAGGGTCTAAGCTTAGATAGAGTTAGAGTTAAGACTTCTTAGCACAGTGAATCAAAGCTTAGACATACTTAAGTGACAGAAGTACGTGAGTGCCCGCTAGATTCTTCGCTTCGCTCAGAATGACACAATAATTATGGTGTTCCGGCACTAGGCTCTGCTAGTGCATACAAGAAAAGAGTGGTGCGCACTACAGGAATCGAACCTGTAACCTCCGGATTAAGAGTCCGCTGCTCTGCCAATTGAGCTAAGTGCGCATGCTGTTGGTTAAACAACAGGTGGTTTTTCTTGGGTGACCGATGGGACTTGAACCCACAGCCTTCGGAGCCACAGTCCGACGCTCTAACCAATTGAGCTACGATCACCATGTTGAACCGTCGATATCCTAGGAAATCTACAATCACTATATTCTAAAACTATTCGTAACAATATTCAAGGCTGGCTACCGGCCTTAAACCCGCATGATATTAAGTATGCATGGCGTAAATGATAGCTAAAACGGATCGCGCGCTATAATCTACTAAAATTCTCGACATAATCCTAGACTTAACCGGTTGTGGGGTAATCATCGGTTATTATTTAAAGAGTATAAAATAGTAAGCAGCAACTTTACTGATTTGCAAGGCATTTTGCCGCACATGTTGAAGTAAGCAGCAACTTAAGTGTACGCTCATATTAGAGCAACAGAGATAATCAGTAGTAACCAAAACTTACCTAAGAAATAATAGCAATAATAGTAAAGCCCTACAGTATAAGGAGGAACGCTTGAAACGAAGCACGCTTGTAATCTCAATACTTCTCGGCATCGTTTTTCTCTCCATGGTCGTTATGATTCTAGTCATTGCGCTCCGGCCGGCCGGGCGTACGAGTACTATCGGTCATGGCAACGTGATCTCGTTTGTCCCGCTAAGCGGCAGCATTGCCGAGGGCTCGGCTGGGTCACTGCTCTCCGGTGGCGGTGCAAGCATCAACCCCACGTTCGTTCGCCACAGGATAGAGGACGCCGAGGATGATCCAAATGTTAAAGCCATCATTTTCAAGGTCGACAGCCCGGGTGGTGTGGTCGGGGCCTCCCAGGAGATGGCCTATCTTGTGCGTGATAGCAAAAAGCCGGTAATTATTTTCGCCGGCGATATGGTCGCCTCGGGCGCCTACTATATGGCCTCCCAGGCGGATAAAATAGTCGCCAAACCTGGAAGCCTTGTGGGCAGCATTGGGGTCATATCGATGGTGCCCGACCTCTCAGGCCTCTACAATAAGCTTGGGATAAAGATGCAAACGATAAAGTCCGGCAAGAACAAGGACATGTTCGAGCGCACTCTCTCGCCCGAGGAGCGCCAGAAGTTCCAAACGATGTCCGATGAACTCTACCGGCAATTCATCGACGATGTCGCCACGGGGCGCAATCTGGATAGGAAAAAGGTGGCAAACCTCGCAACCGGTGAGATTTTTGCAGGCACCAAAGCGAAGAAGCTCGGGCTTATCGATGAGGTCGGAGGCTACCAAACGGCTATCGACGTCGCAGCAAAAGTAGCCCATATCGAAGACCCGGTGGTCGACGAATACCAACCGCCGACGATCTTCGAATCGCTCTTCGGCTCACAATCCGAGAGTGCGAGCATCTTTAATCTCGTCAGAATGCAGATAATGGGCCGAGACCTCGTGCTACTCGATTACGTGCGAAACATGCTCGGCGTTCCACAATATAGATACTACGGAGGATGATAATATGAACGATGACAACTTCGATGGTGCGATCGAAAACCCAGTTTCTAGCGAACAAGAAAAGAAAGGCTTCATAGATTTACTCTACGGCGTAATCACAAAGCCATCCGAGACCTTTCGCTACCTGGCTGAAACAAAACCGGTGCTTTTGGCCTTCCTGGTGTATATAGCCATCGCCTGGGTCGGCGCGATTGTGGGCATCCCCGGAAGCATAAATGCGGCTAGGTCGCTTAATGAAGCAAGCAGGTCTCATGCTTTAAATCCCGGCTTAATTGCAACGGTCACTATCATCGTGGTCCCTATTCTTTCAGCTATTTCTCTTACAATAATCGCCGGCATCTATCACATCATAGCGCTCATTCTAAAAGGTAAGGGCGATTATGTGGGCCTGATCAGCGCCCTGGGATTCGCTAGTTTCCCAAGTGTGTTTGCGGCGCCGTTTGCCCTCCTCTCCCTTGTTGCAGGGCTTGCGGGTAATGTAATAGCCGGAATAGCCTCGTTAGGGTTCGGCGTCTGGGTGCTAATCCTTGACATATTCGCTGTTCGTGAAAACTACAAGTTCTCGTGGGGACGAGCGATATGGACGGTCCTTATTCCCGTTATTCTCGGCATAATTCTTATCGTTCTCATAATTATTGCGGTGTTGGCAGCCACGATCTCTGCAGTCAACGGATTAAAGGCCGGTTAAGAGCTGGTTTTAGCGCCTGTGGTCTACGAGGCTTTTACATTTGGGATACGGTTACCATAGGCTTTGGTGTAGGCGTCTGCGAAGAGATGGGCCAGATCAGGATCGAATTGGCGACCGGCACACCGCTTGATCTCCTGCAGTGCCTCTTGGGGCTTGATCGGCAGGCAGTACGGACGGGACGACGTCATGGCATCAAAGGCATCCGCGATCGCAAGGATTCGCGAACCGAGCGGGATTTCGTCGCCACTTAAGCCGTCCGGATAGCCGGCGCCATTGTGGTGCTCGTGGTGGTGTAGCACCATGCTAGCGATATGAGAAAGGTTTGGTATCTGTGAAACGATCTGGCTTGAAATCAGCGCATGGGCTTTTACCTGTTCGTACTCCTCCCGCGTCAAATCGCTAGGTTTGTTTAAGATATCGTCAGGGATACCTATTTTCCCTATATCGTGCAGGTATGATGCCAGGTGGATCGCATCCAGCTCTTCTTCGGTTAAACCAAGCCTGCGTGCGATCAGCGAGGCGTAAACCGGGACGCGCTCGCAATGACCGCGGGTGTAAGGGTCTTTGGCGTTAAGCGCCTCGATAAGCGCCATGATTACGTCAAGATTATTTTCCTTGAGCTGCCGGTTGAGTATGGAAATGGTTTCTTGGGCCATCTGGTAGTGCTCTGCAAGTGTGTTAACGGCCTGACCGAGTCCGTAGAAATCGCTGGATTTTGGGACGTTCGTCCTGGATGAGCTATCCCCCGAGATAAGATCCTCAATTATTTCTATGACGTGATCGATAACGTTTCGCTGCTTCATAATGCCGGGTCTCTTTCTACATACGGTGGCTAGATTGCTTTATGTATCGTCTAACCGGTCTCTAACTTTAATGGCAATAATAATCTTTAATTGTGCCATCGGCAGCGCTTCTTGCGGGATTGCTGAGGCGCTAAAATAGTGTGTAAGTCGGTTAGCTCGCAGCAAGGCTAATTACTGAGTAGTTGCTGTTTTCTGGTATCAAATTGCTCTTTATCGATCATACCTTTGCTTAACAGGCCCTCAAGCACCTCCAGCTCCTTCATTCTAAAGGCAACGCTCCCTGCCATCATGGCTGCAATCTTGCTCTCAACCTCCACTCTGAGTTCCTCAAACCCCAGTTGCTGGCGCGCGACGAACATCACGCTGTCCTCTAGCTGCACTTTCTCAGAACCCGAATCTTCTGTCGCCGAGCTGCCGACAAAGGCAAACTGAATGTATCCGTTGATGACAGCTCCCGCTTTTTTAAACTCGATGGATGTTATTTGGCTGATTAAAAACTCGTTATCGCCAGGCAAAACGCGGTTGAGCGAAGAAAATCCTTTTCTGTTGATCTTTATCTTGTCGTCAAAGAGTTCGACTAAGCCGTCAACGCCTTTTGCAATCATCAATGCATCTTCCATAGCTCCTCCTTAGTAAACCGGTTACCACATAAAAACGGTCAGCTAGCAGCCCAAGCGATAGTATAGGACGACATTCGTATAGTAAGTTTCTAGGATTTAATATAGTGGTTACGATACAACTAAGCAACAACAGAGAGGTTGATGTTTGCGCTGATCTTCCCCTGTTGTGGTGATTAATTACTGGCTTTACCTGCCGATATACCTTATGTGTGAAATCAGTTGGATGGTGGAGGAATTATCCATGGACTGCTGGGAGTTTATGAGGTGCGACAAAGGAACTAGGTTAGACTGCGCCGCTTACCCAAACAACGGGTACCGCTGTTGGCTGGATGTCGGGACTTTATGCGGCAAGAAAATTCAAGGAATACACGCCAAGAAGATTTCTGCTTGCTCGTTTTGCGATTTTTATAAATCTATGCATGTAAGAACACTCGTAAATAAATAAAAAGCCTGTCTTTTGCGAAGGCTTATTAGAAAGACAAAAACACCGGGAGCTCGATACAGAGCGCCACGAGGTATTGATAGAAGTACTTAACGACATAAAGCAGGGTGAACACGGGCTCTGTAACGAGCTGCTAGAATCTCAAACGACACATCAAAGCTATCAAGCGGCAACCCTAAACGAATTGCTAAGCGTGGAGTCAATAAAGTCATAGGCCGAATCCTTAGAGTCAGACTATTCCTAAAATATATGATTATTTCTTTTTACTTTCCGCTTCTTTCGCTAATTCTTCAGCGCGCTGCCTCAGAAACTCGGCAATATTAACAGATGGTAGAACAAACTTTCCTATAGGTGATTGAGCTGTAAGCTGAGCTATAACACCCCTTGCAGTGCTGAAAAGCATTGAGAGCCCATTAAGACCAATCATCTTGTCTATCTCTTCTTTCGTTGTCTCCGGCGCAAACTCAAATATACCAGCTAATTCAGCAGACAATCTAAAGCCAGCCTCTTCGTATGCAAGCTCGTCTTCATTTATCTTGATAATAATATCTATGCGATAATTTAATTCGTTATCCTTATTAATACCCACATTAGAATCCAGGCCAAGCTCAACCTGAGATGGTTCCTTCTGAAATGCAGGACTCACTTCAAAGGCCAACTTAAAGATTGTATAATCAAGCATTTTAAGCTTTGCAATTATTCCTTCGGCCAACTAAGCTACCTTCCCCTCGTCGCTTTCTTCGGGTTCTATCGATACCTCCGGTGTTGTATCATAAGGTATCAAAAATCGAGATGGATCTGAGAATTGCGCCTCAGATCGTGAAACATACACATGCCTTGCTTCAAAGCCACATGGCGGAAGTGTAACCGATAGATCGCAGCCCAGCGCCATTGCTACCTTTACAAGTGTCTTTAAGGTTAAATTCTCACTGCCTCTCAAAAACTTTGTAACTGCTGCTTTATTTACACCTAATAGCCGAGCTAAGTCTGTTTTATTGATACCTAGCTGCTCCATGCGCCCTAGGATCTCTTCAGTTACCTCAAGAATTACACCTTCTAACTTATATTCTAGGCTCTCTCGATCCTCGGCCCACTTATCCTGCCATGCTGGATATGACTGGTTAGGCATATTAAAACACTCCTTTTTCAGAAAGCTCCCCCATAATTCTAAGGGTCGTATCCATATCCGGCTCATAATCCTTTTTCCTGTCACCAGGCTTTTTTGAGCCATGCGTTATACAATAGCCAATAAGTTTCTTGCTGGTTTTATCTTTAACCTTAAAGGAAAATAATCGCAGTGGTGGTTTATAACATTTAAACTCGCATACTGGACTAGTATCAAAACACTTGAACTTGTCCTCATTTTTTTCAGGTGGCCCATTCTTAGCTGTATAATCTAACAACTTTAGCAGTTTCCTCCTGCTCCTCACGTCACCCTTTTCCAATCTATCTAAGAAATCCTCAGCAGGACATTCGCCCTTATCATCCACAAAAAACCATATTATCTTACTCGGCCCGTTTTTGTATAACTTTATATCCACAAGTTAACTCCTAAGTTAACTTTGGTCAATAGTCAGTCTAGCTTAATAAAACAATTATAGCTTACTTTGTAGTATTTTCCCCTGCTATGTTTGCGATAAATCATAAAAGATTGTCAGTACCCTTACTTATTTCTAAAAACTTGTGTATATTCGTGCAGACAACGCAAAAACCGGGCTTCAAATTAACCCGGTTTTCCTGTTTCCCCTGCTTACACTATGCACGCCCGAAGGGATTCGAACCCCTGACCCTCGGATTAGAAGTCCGATGCTCTATCCAACTGAGCTACGGGCGCATGTCTTTGAGCGGACGACCGGATTCGAACCGGCGACCAACAGCTTGGAAGGCTGTGACTCTACCAACTGAGTTACGTCCGCACGTCATTGCTTACATACATCTCTAAGCTGCGTTGATATAATAGCAGAATTAGTGAAGAAAGTCGAGATTGATGATTTCCTCTGTAATTCCTCCTACCCTCCCGGAAAGTTACGGCTAAAGCTCTGAGCTAAGGGTATAATTTATAGTAACTGTCATTAGAGCTACGTAGAATAGCCGATGGGTAACTTTACTGACTAAAATCGCGGTTGTTTTACTTAGGATTGGAACTAGATGGGTCTAATTGGGAAATTTACAACCGAAAATATGTTCATCATATTTTTTATTTACGGGTTGGCGTTCTTTGCCTTAGGAATAGCTGTTGTTCTCAGTTCGCTTCGGCCAACAAGCCTGAAGTTTGCCAAGTATCTACCGTGGCTTGCGGCTTACGGTTTTGCCCATGGATTTCATGAGTGGGATGAAATGCTCGTTCTTATCCCACAGTACAAGTTTTTAGCAAGAAATTGGCTTTATGCAGGTTTTGATACCGTATTACTGGTGGGCTCTCCATTGTTCCTTTTTATATTTGGAGTTGGCCTCTTGATGACGATCGATGAGCGATTTCGTAATTTAAGAATCATACCGGTCGTTTTTTACTCTGCTTGGACTGCTAGTGTTGTAGGCTATCTTCAACTGACCGGGCTGGGCTTAGAGCAGAGCCCAAGACTTGCTGATATTTTCGCACGATACCTGCTTATCTTTCCGGGAGCTATAATCGCCGGTTTTGCGTTATTCCTGCAATATAGGGTCTTTTTGAAACAAACCTATGGAGTTACCGCAAGCAGTCTTTTTATTGCAGCTCTGGCTCTTTGGTTAATGGCACCCCTTTCTGGCCTGGTAGTTCCATATGCTCCATTCTTTCCAGCTTCCGTTGTTAATAACGACGCCTTCCTATCACTAACGGGGTTTCCAATACAAATCTTTCGCACGCTTGCCGCCCTATTAATAGCTTTCAGCATCGTACGAGGCATGCATGTTTTTAACATAGAAGAAGAAAGGCAAGAGCATCGGCGCAGGCTAGAACTAAGCACTCTTGAAGAGATCTCTTCTGAAATACGAAGGAATCCTAATTTTCCCCAGGCATTGGATCGAACCACCAAAGAAATTACAAAGCTATTTGATGCAAGAGCAGGCGCTATTTTTATGGTAAGCGAGAAGACCAGAAGGCCCGATGTGGTATCCGAACATGGTTTTACCATAAGCTTTGCAGACAAATACAAAGATATGCCCGCAGAAGTTGCCGAAAAGTGCCCGATCAGAAACGTGATAAAAAGCCAGAGACCATTCACCACATCTAATAGGACGGACTGCCCCAATATTATCGAAGCAACAACCGAGCCGGAAAAGATTAATGCCATTACCGTTTTACCGTTAGTTGCAAAGGGACAGAGCATTGGGGCTATTGCTCTACTCTTTGAAAGCGCTGAAGCTCTAAGACCATCAAACTTGGATATTTTAAACACGTTCGCCGGCAATATTGGCCTGGCGATAGAAAATGCTCGACTGGATGAGCAGCGCCTTACAGCGCTAGTTTTACAGCGCAGCTTGCTTCCAAAAGTTCCATCCCTAGCAGGAATTGATATTGGCGTCTACTATGAATCTGCTTCTGTTGGGATGGAAGTAGGCGGTGATTTTTACGATTTTATTGATTTTGGGGATGGTTTGCTGGGTCTCGTTATCGGCGATGTTGCCGGCGCCGGCATCAACGCCTCATCTACCGTTGCGATGACTAAATACGCGTTAGAAGCATTTGATTTTGAGAATAAAACGCCTTTCGTTGTCTTGGAGAAGTTGAATAATCTAGCCTGTAAAATGTTATCGTCCGGACAGTTTGTAACAGCTTTTTACGGTGTTCTCGATATCAAAAGCGGCTTACTCACTTATAGTAGTGCCGGTCATTTACCGCCTCTAGTTATCAACGAAAAGACAAAAGAAGCGATCTTTTTAAATGGTGCCCGCGGTATGGCTCTAGGCATAGTGCCGACTCAAAAGTATCCAGAAGGAAAAATGACCGTCGGGTTTGGCGATGTGATCGTTTTATACACCGATGGTTTGATCGAGGCGCGCCGTAAACACGACTTTTGGGGTGAAGATCGCCTTGTTACGTTAGCAAAGGAAAACTATGAGTTATCCGCACAGACCCTGGTAGATAGGATATGCAGCAGTGCAAAAGAGTTTGCAGGCGGTATTCTAAAAGACGACGTTGCCGCAGTGGTTGCCAAGAGAACGTTCACCCAAGCTTAGGTCTTAATCGACATGAATTTTGATAAGATAGTGAAATCGACGATCTCTCACTTGGATTTAATCTGATTAGATTAAAAATCTACCAGTAAATAAAGAAATTTAGAAATAATGTTATTGATAATGTAATTATATCAGTTATGATGACTATATTAACTAGAGGAGGTGTTATGCAAGTGCAAAAAACAGAAAGTGCTATGACAGCGAGGAAAAACTTCGGCCGACTTCTGGAAGAAGCGTATTATCGGGGAGATGAGATTGTCATTGAGCGTGCCGGTAAGCCGATGGCCGTTATTATCTCGTTTGCGGAGTTTGAAGAGTTTAAACAGCAGCGAGAGAAGGATTTTGAGATTCTAGGCAAGATTCGCTCTAAGAATCAAGGTATGAAACCCGAAGAAGTAGAAACCGCTGTTGAATCAGCAATATCCGAGATTAGAAAAGGCTAAGCATGATTAAGGTATGCTTAGACACCAATGTTTTTGTAAGCGGAATTATCTCGCCATCCGGTGCGCCTTACGAGGTGCTTGAGGCATGGAGAAACCGCGAGTTTGTACTGCTTACCTCAGATGAGATTATCACCGAAGTAAGCAAGGTTTTACAGTACCCCAAGATTAAATCTGCCTTTTCCCTAACGGATGAGGAGATCGAGAAGTATGTGTCACTTCTTAGCAAGTATTCACAAAGAACGCCTGGTGAACTAAAAATAGACGTCATTGCTGAAGATCCCTCGGATAATATGTTTTTAGTCTGCGCCGTCGAGGGCAAAGCGGACTTTATTATTTCCGGGGATAACCATTTGCTTCAAATCGGCACCTATCAGGGAATTCAGATAGTAACACCGCGAGAATTTATAAAGCAGCTCAGGCCATGAAATTCATGGTGAATAGCGTACTTTGAAGGTGCATTATGTCTATCCCAGCTCAAAGAGAAGCCTGCCTCGGGTATATTAAAGAGCGAGGCTGGAATTTCGTCGACGAGTTTGTTGACCGGGTGAATCCACCAGATCATCAGCGAGACCCCAACTTCAAGAATTGTTATTCGGGTTAAGAAAGACCCGGCTACTGATGAGATAATATCGACTAAAGCAAGGCAAGAACTAGCCGAGCGAGAAATTGATATTGTGACAGCGATAAGAAATTCACTGACCTCTTTGATGTAATCTTCAATTCTCCGAGTTCGAAAAGAACTCTCTGGTCGGGGTGAGAGGATTCGAACCTCCGACCCCCGGTTCCCAAAACCGGTGCTCTAACCAAACTGAGCCACACCCCGAGGTAGATATTCATCTCAATCGCGGCAAATGCGCCAGATGGTATTTTATCATAAATTGCGGTAACGTGCAGTACCTACTTATTTGATATGCAGGTTTTCTGCAATCTTCTCTTTCAGTTTTTTGAAAGCCTTGGCGCGGTGACTGATCTTGTTTTTCTCGCTGAGCGGTATCTCGGCGACCGTGCGGGTTTCGCCTTCAGGGATAAAGATCGGGTCGTAACCAAAGCCGCGCTCGCCATGCGGTTCAAAGCCGATGTGCCCTTCAAAGGTGCCATCGGTTGAGGTTATCCAACCATCCGGGGTCATAAGAACGGCAACGCAGCGAAAACGCGCGGTGCGTTGCGGCTCCGGGACATCATGCAGCTCACGCAGCAGCTTGGCGTTGTTTTTATCGGCGTTTCCCTCTTCACCGGCATAGCGGGCGGAGTACACGCCGGGTTTGCCGCCCAACGCATCGACCTCAAGGCCCGAGTCATCGGCAACCGCAGGTTTTCCAAATGCATCAACGAGAGCGCGTGCTTTTATCAGGGCGTTATCATAAAAGGTCGAACCGATCTCCTCAACCTCCGGCCATTCCGGGAAATCCTTATAGGTGTAGACTTTTATATCGTTGGGATCAAGGATTTCAACGATTTCCCTGATCTTGCCTTCATTCTGGCTAGCTATGATGAGTTCCAACATTTGTCGATAGTTCCTCTCGTAAAATCCGCTGTTGCAGTTGGATAAGCTCCGATGTTCCCTTCGTAGCGAGGGCGATAAGCTCATCGAGTTCATCCCTCGTAAAAGGGTACTCCTCGGCTGTTCCCTGAACCTCGATAAACTTGCCTGAGCCGGTCATGACCACGTTCATATCGACCTGAGCGCGACAGTCTTCCTCGTAGCATAGGTCAAGCATGGGCACATTGTCGATAATTCCAACGCTTGTCGCCGCCACGAATTCAGAAAGCGGCAGCTCTGCTAGCTTGCCCTCCTTTACCAGCCACCTCAGCGCATCATAGAGCGCGATAAACGCGCCGGTAATCGAGGCGGTCCTTGTGCCGCCATCGGCCCGTATCACGTCGCAGTCGATCCAGATCGTCAGCTCATGAAGCGCCTTGAGATCGACCACGGAGCGCAGAGAGCGCCCGATAAGCCGTTGTATTTCATGCGTCCTGCCGCCAACTCTGCCCTGGCTGGCCTCGCGGTTCATTCGTATTGAAGTAGATCTCGGGAGCATACCGTACTCGGCGGTAATCCAGCCTTTACCCGACCCGCGCAGCCAGTTCGGGACCTTCTCCTCGACTGTGGCGGTGCATACTACCTTGGTGTTGCCCATCTCTATCAGAACCGACCCCTCGGCATGCGGAAGGAAATCCCTCTGGATTATAACCTCTCTCATCTGATCGGGCTTTCTGCCATCAACGCGTTGCATCAGTGTTGTTCTCCCCTCCAAGCAAAATCTGCATGTTATCTTCGGCCACAATAATCGGCCCATCGTAGAGCGGATAAATATCGATAACTTGAGCTCAAGCGCTACACCGAGCGCATTTATTACTACAGGCGCAAGAAAGCCTATTCAACCCTCTCTTTTAGCGGAAGGCTTACCCTTTCTACCGATTCAATCTGTTGGCCAAGGAATTTGGCGCCCAGCTTGCGAAACGTGTTCTCGTCCCCGCTCGATACAAGCTTAAACGCCGGCGTAAGTTCATCCTCGCGCAAACTATCCTTCCTGGTCAAAAACTCTTTTAGTTCGTGCGCGGTTTCCTCCGCCGAGCTGATGAGTTTTATGTCTTTGCCCACAACGCTCGAGATCGTCTCGGAGAGGAGCGGATAGTGTGTGCAGCCGAGAATCAGACTATCGATACCCGCACGCATTAAGGGCTCCAGATACCACTTTACGGCTTTCTCAACACGCGGGCCGGTCAACTCGTTTCTCTCAACGAAATCGGCCAGATCGGGGCATGCCAGCGGGTTCACCTTAACGCCCGCGTCGATGGATTTAATTGCGCCGGGGTACGACCCACTCGATATCGTCGCCTGCGTACCTATAACGCCGACACGCCTGCACCGCGTCGCCTGCACCGCTGCTCTCGCACCCGGCTCGATGACCCCGATGATCGGTATGTCGTAATACTGCTGCGCCATCTCAAGCGCAGCGGCCGATGCGCTATTACAGGCAATAACGATAAACTTTACATTGTTATAGAGAAGGTAATCTATAATTTCAAAGACGAATCCACGTATTTCAGAGGTGTTCCTCGGCCCGTAAGGAAACCTGGCGGTATCGCCAAAATAGATGATTTCCTCATTCGGTAGTTGCTTTGTTACCTCTTTCACGACGGTCAGGCCGCCCAGTCCGGAATCGAATATGCCGATGGGCCTATTATCCATGTATCCTCCAAGATGCGTTCGGTAGTTCAAATAAGCATGCCTCAATCTATCTAATTATAACGCTAACCTGAGAGAAGTAAACGCGTGAGTCGTACCCAAGCGCATTGGCGTAAACCTCAAAGTAGTGTATATCCACACAAGAACAAGGATAAGCAAAACCTTGAATAATTATTTGTATTATTTATAATATATATTGTTATATTTTATATGGGGGCAACGGCGCTGGGCGCTCCACGGGCTGCAAACCCGTCGGCTGGTCCTAGAAAGATCGGAGGAGGGTTCGAATCCCCCTTGCCCCCTCCATTACTCCACGGTTTTACTTTAGCTGGGCGGCGGCTAGGCAGCCTCGCCTTTTGATTTGTCCAGCAAAAACTTCGCCACCTGCTTGTCTGGCGTCAATTATTGAAAATTCCTTCAAGAGTGCTAGATTTAGTAGATATCAATTCTATAAGAATCATCCCATGAGCCTTACATGTTTGCCGTTTTCGGCTAAGGGATTTTAATGAGACCTACACAAATGGCCATCCTTAGCTCGGCAAATATAACCTATCGATGCCGAATTTGGTGAAAAGCCGGCTTCTTTAATAGCTTGATTCCATGTGCCGAAATGCTCTGCTACTGTGCTTGGGCTTAGCCATCCCTTCTTTGTAGTAAAATCAACCTGGATTGGTCTGCGCCCATACTCACAAACAAAACCTTTGATGGCATCCAATACCTTTTCTCTTGAGAACGCTCTACCCGTCGCTTCTCTGAAGCAATCCTCAGAACAGTACTTCCTTACTGATTTAACCAAGGATGGTTTGCGGTAAAAATCCTTACCGCAATTATCGCACTTTAGATTTGGAACAGCCTGTTTTCGCCGCAGTTTGTTTCCAAAAGAGGCAGAGCAACTCCTTGAACAGAATTTTGCGCTGCCTCGTTTTAGCTCCCGTGCAGGAGCCGAAAAACTTCTCTTACAGTTTAGGCATGTGGTGTAATGAAAGGTTTGCATATTCAATATTATAACGAACATATGTTTGTATATCAAGCGGGATTTGTAAAAAAATAATAGCCACCTGAAAAGGCGGCTATTATCCATTATGTGGAGGCGGTGGGACAGCTACCCTAACGTTTCCGAAAGGACCGGACTATGTCTTCAACCGCAGAGTATTTATGCGGTTGCAAGGCGTATAGTAAGAGCCATAGATTACCGGTAATTTATGATACCGACAGGACTCCTACATAAGTCTCTACAGGGCACTTTTAAACTAAAAACCTAGTTTCTAGAGAGTACCCCTCGGCGTTGCCATACTCGTCAGAGTTTAGGTTTCACCGATGTAAGCCTTGTTTTCCATGTAGCGTTACCGCTACAGGCGACTCCATTTCTGAATCGAACCCACGTCCTAAAGCATCTCCACAGAAGCATCTACGAGCGTATCCTGCGCTTAAAGGTTCGCTTGCGGCGTCCCCACAGGCGGGGTAAGCCGGTTGCTAGCCCATGAAATTTTCCTTAAACCCTTATGGGTGTCCGGGTAAGGTAAGCCCACTGCAATGACGCCGCTCTAGAGTCGTGGGCGCACTCTAGTTTGGCGAGCTGCAATTAAGCAGCTAAAGCGTATTCGCTTGTATTGTTGACGTTTATATTTTCCAGATAGTTTTACGAGTTGTCTGAGCTCGGCTCGCTTCTCCTGCCGAAACAAAACCTCAGTCGAAACCTGTCGCCCCCATATGTAGATGTCAAAGTGCATTATTGCCGCGTGATATCAACTCGATTTTTTTGATGTAATGCGCGGTGGATTTGATATCCTGAAGAATAAGTATAGAGAATCCGGCGTCTCTTGTAAATGAGCATTCGCCTTTATGCGCGGCCCTGGGTGCGCTTGCTTACTAGCCTTTTTGACGTTCGCGCAGAGCGCGTTCTACCTCGCGTTTTGCAGTACGCTCGGCGATGTCTTTGCGCTTATCGAACAGTTGCTTGCCCTTGGCGAGACCGATCTCTATCTTGGCCCTACCGCGACCGTTAAAGTAGACCTTAAGAGGAACCAGGGTGTAACCCTTCTCCCTCGTCTTGCCGATTAGCCGCTGAATTTCTTTCTTATGCAGCAGTAGCTTGCGCGGCCTTTCGGGATCGGGTTGGGTGAATCTATCCGCATGGCTGTACGGGCTTACGTGCATGTTAAATACCCAAAGCTCGCTGTCCTCAACGCGTGCATAACTATCCCGCAGATTGAGCCTGCCGGCCCGAAGCGACTTCACTTCGGCCCCCTTAAGCTCGATCCCGGCTTCGTACTTCTCGTCTATGTAAAAATCATGAAATGCTTTTCTGTTTGTTGCTACAACCTTTTCCGTCCTCATAATATGACAATTATATCACGATTATGTGACGGCTATATCACGCTACACCGCTACAATATCGCCGACTAATCTCTACCCAACCAGGACAAAATCGATTCTGCGCTCGCCGATGACAACGTTGGTCACCTGGACCGTGACGGTTTGGCCGATCTGGAACATGCGCCCGGTCCGTTGCCCGATAAGGGTAAACGTGCTTTCATCATAGGTATAGTAGTCACCCTTAAGACCCCTGACATGGACGAGACCCTCGGCCGTATTTGGAAGCTGAACAAAGAACCCGTATCCGGAAACGCCGGTAATGGTTCCATCGAATACCTCCCCCACGTGCTCCTTCATGAGTTCGCAAAGCTTGACGTCAACAGATTGGCGCCCGGCGTCGTCGGCCTCGCGCTCCATAAAGGAGCTTTGCTCGCAGATGTCGTTGAGGTTATCGACCATGTTAACGATACCCGGCTCGGAGAGGTCCTGGTCGATCGTTGCCTTAACCAACCGGTGAACGATCAAGTCCGGATATCTCCTGATGGGTGATGTAAAGTGGGTATAGTGCTGGGACGCCAAGCCGAAATGGAGCGTGCTTGACGGCGTATAGACCGCGCGCTTCATAGCTCTCAGCAGCAGGTTGTTTATTAAAAGTTTTTCGGGTCGATCGTGGGCATACGATATAATTTGCTGGATGACCCGGGGGTGGGCGCCTTTTAGTTTGCGCACGGGGTAATGCAGGTTCTCGATAAGTTCCTCGATTTGCACCAGCGCCTCTTCGTTTGGCTTGTCGTGGACTCGATAGACCATAGGCGTATCTTGCCAGTACATAAAGCCGGCGACCGTCTCGTTGGTTACGATCATGGCTTCCTCGATAATCTTTGTCGCAGCGGTCCGCTCGCGGATGATAACGTCAACGGGCTTAAGGTTTTCATCTAAGATTACCTTTGGCTCAATCGTTTCGAAATCAAGGCTGCCCCGTTTAAGGCGCTTCTTCTCAAGAATATCGCTTAAGTCGCGCATATTTACCAGCAGGTCGCGTACATCGGGGTCGGGATAGTCTCCCGTCTTAAACGCGAGATCCACCTGCTCGTAGGTCAGGCGGAAGTCGCTGTTTATGACACCTCTGTGTATCTCAAAGTCGATAACCTCGCCCTGCTCGTCGATCACCATTTCCACAGAGAGGGTCAACCTGTCGACGTTGGGGTTGAGGCTGCAGATGTTGTTCGAGAGTTTATGCGGGAGCATCGGTAGAACCCTGTCGGCAAGATACACGCTGGTCGCCCGCGCAAACGCATCTTCGTCGAGCGGACTGCCGATATGGACGTAATGTGAAACATCGGCGATGTGGACACCCAGGTGAAAATGACCGCCACCTTCATCGCGATGTATACTTACCGCATCGTCGAAATCTTTGGCATCCAACCCATCTATGGTAACCGTAAACACATCGCGATAATCCTTGCGTGCGGCAACCTCCGAAGCGGCAACCTCCGAAGGGACCGCCTCGGCTTCCGCCATTGCCGCGCCGGAGAACTCGGTGCTTAAGTTGTGCTCCTTTACGATGACGTCGATCTCAATAGTCGGGGACGTCTCATCCCCGATTATCTCGGTCACCAACCCCCGGCCTTCCTTCTTGCCGTCGGGGTATTCAAAGATTTTTGCGACTACCATATCGCCGTCTTTTGCGCCCATGGCATCGTTTCTGTTAACCATGACCCGATAAAAGATGCGCTTATCGGATGGCACGATAAGACTTATCGTGCCATGTGCCTCATAGCGCCCCACAACGCGGTCGTTGGCCCGCTCGATGACCCGCACGATTTCGCCCTCGCTGCGCGGTCCCTGACGCGTGCGCTTGCGACTCACTTTTACCGCGACTTTGTCCTTGTGCATGGCCCCGTTCATTTTACTTCCCGGGACGAAGATATCCCCTATCGCGGTGCGCACAAACCCGTAGCCGGCTTTATTTGCCATGAGGTCGCCGATGACCATGTCGAGCTGGCCGGGTAAAGCATACTTTTCCCTCTTTGTCCTTACCACTTTGCCCTCGGATTCCAAAATATCGAGGGCCTTTTTTATCTCGAGCTTATCAATCCCGGGCAATTCCAAGAATTCCGCAAGACCGTCGATATCCTGGGGAACGTATCCCCTTTTACTCATCACCTTGATAATTTGCTTTGTTAACTGCATATCCATCGCTCCAAATCGCTCAACTTTACCCATCTCTATCTTAGTTCTATCTTGGTTTTGTTATTGTTTTACTCTATTCTACCAGTTATGTGGGTTAGTATTTACGTCTTCCCATATCTGTTATAATATGAGCAAATAACCTACAAAACCCTGGAGGTTTTATTTTATGCAAAATTTCAACCGTGAAACACTTGCTCCATGTATCGTTAACGAGGGTATCCTGATTAACAGGAAGGACATGTTGCGTGCCCTCGAGACGCTTGAGAGCGTGAAATACGCGTATATCGTCGATGGCAACGTAATTAGCCAAGGTGAGGGTGTTGTCGTTAAAATCTTTTCAAGCCCCGAGACCTCTACCCTGGTCGTTAACGGCTGCCTGTTTTTAAATATCCTTAGCTTTAATTATTTACATTTTTACATGCAAGATAACGGGTTAACCACAATAGAGCTTGTTGAAGACTCAAAAACATTGCAACTTATCCCTATCGAAGAGGATGCCCGCAGGATCAACAAGGTCAACCGTGAGATTTTCTCAACCGGCCGCTACGATGAGGAAGCCCCCGCCGAGCTCTTCGACGAAATGGACGACGATGACCGGTTTTAACTAGGATGCCAGTTTCAGTTTCCTTTTGCCTGAAATAACGTCATTCATTACTTCGATGGCTTTCTGCAGCTGGTTGTCCTTCGGGTTTTTATGATCGAACTTCACAACAACGTCCGGCTTGATTCCTTTTTTCTGGATCATGCGGCCCTTTGGCGTGAGGTACTTATCCGTTGTCAACAGGATAGTAGAACCATCCTCGAGCTTGATAACGGTCTGGACGCAAGCCTTGCCGAATGATGTTTCACCGACGATAACCGCGCGTCCGTAATCCTGCAGGGCGCCCGAGAGAATCTCCGATGCGCTCGCACTACCCTTATTTATAAGGACTACGATGGGCATCTTTGCATCGGCGCCGCCTTCCGCATTCTTGGAATCAATGTCGCCGTTTCTGTTCTGGATTTTAACAACCGGGCCTGATGGTATCCACAAACTTGCGGTCGATACCGCCTCGGTTAGAATTCCGCCCGGGTTATGCCTCAGGTCGAGGATGAGTCCCTTTACTCCCTGGGATTTCAAGCTGTTATAATGCTTTTTGATATCGGCGGTTGTCGACTCATTGAACTGGTAGAGCCTTATATAACCGATATTTCCATTAAGTTTCTTTTCTACAACGTTCGGGATGGTGATTTGCTCACGGGTGAGCTTAAATACCAGCAGGTCTTTTGCGCCCTCGCGTCGCATGGTAAGGGTTACCTGGGTGCCACGCTTGCCCCTGATTAGCTTTACGGCTTTATCTGAACCCATGTCTTTTGTCGACTGCTTGCCGATTTTAACGATGACATCGTTTAACTTTACGCCGGCCTTTTCGGCTGGTGCTCCCTCCATCGGCGCTACGACCAGGCCATTGCGGCTCTTATCTTCGCTAAGCATAAGACCGACGCCGTCAAAGTGCCCGCTCATCTCTTCTTCAAACGCAGAAGTGTGCTTCGCGTCAAGATAATGCGTGTAGGGGTCGTCAAGCGCTTTGAGCATACCCTCTACGGCGCCGTTTATAAGTTTGCGGTCGGAAACCGGCTCAACGTATGCGTGGTCGATAATCTGGAGAACTTCTTGGACTTTCTGGGCTGAGGGCAGCTCTTGCGCATACTTTTCCGCACGCTGTTGCTCTAAAACCTTACCTAGAAACATGCCCCCCGTAAAAGCAGAGAAAACAACTAAAACAAGCAGAACTAAACCGGCTACGACCAGGATTTTCCTATCCAAATGTTACACCTCATTTAAGCTATGGCTTCTGATTCAGTATAAGCAAAAATAGTGATTACTGCTATAGCTAATAGTAGATTTGTGAGGTTACCGTGTTACTTGCTTTCTTAGTACCAATTCATGGGGTTTTGCGGATCGCCGTTTTTTCGCACTTCAAAGTGCAGATGCGGCCCGGTTGAGAGGCCGGTTGAGCCGACCTTTGCAATAGTCTCGCCCTTGTTCACACTATCGCCCTCCGAAACCAGTATCTGTGAGAGGTGGCCGTAGAGCGTGCTTATTCCATCGCCGTGGCTTATAATAACCGTCTGCCCGTAGCCTTTTACCCATCCCGCCTGGATAACGGTACCATCCTGGGCGGCAACTACGCTCTGGCCGTAAGGAGCGCCGATATCAACACCGGTATGCATCCGCATGGTATGAAGAATCGGGTGCATCCGCATGCCGAACGGTGATGTCATAGAACCATCGGTAGGCCAAGCAAACCCCGATGATGAGCCGCCGGCCTCCGATGAAGTGTTACTTCCCCGCCCGCGGCCCAGGCTTTTCTCAAGCTGCCTGATCCTCGATGCCAAAGCCGAGGACTCATCCAAAAGCTGATCTTCAGCCAGCTCATAGGCAGACCGATTTGCTTTGATCTGGTTGAGCAGAGCTTGTTTTTTGTTGATCTCGTTCTGCAGGTTGTTTTTCTGCACAAGCTTGGCATTGGTCAACGCACGGTAATTTTGCTCGACACCCACCAGCTCGATGCGCTGCGAGTTTACGGCGGCTTTGTCTTGCTCTACTTGCTGCTTCTTCTCCTGGATCTCGGCTTTGGTTTGCTCGATACGCTTGACGATATCGATATCCTGCGCAACGATGTACTCGAGGAAACGCACACGGTTAAGCAGGCTCATAAAATCGCTGGAGTTGAGAATAACGTCGATGAAGCCCGCGTTGCCGCGCTTGTAAATATTCTGAATGCGGGCATTTAGCGTCCCCTTCTGGTCGGAAAGTTTCGCCTCGGTGAAATCAAGCTCCTGCTGGGTTCTTATTAACTGCCCCTGGAGGGCGGCCAACTGGCGTTCTGTCCCCGCACGCTTGAGACTTGCTTTTTGCAGCTCCGCATCAAGCCGATCGTATTCTTTCTGAACCGCCATAACAGTGCCATCGATCGACTCTATTTGCCCGACAAGTTGGACTTCCTGGTTTTTGGCTTGCTGAATCTTTTGCCTGGTCTGGCTAAGCGTGGATTTAACGGTACCGAGTTGGTTACGCTTGGTGGACAATTCCGAAGAGAAGGCAGAACTAACCAGGGAGCTTAGGGCGAGAACGACGATTAATGCTATTATTTTTTGCCGCAGCGTAGTGGTTAAGTTCATGGTTCTACCTTACACCTAGTTAACCATTGCCAGTATAACAAGTCAACCCAGAGCTAGCATCCTAAATATATCCGAAACAACCATACTTCAATCACTGCTTTATATCGGCGCAATAATATGCCGCTTTAAACCATATGCCGCTTTACATCGTATTTCATTAACTGTTGATTTAAACGTTCGTTAAACCCGCAAGAAACGCCGTAAGGCAAGGGCGCTCCCAGCCGCGCCGATCATGATGCCGGCGACGATCAGGCCAAATATGAGCTGGTAAAAGTCCTGTGAACTAAAACCTAGCGGTAGAAATTTCAGGACGTCTTTTATCTTATCGATGATACTAACCTGAATAAGGTAAAGCAGTATGATCGCTATAAGGGCACCGATCAGACCCTGTATGATTCCTTCAAACAAGAACGGCCACCTGATGAACCAATTCGACGCACCGACAAGGCGCATAATCGCTACCTCCTTGCGTCTTGCGTAAATCGCAAGACGAATAGCGTTCGATATTAAAACCAGCGATGCGAAAGCCAAAAGACCTGCAAAGCTCACGCCAAACCAGCGCGCCATCTTGGTGAACGCGAAGAGTTTCTCGACGGTTTTACGGTCGTGCCTGATTTCGTCAATCTCCGAGCGGCCTTTTAGTCTTGCAACTACATCTTCGGCCTTCTGAGGGTTCTTAAGGGATAATTCAAGGGATTCCGGAAGCGGGTTGCCTTCAATCATTTTAAGCATATCCGTATCTTTAAATTGTTGTTTGAGGCGCTCTAAGGCCTGTTCTTTTGATACATAGGTCACTTTCTTTACCTCGCCCCAGGACATGATCTCGGATTGCAGCGCCTCGACCGATTCCGCGGGAACGCCTTCGTTTAAAAAGACGACCACTTCAACTTTTTGCTCGGTCATCTTCATCCAGTTATTCACCGTAAAGGCGACCAGCATGAAAAAGCCGACAACAAGCAGAGACAGGGCCACTGTGGTGATGGCGGCCATATTTATAGCCCAGTTCTTCTTAAGGCTGTTAAATGATTCCTTCAAAAAATAGAAAGGACGATACGACATACCTGTTACCCCTTTATTTACTCCTCGTACCCATATACACCGCGCTGCTGGTCTCTGATCATGGTTCCTTCTTCAAGGGCGAGAACACGCTTCCTCATGCTGTCGACCATCTCACGGTCGTGCGTTGCGACCAGGATGGTTGTTCCCGTTCGGTTGATCTTGTTGAGCAGCGACATAATATCGCTTGAGTTACCCGGATCCAGGTTTCCGGTCGGCTCGTCGGCCAGGATAATCGCCGGACGATTTACAAACGCCCTGGCAATCGAGACCCTCTGCTGCTCGCCGCCGGACAACTCATCCGGGTAACTGCTTGCTTTGTCTTCGAGACCGACCAGCCGCAAAACCTCGGGCACCTGCGATTTGATCACGCGAATCGGCTTTCCTATTACCTCGAGTGCAAACGCAATGTTTTCCGCCGATGTCTTGTTTGGTAGAAGCTTGTAATCTTGAAAAACACACCCGATGTTTCTTCGCAGCTGAGAGACGCGCCAGCGGCGCATGTTTACGATATCGTGGTTGGCGACAAAAATCTCGCCCCTTGTCGGGACAAGTTCCCGCAGAAGCAAGCGTATGAATGTGGACTTACCGCAGCCTGATGGCCCGACCAGGAACACGAACTCGCCCCGGTCGATATCCACGTTGATGTCCTTTAATGCGGGACGTCGTGCTCCCTTATATACCATCGAAACGTTCTTCATTTTAATCACGGATTAATCACTCCCAAAATCGGTATCCTACTAGAAAGCCGGGCATAAATCAAAGGTTAACGGTAGTTCGCCTGTTGTCCGTGCAGGTATTACTTGCTGACGAGACCTTGTACCGCTTGGGAGATGTCTTCGCTGGTCAATCCATAATATTTGAGCAGCTCGGCGGGTTCGCCGGAGCGGCCAAATAAGTCCTTTATGCCCACGTTTGCCATCGGTACCGGATATGTATCGCTAAGGAGCTCTGCTACTGCGCTCCCCAGACCTCCAATAATACTATGTTCTTCTGCTACAACCACTTTTCCTGTTTTCTGTGCGGATTTTATTAAGGTTTCTTTATCAAGGGGCTTAATCGTTGAGACATTGATAACTTCCGCGCTGATCCCCTGCTGTTCAAGGGCCTCGGCGGCCTCAAGGCTGCTCGCGACCATAATGCCGGTCGCAAAGACGGATACATCGGTGCCTTCTTTGAGCATGACCGCCTGGCCGGGGACGAACTCGTACGACTCGTCAAACAACATGGGAACCGTAGCCCTACCGAGACGGATGAAAACCGGCCCATCGATTTGTGCGGCTTTTTTAATCGCCTTTTTTGCCTCGTAGAAATCAGCGGGAACAATCACCGTCATGCCGGGGATAACCCGCATGAGGGCGATGTCTTCTATCGTCTGATGCGAACCGCCGTCTGCGCCGACCGTTATGCCGGCGTGCGTCGGACATATTTTCACATTTAATTTAGGGTATGAGACCGTATTGCGAATTTGTTCAAAGGCGCGCCCCGTCGCAAACATGGCAAAAGAGCCCGTATAGCAAATCTTCCCGGTCGTGGCCAGGCCGGCCGCCATCGCCATCATATTCTGCTCGGCTACACCGCAATCAAAAAACCGCTCGGGAAATTCCTTCTTAAATTTCATGGTCGTGGTAGATTTGGCAAGGTCCGCCTCAAGCACAACCAGGTTTGAAAACTCATGCCCCAGCTCGACCAGGGCCTCACCGTACGCTTCGCGTGTTGCTCTTTTCTCCGACATTTTATTTCCTTTTTTAATAGCTAAGAAGCTCTCAGCATTCAGCTGTCAGCTAAAACCTTCTTCTATAGGTACGCTTTATCTAAGCTTAGACGCTTTTACTTCTAATAATGCTTACTGCTCTCTAGATTCTTCACTTCGCTATCGCTTCGTTCAGAATGACATCTAGCGGACCCTCATTCTAGACCCTGCTCTCTAGATTCTTCACTTCGCCCCTGCTCTCTAGATTCTTCACTTCGCTATCGCTTCGTTCAGAATGACATCTAGCGGACCCTCATTCTAGACCCTGCTGCTGAGAGCTGACCCACGTTCTAGAACTTCTATCCCTACCCGAGCGGGCCCAGGGCTTCGATCTCGCAGATCGCCTTGTCAACCTGATCGGCGGACGGGGCCTTGCCATGGAAATCAACAACGCCCTCCATAAAGGAGACGCACTTGCCCTTCACCGTATTGGCGATGATCATCGTGGGTTTGCCTTTGATCGATCGCGCTTTTTCAAACGCGTCGATAAGCTGCTCAACGCTGTGCCCGTCGATTTCGATCGTGTGCCAGCCGAAGGCCGACCATTTTGCTGCGGCCGGTTGGATATCGACGATCTCGCTCACCAGGCCGTCAATCTGCATGTTGTTGTAATCGAGGATACCTACAAGATTGTCCAGCTTGTGCTGGGCGGCAAACATACTCGCCTCCCAGATGATGCCCTCCTGGGATTCCCCATCCCCGATAAGGGCATAGACCCTGGAATCCTTTTTATCGATCTTTACACCGAGCGCCATACCGACCGCGGCGGAAAATCCCATCCCCAACGAGCCGGTCGAGATCTCGACACCTCTCGTTTTGAGCATATCGGGATGCCCCTGCAGGTGGCTGTCGATCTTTCTGAGCGTCCATAAATCCTCAACCGGGAAATAGCCGCTCTCGGCAAGCGCCGCGTAAAGTACGGGCGCCGCGTGTCCCTTGCTTAAAACAAAACGGTCGCGATCAGACCAATGCGGATCCTCGGATCTATGCTTAAGCTCATGAAAATAGAGCGTTGCGACGATATCCGCAGCGGATAACGAACCCCCGGGGTGACCCGACTTGGCCAATCCGACCATTTTGACGATGTGACACCGTATAGTTCTGGCTTTCGCTTCAATAGACTCGACGAGAGCCTGCCTACCGGCTGAAGTAGTATTAGTGGTGGTCTGAGTGCCCAAAACTTCTCCTTTCGCACGGCGAACTGCTTAAAGCCTTCGCTAACAACTTCATGAACACCTAAAGACAATAATAAACGCCGCCTTCTCCACGCTGAGGCCCTCCTGCGCGTAGTCGATGACGCGGCCCATAACTATAACCGCTATCATTCCGCAGAGAGCCAGTTTCAGCCCAAACACAGTGGCTGCTATCAGCATAACAAAACCGTCAACAACTAAGAAGAGCTGACCCAGACCTAAATTACTATATTTTTGCGTTTTCAGTTCTCAGCAGTAACCACCATTTGATTATCTTGGACTAGAATCTTGGTTATTTTCATACCGAAGGGAAGGTTGTTGGCCGGTATATTGAGGGGTATTTCTCTCACCCAGTTTCGCGCGTCAACCGCACCCCACTTGCTGAGCTTGGTAAATTTCGCATCGATCGGCTCGATGACCAGGTAGTCTCCTTTAACCCTGGGTTTAAATATAACTTCGAGGCCGCCAATCATTTCGATATCCACCCTGGCGGTAATCCTGTCCGGTTTGAGACGTATCTTCCATCCGCTTAAATCGGGATAGGCGCTGCTAATATAATGGTTGATGTCGTCCTCGCCGAACACGATTCTGGCATTTGCCTTGCCGATCTTTGTAACCGCGACTTTTTTCTGGAGAACGGGAGCCTTGAGATCGAATTTAATGTCCCGCACAAAAATCGTAAGGCTTTTTGCCTTGAGCCCGTTGAACTCGCCTTTCGAGCACTCGACATACACCTGTTTCACTTTACCCGAGAGGAGCATCAGTGTGGTCGAGTCAACGCGTATATAAGCGCATTCGTTCAAATCATATTTGTGCTTAAGGGTATCGATAACCGCCGATTGGATGATAGTGTTCGCCAGGGACGGCACGATGATGGCCACAAGTATGCCCAGGACAATGATAATTGGTATTGCAATGGTTATAACCGGTATGCGTTTCATACAACCCCTAGCGCCGGGCCCTTCGTTGAGCCGGATATTCAAGCTGTTGTTATACGGCTCCATCCGCAGCTTCGAGCACCCGCTGCCGGTGATACGCAATGATGAAGTCGTCGATGTCGCCGTCGAGCACCGACTGCACATCGCCTTTTTCAAGGCCGGTTCGGTGGTCTTTGACGAGCTGGTACGGGTGCAAGACATAGGACTTGATTTGGCTGCCCCAGGCGATTTCTTTCTTTTGCTTATGGCGCTCGGTCTCTTCCCTCGCCCGCTCTTCCCGGATACGCTCGTAGAGCCGGGCTTTGAGGATTATCAACGCCGTCTCTTTGTTCTTCGACTGCGAGCGCTCGTTCTGGCACTGCGCCGCCACACCGGTCGGAATATGGGTGATGCGCACGGCCGAATCGGTCACGTTAACGTGCTGACCGCCGGCACCGGTCGACCTGAACGTTTCAATGCGTAAATCAGACGGCTCAATGGTTATCTCGATATCGGTGTCAACCTTTGGGATAACATCAACAGAGGCAAACGAGGTATGCCTCCTGCCGCCATAATCGAATGGGGATATCCGTACCAGCCGGTGTACCCCGCGCTCCGCCTGCAGAAACCCGTACGCGTACTTGCCTTCAACGGTAAACGTGACGGTTTTAATGCCCGCCTCCTCACCGGGGGCGAATTCGTTTATACCAACCTGGAAATCCTTGCTCTTAGCCCACTGGATAATCATGCGCATCAGCATCTCAGCCCAGTCCTGCGACTCTGTGCCGCCCGCTCCGGGATGAACGGTTACGATAGCGCTGCGGCTATCCATTGGGTCCGTAAACCAGCTTCGAAGCTCCAGGTCATCAACAAAGCGTTGTAGCTTTTTAAAAGCCCTTTTAATCTCGTTGCCAAGCGACTCGTCGTTTTCAGAAATCGCCAGCTCGTTCATGATCTCGAGGTCCTCGGATTCATCGTCCGCCCGCTCCCACGCCTGGATATCGTCCTTTAAGTCGCTTAAGGCGGACATCACCTTTTGGGCGGCATCCGGATCATCCCAGAAGCCCGGTTTGCTGGCTTCTTTTTCGAGCTTGCCTACCTCTTCTCTTTTACCGTCTATGTCAAAGATAACCCTTAATCTGCTTAATCTTTTCTTTCATTTCGTTAATCTCAATGCTGTAATCAGTAACCAATATATTTCCACCGCTATCTCTTCTCTTGAGCCCACTTTCTAGACCTTCACTAATTCATAATTCATAATTCGTAATTCCTATGCCGCGCCGCAGCACTTTTTATATTTTTTGCCGCTTCCGCACGGGCAGCGATCGTTTCGCCCTATCCGGTCTTTATCGTCCTTTACTTTTGGCTTCTTCGGCTCGCCACTCGAGCCGCCACTAGTAACCATAGCCTGCTGTTTCGGCTTGACGGGTTCATCCTTGACCACCTGGACATGGAACATATAGCGTAGGGTATCCTCTTTGATGCCCTCGATCATGGCCTGAAACATATCGTATGCTTCCGACTTGTACTCGACAAGCGGGTCTCTCTGGCCGATTGCCCTGAGGCCGATTCCCTCTTTCAGATAATCCATCTCGTAGAGGTGCTCCCTCCACTTGTTGTCGATTACCTCGAGCACGACCAGGCGCTCGATATCGCGCATCAGCTCTTCGCCAAACTCTGTTTCTCGCTCCCCATACTTGGCCTGTGCGGACTCGACAAGCTTGTCTATCAGTTCCTCTTGCGTTATCGAGGTTACCTCAAGCGCATCTTTACCCCACCCAAGCGGGAACACCTGGTTGACATATGAGAACAACCCGTCCCAATCCCATTCTTCGGGGTAGGTTGAGTCACTGGTGAACACCCCAACAACGGCCCTCATCACATTGTTAATCATATCGAGTATGCGCTCACGCACATCTTCGCCTTCGAGGACGCGCAGGCGTTCTTCGTAAATAACCTCGCGCTGCTTGTTCATGACATCGTCGTATTCGAGGACATGCTTACGTATGCCGAAGTTCTGCGCCTCGACCTGTTTCTGCGCCGTCTCGATGGATTTTGAGATCATGCCGTGCTCGATCGGCTGGTCGTCCGGCACGCCGAGGCGCTCCATGATGCCGCCGATACGCTCAGAGCCGAACAGTCTCATCAAATCATCCTCAAGCGACAGGTAAAACCGGCTTGATCCGGGATCTCCCTGACGACCCGAACGACCCCTGAGCTGGTTGTCGATTCGCCGTGACTCATGGCGTTCGGTAGCGGTTATATGAAGACCGCCCGCTTCACGTACCTCATCGGCTTCTTGCGGGTCTTGCGGATTACCGCCGAGGATGATGTCGACGCCTCGACCGGCCATGTTGGTCGCAATCGTTACCGCGCCCTTCCTACCGGCCTGGGCGATGATTTCGGCCTCCCGCTCGTGGTACTTGGCGTTCAGCACCTCATGCTTTATGCCGCGACGCTTGAGCATCTTGGAGAGCATCTCGCTCTTCTCAATCGAGACCGTACCTACAAGAACCGGCTGACCCCGTCCGTTACGCTCGACGATGTCTTCAATAACCGCCTTGAACTTGATATCTTCGGTTTTGTAGATGGAGTCCGGCATGTCATCCCTGATCATAGGCTGGTTCGTAGGAATGACTACGGTCGCCAGTTTATAGATATGCATGAACTCGTCCGCCTCGGTTGCGGCGGTACCGGTCATGCCTGCCAATTTATCGTACATGCGGAAATAGTTCTGCAGGGTAATCGTTGCAAGCGTCTGGTTTTCCTCGCGGATCTTGACGCCCTCCTTTGCCTCGATCGCCTGGTGCAGGCCTTCACTGTACCTTCTGCCGTCCATTAAACGTCCGGTAAATTCATCGACAATGATAACCTCACCGTCTTTGACGATGTAGTCGACATCCTTCTTGAAAAGCGCATGCGCCTTTAGCGCCTGCTGCAGATGGTTTACAAGCTGGCTGTTTACGTGGTCGTACATGTTATCGATGCCCAGAGCATCCTCTACTTTTGCCACGCCTTCCTCGGTGATAGACACGGTGCGGTGCTTCTCGTCGACCTCATAGTGCTCTGTCTTTTTGAGTTTGGGAACGATCCGCGCAAACGAGTAGTAGGTGTCGGCCGATTGCTCCGGCTGCCCTGAAATAATTAACGGCGTCCTTGCCTCATCGATCAAAATGCTGTCAACCTCGTCCACTATCGCATAGTGGTAACCGCGCTGGGTGCGCTCATCGACGCTGGTCGCCATGTTATCGCGCAGGTAGTCGAAGCCGAACTCGTTGTTCGTACCGTAGGTGATATCCGCATCGTAGGCTTGCTTTCTATGCACCGGATGCATCTCCGACTGGATGAGGCCGACTCTTAAGCCCAAAAACTCGTAGAGCTTGCCCATCCACTCGCTGTCGCGCCGGGCCAGGTAATCGTTGACGGTTACCACGTGTACACCCTTGCCTTCCAGGGCGTTTAGATACACCGGAAGCGTCGCCACAAGCGTCTTGCCTTCACCGGTCTTCATCTCGGCGATCTTGCCTTCATGAAGGATGAGCCCGCCCATGATCTGCACGTCGAAATGGCGCATCTTCAAGACACGCCTTGAGGCCTCGCGAACGACCGCAAACGCCTCGGGAAGAAGATCGTCCAGGATCTCCCCATCGGCAAACCGCTGCTTGAACTCGGCCGTTTTCGCGGTAAGCTCGGGGTCGCTTAGTCTCTCGACCTCCGGCTCGAATTCGTTGACCAGTGCGACTTTATCTTCAATCCGTTTTAACTTTTTGCCCTCTCCCATGCGCAATACGCGCTCAAGTAAGCTAAACATATATACAACTCCATATTACTGTCTGATATTTTTAAAAGTGATTTGGTCTTACGTCATAAAACACCAAACGTATTTTACCACTTTTAATGGGGATGGTCATGGGACATTTCCCACAACCATAATACAGCATTAAACCGGGCATTGCATCGGTATAAATGTTAAATAGTTAGCTCACGTACTCCATCAGCTTGCCCTGCTTGCGCAGTATAGTAATCAATGCCTGGACGACCTTTGGGTCAACATCGATTTGTTTCTTTTCTCTAGCCTAGTGTCTTAAGCTATCACCTCCTCTACGCCTCAGCCTGAAAAGCACAGGCTATACTCATCTCATAAGTGCGAAATATCATGTGATTCCAAGAGTTTTGTACAAAGTCACTGGATTTTTAAAAAAGCCCATTTACTCAGCAAAACCTTGCGTTCAAATACATAAAACACTTAGCGAATGAAGGTTACGGAAGCTTCGATGAGTTAGCTATATCAACTAGCTCTGTTACACTAAGATTCTGTCCCGTCAGAGAATATGTGACATTATTATCCCACCATGCGATACTACCTGGGTTCAGAATTTCATTGCCAAATATATCTTTTACTGTATTTGGCTCTGATCCACAGCCTGATTTCCCGTTCACCGTAATACTCGCGTACTTACCAGCCGACTGCCCGATTACTTGCGTAAAATGAGCTTGTTGTTCACTATCCGACGATGGATCCGGGTAGGCCGAGAGCACTAAATCATTCCCGAAAACTATTTTTACCGACCGAAGATTCTCGTCTGGGTTTTTTTCCACATAGGCCGCCTGAAACTGTCTATTTTTTGTGTCACTTGGCAGCGCAAATTTAAACTTCAATTTTGTCTGTGCCTTCTCTATGGAGTCAAACTTATCACCCCAAGCCTCATAGCTCTTGATTTTATCAGCCCAGCTGCTTGATTTTTGTTCGTATTTGCTTGGTATTTGTTCCGATACTACTTTATTTGCCCGGCTTGTTTTATCACTAGCCTGAAGATTAATCTTCAGTGCAAAAACCGAGATCAGCAGTATTGCAACCGACAATGAGCTAACAAATATAGTTACCCTACGTTTTTTCAAAGTCATGATCACCAATCCTTTATCCTGAGAGCATCTATTTAATTCTTCAACGAGTAAAGGTTATAATTCGTCGCTTTATAGCCGTGATAACCAGGGTCATGGTCTGGGCTGCTTGCAGCAGGGTTTTCGTATGGGCTGCTAAAGTATTGCCAAGTTGCCCCAGAAGTGTTCGCCAAACGTTGGCAGACACGCCAACGTGCATAATTTGAATCGTTCACGGTTGATCGTTCTGTTCCAACACTTGCTCTCCCTGATTTCATTATTGTGAAGAGCCAATTATATTTTTCCCAATCGATGCCGTCTCTTTTTGCATACGCCCTGAACCATGTATTATTAACACCATCTGACACTACTTTTAAGCCAAATTCTTGTCCTGCGGTTGGAGCACCTACATTAATAAACCTGTTATCTACAAGAACGCCGTAGTCTATGCAGTATACGAACCAATGTAAGCCTTGAACAGAATTCCACATCCAACCGAACTCCAAGTAATTATCAGGGTCTTTGTAGAGGTAAACCGAGTTTAAATGAATAGAAGCGGGCGCGTTTGAATCAACTAAAGAGTAACAAAAGCTCCCACGCTGTCCCGTAACGTTCTCATCAAAACCCACTGCGCCATAATCCAACGTTGCTAGAGCTGGTGCAGACATTGCCAGCGAAATTGCAATTATTAGTAATAACCCTACTGTAAGCTTAAGCTTTGTACGTTTATGCTGCATCTTCTCACTCCTCATACCTACTGGTTGCAAAAACAATCAACCTCACCTGCTTTAAATAACCCATTACGCAATTTACTATGGCATGCCCCCCTGAAAAATTAAGCCGTGCGACCACCCCTTTTATGGAAACCTTTGAGGTAAAGGTAACCAGGAATAAAGACTTAGCGGCTTTGGTCAAGAACAGCTTTTGAACACAATATTTTGCGAGCTAATGTCTTGTATACATATCATTTGCTTGTTAATATGAACATTATAAAACTATTAAGATGTTAGCAAAAATAAGATCGTAATACAACCACTTATTTACACAATTATAGGAAACTAGTTTAGCCATGTTCTGGAATTTAGAGATAGGCTATCTTTTTGATTAACGGAAATGCGTCTGCGGTGGCAGATCACAGATTTTACAGGGAACATGTTCTTGGTTTTGCATCCTGAGCACTAGAAGACCAAATTTTCCGACCAAAAGGATGGTAGGTGAATTTAGCTCACGTACTCCATCAGCTTGCCCTGCTTGCGCAGTATGGTAATCAATGCCCGAACGACCTTTGGGTCAAACATTCCTTCAAATATGCAGAATGTCCATAACTATTTTCATTGCCTGTTCTACCGAAGTTCCGCAGTGAGTAGACAAACGCCGTTCCAATCAGGGCGTTATCCAGCAAGGATAGAAAGCGGCTAAAATGCGTGTAGTGCCTACGGGGTTATCTCGAAGAACTTTGGCGGCTCTTTGATCTTTAGGGCGGTAAAGATCTCCCGTTGTGCGGGCGTGGTCTCGGTTCGCTGCAGAACTTTGCCAGCTGGCCCTTTAAACTCACCAAGATGCATACGATTTAGTTCTGTTTTGATACATCGCCAGGTCTTTTTCGTCTCGACTTCTGCCACCCGAATACAAAGCAGTGCGAGGAAGCAGAGGGTGATATGAGCACGGATGCGCTCCTCTTTTCGGTGATACACGGGGCGAAGCTCAAGGGTGTGCTTTAAGTCTTTAAACCCTCGCTCGACTTCGAGCAGTTGTTTGTAGCCAAGGGCGACGTCTTCGGAAGAGAGCGTATCGTCTGAGGTTGAAAGCAGGAATTTGCCGTCAAGTCGCTCTTCTTTTCTTATCTTGGCTTTGTCGATTGCAAGGGTGCCGTCGGATTTTTGTTTGAGGTAGCGCCCCATGCTTTTGTTGCTGCGAAGACAACACGCCGCTTTTTTGTGCGGCGCCCCTTTGAGCTGTTTAATGCTGGCGAGCTCTGCCTCAAGGCGTGAAATGGTGTGCTCGCGCCCCTCTTTGTCTTTTTTAGCCTCAGCCGGGTTGTAGCAAAGGATATATCGCTTACGTCTCTCGCCATCGCCGACCACGATCTCTTTTACCTTGAGGTTGTCTTTTACCACCTGATAGCGCCCGGCTCTCGACAGTGCTTGTTCCGCTAACGGGCTGCCGGAGCGAAGTTTTTCTCCGGCGATGTAGCCGCCGCCTGCTCGTTGCATGTAGCGCAGGTTCTCCTCTTAAGGTAAAGCCTCTATCTACCACCATGACGACTCGGCCTAGCTTCCAGTCCCGAAGGTCATCCTTAATCCGCTCGACGAGGGCCATGTCGGCGGTGTTTCCCTGAAAGACCCACGATCGAACCGGTATGCCTTCGCGGGTGACCGCAAGGCCGACCACTACCTGAGGCCGGTCATCTCGGTGGTCTTTTGTGTTGCCGTATTTTCTGAAGTCGTCTTCATCCGCCTCGAAGTAGGTGGAGGTGGTGTCGAAAAAGAGCAGATCGACTTCTAAGTTAAGAAGATTGGCAACAGAGAAGAACACTTCTTTCTGGATCGCCTCGTCGGCGTCGAGCAAAAAGTCCATCGCCCGGTAGGCGTGGTCGTCGGTTACGTTTGATAGGTTCTTAATCACTACATCACCCTTCATCCAGGAGACGGCCAAGAGCTTGGAGGTGGGATTAATTGCTCGGTTGGCGACAAGGGCAAAGAGGGTACGCTCTACATCGGTTTCGAAATGCCTGGTTTTAAGAAGCTCTCCTATGGCTGATGCGATACCTAAGCGCTCCCAGATCGCATCCATTAGGTACGCCGCCCCAAACGGCTTTGATGAGATAAAGGATATCTCCGGGTTTGCCGCTTCAAGGGCTTTCGCCGGGCTCCAAGAACCGAGAGATGCTTTTTACCAACCTGGCGAGCGCGTCACGATCGAGCCGATCCTCTCGTCCGAAGGAGTAGACGACATTGGCCTGGGCCTGGCCTTTTTCGTTTCGCTCGTTGTGTGCAAGCTATAGATAGCGCACTACCGAGCCATCTTTGTTTTTCCGGGAGATCGTTCTCAAGTACATGCCTATATGCTACAACATCTAGTGCTTGATAGTACAGGTAATGATTACCAAACGTGTGCCTACGCTTTTTCGGCGTTTCCGGCACTCCTCAGGTCGCTGAGCTGCTATTATGGATTTTGGGTGGGGTAAAGATGCCTATTTACTGCGGAACTTCGGTTCTAGCTGATGAACGATAATTATAATTACCGCCCGAAGACGGTTAAAATTCCTGTTTTTAGTAAACCGCGCCGTCTAAGCTGATCTAAACGAACCGCGACTTACAACGAACTCTGTATTTAGTTACGAGACTAACGGGGACTTAGAAATTGAGATAAGGAGTTAACCGGAGAGTAAAATCCATTTGCAATCATACGATTTAATATACTATCTGCTTCTTTGCTATCAATAATCTCTTTCTTTATTGCTTTTATAAGGATGCCTACGGTTCCTGTAAGTTTTACACCAAGAAACGCCGCTTCCTTTCTTGCTATTTTATCATCACAGGCAAATACAAAGCCTCTTGTCTTGGCTATAGCGATACTTGATGCTTCACCAAAACCAAGCGATATTGAAAGTGTTTCAAAGAGGGTCTTTTCTTCTGTTGTATCTAACGGAATTTCCTTAATCCATCCGGCTTTTATAGCATCTCTTACTTTTAAAAGCCCATCATGACCTTTAAGAATTCCCTTGATATTCTCTGCAACAACAAAGCTTGTAACGTGCGCGGAGCCGGCATAAAATTTCTTGACGATATCAAGAGAGTCTGCCGTTGAAAAATTACTCAACACGCAGTTATCAAAAATAATATAAGGCGTTCGATCATGCATTTGCCGCATCCAAGTCTATATCTTCTAATTCCTGCGCCTTGAGACGAATACCTTTATCCTTCAAATATAGCCTTGTGGATACGACGTCGAGACCGAGAATTTCAGACAGCTTGCCGATGCTGATAAAACCTTCTTCATAGGCCTCGATCGCTATGAACTTTCGTTGTTCATGCCTATCCTTTTTTATGTATGTTTTATCAAGAGCTTCTCTTACAAGCTCGCCGAGAGTCCTTCCTTCTTTCTTTGCCTGAGTTTTTAGTTTTCTGTGCTGCTCGTCGGTGAGCATTATATTAGTCCGTTTCATATCCTCTCCTTATATGTGTAACAATATGTGTAAGAATATTTGTATGTAATGTATCATTTGAGCTAATATTCGTCAATCATTACGTCGCACAGGTCGCGACCTGGAGCGGGAGCATAGACACATGGCTTGACGTAGGCACTACACGCATTTTAGCTTCCTTCTGTCTTTGCTGGATAACGCCCTGTTTGGGGCGGCATTTGTCTGCTAACTGTCGAAGTTCGGCTAGACTTGTCTCGAGAATGCTAAATATGCAATCTTGCCGTCTCTGGCTTTAAGCCAAAGCCATTTTGTCTGCAAACCCTAAAGCTGATTCTAACGCCTGAAAACAAGTGCGGCCAGGCATATAATCACCTGGCCGCACTTGTTTTTCTCGTTTTTACAAAATTTTAAATCGAGCCCGGGGGGACATCAAATTCTTCGTAAGGGATATACCCGCCCGGCCATAAGAATTCTTAAGGCTCTTCGCCCGGTAAAAAATTAAATTCTTCGTAAGAGATTTTCCAGCAACCGGCCTCTTTTGCAAAGGAAAACCTGTAGTGAGCAGTGCCTTCAGGAGTAGATATTTTGCCGTCTGGTCCTTTGCCTCTTGCATAGGTTCTAATATCAGCCTCAGCTGTTGCCCTATCCCCATTTAAATTGATGATTAAATTGTCGAACTTCTTTATGCCTCCATCTAATTCTCTGAAGTTATCCGATTCCTGCCCTGATACAGCATTTTTGAGACATTCTATACGGCTTTTCTTAATTGCAGAATCAGATGTGTATATTTCATTGTATTTAGCGGTAATCTTATCAAACATCACCTGTTTAACATGCGCAGGTATTTTTCCTTTTGGGTCCGAACAATAGGGCTCAGGTAATATAGGCAATATATGGTCAGCAATAACAGACTCTTTTATTACTTTTTCAATTTCTGCCATATCTCTTGCGTTCTCTAAGCTTATAAAGCCAAGTAAGCCTGAGGCCGCTATGACTACTGCAATTATGCTTAGCACAATTTTTATTGCTTTAGGCTTGGTATGATTATTTGCCATTGGGGTAAACCTCCTTTAGTAGGGTCTTCTTGCATAAATAGTTGTTGTTGCCCTGTTAGGGTTATAAGGCCATAGGTGCCATATAGCCCGGTATCTATTGGTGGTATGCTGACACTGCAAATCTCCGTAATAGCCTGTGTTGCTAGGGTCAGTACCATATGCAGTAACTATACCACCGTGATCTTTACTTCCGTTGCTATCCCAATCATAGGCAAGCATATCGCCCCGAGTGATACTCGAATTTGAACCGTTGGTAGGAGCTTTCCAACTGCCGAGGTAATTAGAACTGCCTGCCCTTAAGAAATTATAGAAATAGCTTGCAACTGTCCAAGAATTGCTCCAGGTCCATCCATACCAATGATGCTCCATATACCATTTTGTATCTTCTGTTGAGCCATACCTCATCGGCCAGCCTCCGCCGCTATACAAGGCTTGAGAGGTAAAGTTGGTGCAATCACTACTAAAATATGGCCAGCTTGAATTTGGGCTTGTGGCATATTTCTCGGCATATTGCGCAGCCCCGCTAGCGCTATATGAAGCATAAGCATCAGATGTAAGGCCAAAGTTTCCTATAGCCAACAATAAGCAAAATACAAACAGCAACTTGCCTTTTCTTATCATTGCCCTCTCCTTTTCTTTTTCTTATAGATTAGCATGTGGTAAATTCTTCTCACCACCTTCTGGTCTTCATCTTCAGTTTATAACTGAAGCCTCCAGGGGGTGGCTTTTAGTTTATAGAACCATTAACGATATAACTATCGACTCTCAACTTAACCACCCCCTTGTCAGTTAGTGCCAGATAGTCAGATAATTAGTTATTTTGCCACCATTTTAATGGCAAACATCTTAGTGGTAAGTATTGACATTGTATATGGTATTTCCGGCCTGCTAGCCGCTGTCTACAAAGCTAGCAAAAAAAAAGGGGCGGACGTCAATCGTAACATGAACATTTAATTTTACGTTGTTAGCGGTTGTTGGGTTTAATGTTGATATATCGTAATATGATAATAATGGAAACGAGAGTTTTTTACATTTTGTTTTATTGATAATTTTGTATATATTTTGTAAGATATATCGTAATATATCTCGTACAAAAGGAGGGTAAAAATGGCTATAAACATACTATCTGCAAGTGAAGTTAGAGAGCAACTTTCACGTATCTTAAAAAGTCTATCTGAGAAAAAGGAACCTGTTTTTATCACCCAGTATGGAAAAGCAAAGGCAGTCTTAATGGATATTGATCGTTATAACGCCTTAATGCAACTTCTTGAAGACCTTGAGGACATTAGAGACTTTCGTCTTGCTGAAGGAGAACCAGTGCAAGATTTCGAAGAATTCATTGCCGAGCTTGAAGGGCACCCGGGTGTATCGGCTTAAAATAAAAGAGCGAGCACAGAAAGATTTAATAAAGCTTGCTCCAGTCTATCGAAGCAAAATTACGACCATAATAAGGGAGCTTGTCAATAACCCTAGACCTCAAGGTTCTGTTAAACTTACGAATCAAGAGGAGTGGCGAATCCGCCAAGGTGATTATCGAATTCTTTACATCATCGATGATAATTCCCAAGAAATAACAATCGTTAGAATTAGGCATCGTCGTGAAGTTTATCGTTGATTGTAGGGGGACGTTAAAATACGCAATAAACTAGCCAACGGGGACGCTGGCTGGGCGCGCTGAAAAATAAGCGGGGTGTTTGACCTTTGAGTTATTTGCGCAAATTAAGAACGTCCCCCTATTTTACGTACTCCATCAGCTTGCCTTGCTTGCGCAGTGTAGTAATCAATGCCCGAACGACCTTTGGGTCAAACCTCATGCCCTGCTCTTTTTTGATCCTGCTGACGGCCTGGTATGCGGTGAGGCGCTCATCAAGCATGTCCGTTTTCGTAAGTTTATCAAAGCGACTGGCAACATTAATGATCCTGGCTCCGAGCGGGATATCGTCCGGCCTTTTCAGGCGATCGATGGGATAGTGGTGGGTTCGTACCATATCCGCCGCATCCCGCAAGAAATCCACCTGCTCGACGACCTCCGCCCCGATAAGCGCGTGCGGCGCCTCCCCGCTTTGTGCGCTCACCTGCTCGAGCAGGTGGTCCAGCGAGTCCTCGTCAACGCCGAGCATGCCGATATCGTGGAGCAGCGCGGCATAGCCGATCAGCTCGAGTTCGCGGCCGCGGACGCCGATTTCTTTTGCAATATCGACCGAGTAGTTCGCCACCCTTTTGCCGTGGCCGCTCCTGTTGGAGTTCTGCGCCTCGATCGCGTTCGAGAGCGCCTCGATAGTCTTGCGATAAATCTTTCTTATATCCAAAAACGATTTAAATGAAATCCTGGTCACCATAAGCGGCAGGAAGAACAAAAGCATCCCCCAATATCCCATCCCCTTGTACATAATCGAAAGAAGAATCCCGAGCGATGACAAGGATAGGTAGATCGGGCCGAGAAAGCGCACAGACGATACAAGCCCGCGCATATACCTGGTTCCGCGGTTGACGGCGATGGTCAGCTGGTCGAAACCGAGATCGATAACCGAGTACACCCCGCACAATAGCAACAAGGATATGATCCCGAGCAGGGGCTCGATTTTGCCGGGCTTGCCACCTAATGCATAAAAAATATTCGTGGATATAAAAACGGTTATGATTTTGAGTGAGAGCGGGTAGAGCGTTGCCGCAAATTTCAGTTTAACTTGTCTGATCAGCATGGATGCAAACATGCCGAGGATAGTAATTACAAGGGTATCCGGCAGCGGAAACAGCAGGATACTCGCAAGGATGACGGCCGTATCGATATTAAGCCTACCCCCTTGCGGCAGCTGGATGTCAAGGAGCCTGCTTGAAGTAACAGCCGCAGCAAACAGCCCTATAACCGCCAGTGACACCGCCGGAAACCCCGGCAGGCTATAGGCAAATATCCCCAAACCAAGGAGTATGACTATTGTGTGCAGCAGGATGACTTTACGCCGGATCTTCGATTGCAATTTTAAGCTGTATCTCCCCTGTTTCAAAGTGCCTGTCTTCAAGTGAAATATTAAGCGTGTTCACAAACGCCCGGACGATTCCCCCATCGAACTGGCTACCGCTGCAGGCCACAAGCTCGGCTGCGGCTTCCTGTGGGCTCAACGACGGCCTGTACGAGCGGGTCGATGTCATGGCATCAAAACTGTCGGCGACCGTTAAAATCCTGGCAAGAAGCGGTATTCTCTCCCCTGAAAGCCCTCTGGCATATCCGGTCCCGTTTAAGTGCTCGTGATGATAAAAGACGGCGGGAATCGCCGACTCTAAAAAGTCGATATCACCGATAATTCCGGCGCCGATCTCCGGGTGTTTCTTAATGCGCTTGAACTCGTCATTAGTAAGCCTGCCCGGCTTGTTTAATACCTTGCGCGCTATCCCGATTTTGCCGATGTCGTGCAGCAGCGCCGCATAGCGCAGAATTTCAGCCCTATCATCCGGCAGCTTAAGCTCGTGGGCAATCATCCCGGCGTATTGCGCCACACGCTCGGAGTGGCCCCTGGTGTAGGGGTCTTTTGCCTCAAGCGCCTGCACCAACGCGCTTACCGTGTCGACATAGGCCCCTTTAAGCTTCATGTAGACGCCAAAGGTCTGCCATGCGATTAAAATCGGCACCACGAGAAGAATGATACTGGCCGGACCGGTCGAGGTATAAATTTGCGCCAGGATAAAACCAAGCACCCCAAGGGCGTAGTAATTGGGGATAAGCCACTGGAAATCGTAACGCCAGGTATTGATTGCCGATTCCCCGTAAAGGATGGCAACCGCAAGCGCTATAAGCGACGTGTTCGTGATAAAAAAGATCGTGCAGGAGACGGCTAACGGTATGATGATAAACGGAAAATCCGATGCGACAATCCTGCCCGTCGTCCCACCGGTCAGCGTGTAGATGTGCCCGGCTGCAAACGCCGATACAACGTAATTGCAAGCGCTAAAGACCATCTTGTACCGGGGGATTTTATGTTTAATGTCGCTCAGGTTAAAAACCGTGATAACGCTCGCGATTGTGGCGGCCCAGGGGCCGAAGAGAAGAATCGTGGCGAAAATTATGGTAAAGCTAACCGAGATAAACGCCTTTTTAGGCAATGGAATGGTAAACGAATCGGTGATAAATATGAGCAGCGCAAAGAATGCGACCTCCAGCCAGGGTAGTACCGGTTTCATGATTAGACTAGCCACCAGAACTACGAATGCCGCTGCGTATATGCTATAGAAAAATACTCGTGCTCTTGCTGGAATACTGTTCACGGTGTTTAGCTGCCGATACTAATATACTGGTTCTTCGCTTGCGATTGGCTAGATAGTTACTGCTTCGTTTAATAATATTAAAAGTGGTACATACCTTTTGTCCAGTGAATTTTTGATGCTGACCCTCTAATATGCAGTTATAAAATATGCGATTTTAAAGGATGCGCAGAGTTTATTTAAGCCTTCCCGTGAATGGGTTCAATTAAGCCGTAGTTGCTGTCTTTTCTCTTATAGACAACGTTTATCTCATCGGTTTCGGCATTAGTAAAGACAAAAAAGTCGTGACCCAATAGCTCCATTTGCATTGTAGCCTCCTCGGGGGCCATCGGTTTAACCGCGACTTGCTTGACTTTAACGATACTCGGGGCTTCATCGCGACGGGCTTCGTCCTCGGCAAGATTCGTGACGGCCAGCTCTCCAAGGCCCGGGGCGTGTTTGGATCCCCTGTAATTCTTGTCCTTGAAACGCTTTATCCGGCGCTCGAGCTTATCAACAACCATATCTATCGATGCGTACATATCGGTTGAAGACTCTTTCGCCCTTAAAATCGGGCCTTTTGAAAAGACGGTAACCTCAACGGTTTTTGAATTTACTATGCTGGGGTTTTTCTCATCGGTGAACTCGATCTCGATCTTCTGTATTTGATCAAAATACTTGGTGATCCTCCCGATTTTATCTTCGGCATATGCGCGTAACGCATCGGTAACTTCTACGTGTCGACCTTTGACGATAATTTCCATAAAGCACACCCCTATCGATGATTGTAGAGACTTGTTCCTTCATTATATAATGTATTCTCTCCCCTTGATAACCGCAAACCCCGTGGGGATGGTTCCGATCAATGTAAAACCCCATGTATAAAATACATGGGGTGTTGTTGGTCTCCGGCTACTACCTGTTACTAAACCATTTTTTGAACATTAGCAGCCTGAGGACCCCGGTCGCCCTCAACGATTTCAAATGCCACTTTCTGGCCTTCGCTAAGAGCCCTGTAACCGTCCTCTTGGATGGCAGAAAAGTGCACGAATACGTCATCTCCGCTATCTTGCTCGATGAATCCGTAGCCTTTTTCCGCGCTAAACCATTTGACCGTTCCCTGAAGCACGTGCACCTCCTAAAAACCTGCAAGCCAACAACAATTAAACAATACAATACCGGCATTGGCTTGTCAAAAAAGCATGACGGCTGTATCCAAGGTTATACATACCACGTAATCTATTGGGTAACCAGGTAAAATCTGTAATTTTACTAATATTTTACCCATTTTTATTACCGATAAACATATCTTTTAGCACTAAAAGGGCCTGCAAGCAGCAGATTTTTCTGTTATTTGATTTTTTTAGAATTTTTCTTTAACCGACTTCGTCAACTATGGCACAATTATATGATAGCGGTCAGCTAGGGCAGCGGGTCTAGCATTCAGCTATCAGCTAGAGCAGTTGGTCTAGCTATCAGCTATTAGCTAGAGC